>Ga0172371_10008167_pt1 | contig 14708 bp, 14 predicted proteins | sample Lak12m_FD_114543 | JGI IMG/M metagenome (GOLD analysis project Ga0172371, IMG submission 114543) | Freshwater microbial communities from Kabuno Bay, South-Kivu, Congo - kab_022012_12m | ecosystem: Environmental > Aquatic > Freshwater > Lake | place: Democratic Republic of the Congo: South-Kivu... | reverse complement strand
GAACGATGCAGAATCTTTGTCTGTAGCGATGATTAGTGCAATGGAGAGCGATTATCACCAAATCGGTCAAAATGCCTTCAATAAAGTATCCGAATTTACTCCTGAACGATTTGGAATGCAAACAATTGAAGCATATTTGGATTAGTCGCTATCTCAGTCAGGATGTATAGAGGGACAACGCATTAGAATTACAGGCAAATCTTATGATGACTCCAATTTTGTCAGTGATTACAGCAACCCATAATGACGGGCTTTATATTCAAGAAGCAATCAACTCAATTTTAGAGCAAACATTTAGTGATTTTGAGTATCTAATTGTTGACGACGCTTCAACTGACGCAACATTATCAATACTTACTCGATTCAAGGATAAGCGGCTTTCAATCATTCATAACGACCAAAAAATGGGACCAGGAGCCGCCCGAAATCGTGCCTTAGAAGAGGCCACAGGCGAATACGTGGCCGTGATGGATGGGGACGATATCTCACACCCTGAACGGTTTCAAATGCAAATGGACTATTTAGTAACCCATCCTAATATCATTTATTTGGGAACCGGCGTCAGAATGATCAGCAAAGAGGATGGACAATTCATCCGCGATGAAATCAAGCCGCTAACGGACGGCGCCGCCCGATGGACGCTATTGCATAAATCGCCGATATTTCATCCTACCAGTATTGGAAGGCGAGACCTGATCAACAAAGCGGGTAATTACGCTGAAGACCTTCCAAGATGCCAGGACGTGGATCTTATGCGCAGGATTTCCAGTTCAGGTGAACTGGGAAACATGCCTGATATTCTTTACACGTATCGCACTCGAACCGGGTCTGCCCAAAATAAGGTGGTGGAATTTGGAAAGCCATATGTACAACGCGTTCATTCCACTTATATTAGCGGTTTGTTAGAAGGAAGATTTGATCCTGACATCATAAAATTCTTGTGGTCCGTTCGCTATCCGATCCACAATGATTTCCCAAGCCATAACCATGACGATATTATTGTCTCGGCCATATCTGCGCTCTTTGCACTATATCATGAATTCTTGAAGGGATATAATCTTTCAGCAGAAGAGAAAGCATTCATTCAAAAAGATTTATTGATCTGGATATCAAAAGTTGCCAGTAAAAGCGAAAATTACACCATGCTGCTGGATAATCTGTTAAAGCCAGAAAATTTGACAAATTTGAGAAGAAGTAATTCTCTCATTAAGGCATCACTCAAATCATTTTTTAAAAAATAGGTCATCGACGTTATTCAACATGGGAGTAAAAACTCGATAATATCGAATCGACAGGCTGAGACCTAATGAAGAATGCTAATCTCTGGAAACCCAGTAAATTTGTTTATGAATCGAAGCGCTGGTCTCCTTCTTCGGATCGTCGAGAAGTAGGGATTGGCTCTAGGTTCATTGCTTCAATACAAATCGGTCCCTATTATAAGTGCATCAAAACCTATGCTAAAGGAAATTTATTAGACCTGGGCTGTGGAAAAGTACCATACTATGAGATTTATCGTGAGTTAGTAACTGAGAATGTCTGCGTTGACTGGAACGAAAATATACATGTCGACTACGTACTCGACATAAAAAATACATTGCCTTTCCCTGAAGCAAGATTTGATACGATCCTTTGCTCTGATGTCCTCGAGCATATTATTAACCCCTCTTTTCTGTTCGCGGAAATGGCTCGTTTACTAAAACCCGGAGGGAGACTTATTCTATTTGTTCCATTTTTCTATCATTTGCATGAGGTTCCTTATGATTATTACCGATATACTGAACACATATTGAGAAGTTTCAGCGATTCTAATGGGATGGAGATTCTATTATTAGAGCCTTATGGCGGCGCTCCGGAGATAATATTGGATATCATAGCGAAACTCATGAGCTCTCATTTGTTTTTGTCCGCCATAATTTTGCGTCTTAGTTTACTATTTATTCGCTCCAAATTTGGAAATTCGATCTCACACCATACCAGGATGCGGTTTCCCCTAGGTTATTGTCTTATTTGTGAAAAGATAGAGCATCAGAATTTGATTTCTCAAAATGAACCAATCGACGGCGCTAATCCTTTTTACATTTAACTATCCATTTACTACGAAAGATTTATTAACTGAGAAAAGCTTCTTGCAAGTTGAAATACAATATCTTGCTGAGGCATTCCATCCACTTATTATTGCTCCTAATCAGATATTCGAAGAACAAGTCGAATTGCCTGTTGGAGTGGAAGTTGACACAAGTTACAGTAAAGCAGTTATGCCAGCCCAGGCCAAAAGACGCCTGCTTAATCTGTTTCGATCTTCGATCTTTTATCACGAAGTACTGAACCACCCAGAACATTGGCTCAAGCCGCGTATCATTCGTGACCTGGCCGTAAGGGCTCTTTACATACTTGCTACTCACGATTGGGTTGTCAATCTATTAAGAAAACACAAAGGGCTGAATCCAGCAAATACCATTTTCTACACATACTGGCTTAACAATATTACAATGGGGATCGGTATGGCCAAACAGGAGTATCCTGATATCCGCCTGGTATCCAGAGCGCACAGAGGAGACTTATATACTCATAACAGGCCGTATGATTATTTCACCTACCGCCCACAAACTTTACGCCTGCTCGACCGACTGTTTCTCATCTCCGACCACGGCATGGATTACATCTCCAATATTTATCCTTGGATATCTAATCATTGCGAAGTATCCAGATTGGGCATTCGGGATTCTGGCGTCTTGACCACTGGTTCAAAAGATCGATCATTTCGCATAGTTTCGTGTTCCTCGCTCACATTTGTAAAACGGGTTGACTTGCTCATCTCTGGCATCGCCCAGGCTGCTCTGGAACGCCCAGGTCAGCAATTTGAATGGAACCATTTTGGCGGCGGCCCTCTGATGGAAGAAATCAAGTCGCTCGCATCTCAAACGATGCCGCCGAATGTTTCCTGGGTTCTTCATGGCAACTTGCCGAATGAAGAAATTTTTGAGTATTACAAACAAAATCCGGTGGATTTGTTTATCAACGTAAGTTCGTCCGAAGGAATCCCGGTTTCGATTATGGAGGCGGCTTGTTTTGGCATCCCTATCCTGGCTACTTCGGTCGGAGGTACACCGGAGATCGTTTCCCCCGCGAATGGTAGGCTGTTGAGCAGCGAGACTTCAACTCTCGAGATTGCCAATGCGATCCTGGTTTTCATAGACGATCCAGCATTGAGAATTCGGGCGGCTACAGGCAGCCGCCAGGTCTGGCAATCCCTATATGATGCCGATCATAATTATCCTGAGTTTATCAATCGCTTAAAAAGCGTTCGCGCAGACGGTTAACGATGAATGATAGCTATTCTTCTCGGTTCATTTCGATTAAATGTGTTTACCCTTATCAATGATGAAACATCCTGCTGAAATACTGTACGTCCACCAGGATGGATTGGTAACTGGATCAGCCATCAGCCTGCGCAATCTAATATTCGGATTGGATCGCAACCGTTTTCGCCCGCTGGTCCTCTTGGCGCAGGAAGGCCCGGCCCGCGGGCTTTATGAAGCGCTGGATATTCCGGTGAGCGTTCTCCCTATTCGCGGCATGTGGACTGCACCAGGGCCGCGCTTCCCCAAGCCGGATTATTTCCGTAACTGGCTGGCTTTGCTGCCGAACCCACGCCTGGAACAGTATTTGAAAACATCGGCGCCGTCTTTGGTGCATGTTAATGACAAGACAATGCTACCAGCTGGCCTGACAGCCCGCCGGTTGGGTTTACCTGTAGTCTGGCAACTGCGCAGCACCTATGCTGTTTCGCATTCGCGCCTGCAAGCCGCTGTGTCGCGTGCTATCATCCGTCATACTGCGGATCATTTGATCGCGATTTCAGAGGATGAGGCAGATGGTTTTGATGACCTGCCGACCCTGAGTATCATTCATAATTCAGTGGATTTTGATCGTGTTGAATTAGCGTTGCGCGAAAGTGAACACCTGCGAGCTGAACTGGGTATCAGCAGAGATGAGGTTCTGGTAGGAACCGTCACCACAACGATCAACGAAAGACGAGGCAGCTGGGATTTCATCGAAACTGCAGGGTTATTAAAAGCGCTCTTACCAGAGGTTCAACTAAGATTTTTGATCGTTGGAAGGATACCCAACGCTGAAACTGAAGCGGAAGCATGGCAACGGGCAGAAACATCCGGCGTCAGACAGCAATTGACTTTGACAGGATTTCGAAGCGATGCGTTAGAATTGATGGCTTCATTTGACATAATGGTTGTTTGCAATCGACTAGGGGTTCTAGGTCGAATGCCATTTGAAGCTATGGCATTAGGACGGCCATTGGTGGTCACTGCTGGCCACAGCGGACGCAGCAGTGTCGTGATCGATAACCAGACTGCTCTGGTCGTTCCGCCAGCGGAGCCTGAGGCAATCGCGCAGGTAATCATTCGTTTGCTGCAATCTCCACCCTTGCGCGAGCAGTTGGCGCAGCAAGGCCAGATTTACGCCCGGCAGCATTTTGATCCGATCAAGAACGCGCAGGCGGTAATGAATATTTATGAGGATTTGCTTGTTCCAAAATGAATGAGCCCAATTTTGAATATCCCGAGATCAACCTATCAGATGATCGGGATATTCAAAAATTATCTTGCTGATTTTTGGAATAATGAGGTAGATGTGATCGGTTCGGTGATGATCCTTTGCGCAGGATACATTAATTTTTTGCACTTACCCATCAGCACAAACACTTCTAACTCCATGATCCCTATTAACGGCAAACCCGTGATCGGATGGATACTGGATGACTTATTACGAAAGAACTTCGCCGAAGCCGTCATTGTGTTGCGTGAAGATGACGAAAAATTACTGGCATTCTTAGAGCGAGTTTATTCAAAGCGAATTGAGATTCGCTTCGCATTTGTGTCTCCGGGGAATACTATTCTGCATTCAATAAAAGCTGGATTAGAGCAAACATTTGAAAAATCAATTATACGAATCCTGCTAGGCGACACACTGATTTTGGATTCTTTCAACTCAAAAAAGGATTTCGTTTACTGTGGGAATGTATCTGAAGCCAAACGATGGTGTATCGTAAAACAAGACAAATACGGTACTATAGACAAATTGTTGGATAAAGAAGAAATCGCCGGAGATAGCTTTGTGGCGCTTGCAGGATATTATCAATTTATTAATTACGAAGATTTTAGCACTACGCTGCAAGCATGTATTGGCGAAAACAAGAATCAAATCAGCGATTTGTTGAGTGGTTACAAAAAACAACACCCAATTAATGCTATCCCCACCACGACCTGGTATGATTTTGGACATATCGATCATTTTATTGCTGCCAAACAAGCTCTTCTGGGATCACGATTCTTTAACAAATTGAGTATTAATCCAGTACTGAATACCATTACAAAGACCAGCGAATTTGACGATAAACTGCAAGATGAATTAAATTGGTATTTAAACTTGCCTATAGAATTACAGGTGCTAACTCCCAGGATTTTAAACCATCAATACGTCGATGGTAAATTGGAAGTTATAGAAGAGTATTATGGGTACCCAACTCTGGCGGAACTGTACGTATATGGGGAATTAGACCCGATAACATGGAACTTGATTTTAAAACGCGTCTTCAGGATTCATCAAGAATTTAGAAAAAAATCTGGCAGGCTGAATAAGACTGATCTTGAAGCCATCTACGCTACCAAGACATTTGAACGGATTGAAGAATTGATCCAGAGACAACCTTCCTGGGAAACATTCTTTTCTGCAGAAAGGATCATCTGGAATCAAAACGAATTAGAGGGATGGATAAAATTAAAACCTAAATTGATCAGTTACCTTCCGAAATTAATCCAAACCACCCCGATATCAATTATTCATGGCGATTATTGTTTTTCGAATATTCTTTTTGATGTAAGTAATCAAATTATTCGCCTGATAGATCCACGAGGTAGCTTTGGAAGAAAAGGGATTTTCGGTGACGCCAGATATGATATTGCCAAGCTGCGTCATAGCGTCTGTGGGCTTTACGATTTCATTATGGCCGACTTATTTCAAGTAACGACTGAGGGATTATCCTTTACGAGTGAGATATATTCAAATCATATACCGATAGCCTTATCAAAATCTTTTGATCGAATGGCGCAAGAAATGGATTATGACTTACAAGAAATAAAAATTATTGAAGGTCTATTATTTATCTCCATGTTACCATTGCACCAAGACACTCCTGGTCGACAACAGATGATGGCGCTAAGAGGATTATCACTGCTGAATGAGGTTTTAAATTGAGAATTGCAATAGATCTAGATGGCACAATTTGCCCAATCAAACGCCCCGGCGAGAATTATTCCGATCTCAAACCAATGCCTGGCGCAAAAGAAAAAATTCATGAACTGCGAAGTCAGGGACATTACATCATTATTCAAACCGCCCGAAACATGGCCACATGCGAGAGTAATTTAGGAAAAGTCATGAAAAATATCGGAAAAATAACTTTAGAGTGGCTGGAGTTTTGGCAGATCGAATATGACGAAATCTATTTTGGGAAACCCAATGCTGAGATATATATTGATGATCGAGCCTATCGATTTACCGACTGGCAAGATGTGACATTCGAAAAGTTAATTCAAGGGGCCAAAGAACGATGAACATTGTAATGCCAATGGCTGGGCGTGGTTCCCGTTTGGCTGGCTGGCAGCAAAATACACCCAAGCCTTTGATTCAAGTAGCCGGAAAACCCATGATTGCCTGGGCGATGGAGAGCTTGCGAGGATTGTCTGCAACACGGCTGATTTTTGTGGCACTTGTCGAGCATGAAAAGCAGTTCGGATTTATTAACATGCTTAGCAGAATAACACGAATGCCAACCGAGTTCGTGCTACTCGAAGAAACTACTGAAGGGCAACTCTGCACAGTTCTGGCAGCAAAACAATGGATAAACACAGATGAAGATTTGCTCATTGCCAGCGCCGATACTTTGGTGCGTTCTAATCTGGGTAGAGATATCCAGAACCAGTCTATCGAATGTCATGGGCTTATTTCCGTCGCGGACTTGCCAGGAGACCATTGGTCATTTGCCCGCGCTGATAGAGGTGGACAAGTAATTGAAGTCGCTGAAAAAGTGCGCATCTCAGATTTTGCCAGTACCGGATTATATTACTTTCGTTCTGGTAGCGAATTTGTCGCTATCGGGGATGAGATCATTCGCAACAAGGAAAAAAACCGCGGGGAGTTTTTCGTAATCCCGGTTTATCAGAAGTACATCGAGCGTGGTTGGACGATTATGATATCCCGGGCAATGGAAGCATGGGATATGGGTAACCCAGAAGCAATTTTGGAATTCGAAAACCATCTAGCAAACCAAGCATGAATAGTCCATTTTTTTCAATCTGCATCCCCAATTACAACTATGCCCAATACATCGGAGAAACAATTCAAAGCGTTCTGGATCAGACTTGCCAGGATTTTGAAATCATTGTTGCTGATAATGCATCTACGGATGAATCCGTATCCGTTGTAGAAGGTTTTCACGACGCGCGCATCCGGCTGGTACGCAATCGCTATAATATCGTCTTTGCGCCTATTCCATTTGGGACTTAGGCACTCCAGAATCTTTGCAAAGGTTTGAAAGCCGAGATGATTTGGCATGAATATCCATTTTAAAAAAATATTATTACACTGGTTATTTAAACAGCCTCCTCTTAATCAAATGTGGCATTCTATTGCACCAAAAGGAGCTTTGATACTTGCGTATCATGGGGTTTGCGCTGATGATTTTCAATTGCTAGACGGTTACGATGAACGACATGTGCGAAAAACAGAATTTGCTTGGCAAGTGAATTACCTTAAGAAAAATGGCTATCGCTTTGTTTCTATGACTGATCTTATTAGAGCAATCCAAACAGGCGAATCTGAAGTAACACCATTGGTCACAATTACTTTTGATGATGGGTTTGCTAATGTATTAAGAAATGCCATACCTACTATGATCGAATTAGAAGGTAAGGGTTGTATGTATGTAATTGTTAGTGGAACCGAGTCTAGACCATACGTCTGGACAGATATTGTAGAAACTGTTTTCTGGTCACATCAAGGCGGCAAGCTGATATGTTCATTTGGCGGAAAACCGATATCTTTTCGTTTGGAGACTAGACAGGAGGTTATCTCCGCGATTCGATCAGTTAAGAAACATCTTCGATTTCTCAATAACTTTGAAAGAATACATGAGATCTCGCAATTTGAAGAAATTTTTGACAATTTGCCAAAGAATGCCATTCCTGAGGAGTTTCGATTATGTCAGTTTGGCGATCTAGCCTTATTTGATTCTGAAGTACTAGAAATAGGTAGCCATTCAATGACACATCCTAACTTGAGTCAGACCGACGATTCAGAGCTTGTGTACGAAGTCTCAAATTCCAAAAAATCCTGGAAGAAGAATTAAAAAACAAAATTCTGCATTTTTGCTATCCAGCCGGTGATTTCGATAACCGAGTCCAACAGTGTGTTAAGAATGCTGGTTATCAAAGTGCTGTTACCCAAAATTTAGGGCGCAATGGGCGAACCAATGACTTATATGGTCTACGACGTGTTGGCGCGTCAAACAACCGAGAGCTATTTATAGCAAGTGTCACTGGAATGACTGAAAGATATCAATTGTTATTCAACTTTCTACACCAGCCGTTATCTCGAACAAAGCATCAATAATCACGAAATGGGACAAAATTATTAATGAGCGATTTAGAAATTACTACTGGTTGGTTAGATCAGACAGAGATACCCGAAGTAATTAGATTACGCGAAGCTGTATCTGATAAGAATGAGACTATAAGAAAATATAGAACTCCCGAGTTCTATATTTGGAAATATTACAATAATCCATTAGGGAAATCTTGGGTTAGAGTTGCACGATGTGAGAGCCATGTTGTTGGTATGCTTACAGCTTCACCTCGTGAGGTTTGGGCTAAAAGTCGAAAATTATTAGCAGCAGAATTAAGTGATGGGTTTGTACATCCTAATTATCAAAGACGGGGGATTTTTACGAGACTGGGGAATGAGCTTTTCAGGTCATTAGACGATCGTGGCGTTGAACTCACTTACGGGCTTCCAAATGACAAGGCACTACCTGGTGAACGGAAAATGGGCTTTGAGATTGCAACTCACATCCAAACCTACCGCAGACCAATAAGCCCAAAAGTCTTAGAGTCGATGAAACCGGTTTCTGTGTTTCATACTTCCCTGCGGCCAGTTATGGCAAGATTGTTCTTTTATTTCTGGCCCAAGCTCCGCTTGAGATCGAATATCTGCCCTGTCGAAAATATCTCACATATTGTGGATAGAATGGATGTGCCGAACGATAATACTTCTTTCAAAGTTTACTATGAACATGCTTATGCTAAATGGCGGTATCAAGATTTTCCCTCCCAAGTTCAATTACTCGAGTATAGAAATTCTAATACGGCTAAGGTAATGGGCTGGATTGCTGTTTGTGTTATGGATGGTCCTGGCGATTCAAGTCCAATTGCCAATATTTTGAATGTGAGTTCCTTCACTCAAGATATTAGTATTTATTTAAACCTGATTTGTGGTGCTCTACAAACAGGCTTAGACCAAGGAGCAACCTCGGCAACCCTAGTTATTCCTTCCCCAGTTTCACCCAGAAATAACTTATTGTTCCATGCTATGAGAAAATTAGGTTTTATAAAACGGGGTAGTCGAAAATACTTTATCATTCGACTTTCACCGACAACATCATTAACTTGGGCTGAAGTGAGTCATCCAGGAACATGGATGTTTGGACTGGGTGATACGGATGGGCTATAAAAGATGATACAAAGGTTCACATGAATTCACCTTTATTCTCAATATGCATCCCCAACTATAATTACGCGAAATATATTGGCGAGACAATCCAAAGCGTTTTGGATCAGACATTCCAGGATTTTGAAATCATTGTTGCCGATAATGCATCTACGGACGAATCCATATCCGTTGTAGAAAGTTTTCACGACGAGCGCATACGGCTGGTACGCAATCGCTATAATATCGGTTTTGCGCCTAACCTGCAAAGAGCCAGTGAGCCCGCGCGTGGCCAATATATGTTAATGCTGTCATCCGATGATCGAATGCGACCAAATGCTTTGGCTACCTATTCCGAGGTAATTATGATGCAAGGCGAAAAAGCCTTGAACTCAATAATATATTCAGATGTAAACTTCATAGATGGAAATGGGAAAGATATTACTGATGCTAGAAAACAGACATTATTTCTTTTTTATAAGATATTACCTAGAATTATCAAAGAACTACCTGATGGAAATAAATTTGACATTTACAAAGGTAGAGATGTTTTGCGAGCAACTATACAATCGTTATGCCCAGCAGGTCCGTTTCTTACAATGGCTTATCCCCGAACATTATTTGATTCAGTAGAAGGTTATAACAGTGTACATTTAACCGACCCGGATGTTCATTTTACTTTCAAAATTCTCCAGCAATTTCCTTCTGTAATCTGGATCAGAGAATCATTGTTCGAATATCGTGTCCATGGTAATAATCAACTTGACATCCAGGCCAAACAGGCTTCAATAAAAAAGCCAATAGATAAATACCTTTACACAGTGGACTTGTCAGATAACTTATTAAGGAGTTTAGATTTAGACCGCGAAGTAATTATCACTACTTTTGTAAAGAAATATCTCATTGATGAGATGTTCCATTATCTGGCTCGCGGTAATTTAAAACAAGCCTATTCCGGTTATATGTTTGGGTTGGCAACCTACCCAGGCCGAGTATTCCGAACGCCTCGTTCGTATAGTCTGGCAATTTTGCTGTTATTAGGACCGCTATCTGCTCCAATCACTCGGTTGATACGTTCAATGTATCATTTTCTTGAAGTTAAGAAGGATGGCTTTCTCAATAATGATATGTCGAAAAATTCGTCAAGAAATAGTAAAACTTTACAGTAGGGGTAATCTTAAGTGATATTCCAAATTATTATATTGATTGGAATATCAATAATAATTCTGCGTTGGCCTTACATAGGAATAGCTATCATAATGGCTAGCTTACCTTTAACAGAAATTCTGCCATCAGTAAGTTTTGCCAGCTCGATAGTCTCTGTTCTAGGTGGTGTAACATTAATTGGCTTTCTACTAAGTTTATTGAATAAGAAATATGGTGTTCGCCAACATAATAATTTATTGCCTATATCAGCAATAGGTCTGCTTTTTTTGTTTTGGATCTTGTTTACTGACCCAACATCTGCAATAAATCCCGATCCTTTTGGTCGTATCTGGATAATTACATTTTTTCAGCTATGGCTTTTTTCATTACTGACCGCTTTGCTTTTTGACAGCTTCGAAAAAATAGAAATCCTTATGTGGTTTTTTGTCGTTGCAGCAATTATTTCAGCAATATTTGCGGTTTCTCAAGGTGAAATGGGTTCAGATATCTCTTCGTCTGAGCGAGCAGAGGGGTTAGTTGGGGGAGCTAACAGCGCAGCCAGGTATTTTATCATCGCTTTTACCTTCCTTTATTATCTTCAAAATAGACAAAATTTGAGAATTGTTAAATTGCTATTAATTGTTGGGGGAGTTGTTGTATTTCTTGGTGTATTACTTACCGTTTCACGTTCAGGTCTTCTATTACTTGCAGGGAGTATTGGCCTTTTAATTTCTCAGAATTCCAATTCCAAAAACAAAATGCTTGCAACAATTTTGATTCTGCTTTCTCTTGGTGCTGTATGGTTTTTTGCTGACAATCTAGTTTCAATATTTAAGGGAATCTTTCCTTCTATAATAGAAGGCTCTGATACAGTTGGCATGAGATATGCGCTCTGGCACGCCGGATTTCTCATGTGGTTAGGCCATCCGATAACAGGTGTTGGAATAGGGGGGTTTTCTCAAAATTTGCATATATATGGCTGGGATTTACTGCCCATTCGATATTTGCATGCAGGTGCTCATAACATGTATGTGGCTGTGCTATCTGAAACGGGTATAATCGGTCTTTTGCTTTTTATGACATTGTTTATTTTGACCTTGCAGGCGTTATTGAAAGCAAAACGTTCTAACGAAGCGCGCATCTCGGAATTAGCAGGAAATTGGTTCATTGTGACAATTCTTGTCTTGTTGGGGGGAATCACCAAACACGATCATTATGATAAATCAACTTGGATCGTCTTAGGAATCGGAGGAGCTTTCGTATTTATCAACCGCCGTTTAGAAAAAATGGAAACTAAAATACTAACTAATGCTCACAATGAAGTGGGACATTAGCAATAAAAGGTTTCAAGGTGTTCATTTACGGTGAGTGAAATTTGAACGGACGTGATTTGACTACATTACTCATTGGACGATTTGGGTTGGCTACGCTGGCTAGGCAGGTACTGGTACGCGAAGGACGATTTGCGCTCTGTTTCCATGGTGTTTCAAGTCGAAGGTATCCCAGTATACCAAAAGACCTGCAACCTCATCATTCAGCTGCCGAATTCCTGCAAGTGATGACATGGCTTTCAAAACACTTTTCATTTCTCAGTGTGGAAGAGTATCTAGACACATCTAAACCAGGTGTATTGCTGACATTCGATGATGGCCATGCAAATAACTTAATTAATATCTTGCCAATATTAACGATATTTCAAGCGCAAGGTTTATTCTTTGTCTCAACACAGCATGTTCATGCTCCTAGGGATTGGCTGTCTTTTACTCGCAAGCATTTGCAGAGCAATTGGGTAGACGAATTTGCGGTGCCTGATGACTTTAGCCACGATTGCTACGATGGGCTTTCAGAGAATCAACTGGCTGATTTAGGACAGAGTTCTTGGGCAGTGATTGGAGCGCACACAGTCAGCCATCCTTTACTTTCTACTTGTTCATCTGAACAAATATTTAGTGAATTAACCGAATCCAGGCAATATTTGCAAAAGGTGAGCGGGCAGGATGTAGATTATTTCGCCTACCCATATGGAAATTACAACCGCATGGTTGCTGAAATAGTCAAGGATGTGGGGTACCGCGCTGCATTTGTGGTAGATCCATTACCAATAGGCATGCCAGCTTATGAGATTCCCCGTGTAGGCATTTATGCTGCCAACGCGGAATACCTGGATGTAAAACTCAGCGGATTACATCGCCGTGCATTACGCGGACCCGCACTGACTTAGGACTATGATGAATGACTTCACAGACGTTGCGAATAGTCTACTTGATTGGTGAATTAGGGCTAGGTGGGAGCGAACGCCAATTATACTTGTTGCTCAAATATATGGATGGGACTCGTTTTGAACGACATGTGGTGGTGTTCAATCCTAGTTCAAATTACATGTTAGATAATGATCTACGGCAAGCCGGCGTACTGGTGCATTCAATTCCGGTCAAATGTAAGACTATTATTAGTCGTATACTCTACATATTTCAGCTATTAAGAAAGGTGCGACCGCATATCATCCATTCATGGTCCAGCCACGATAATGCTTATGCAGGTGTGGTTGGAACACTGGCAAATGTACCGCTACAAATTGGTTCAATGCGGGGTGCTGTGAACTCACCAAATTTTCGCCGATATTCACCATTAGTACGTTGGTTGATTCTGCACAGCGTCCAGCGTCAAGTGGTTAATTCAGACGCGATAGCTAATGAATTGCTGTCCGTTGGAGTACCCGCAAAACGAATTTATGTCTTGAATAATTGTGTGGAACTCTGCCAGTCACAGGAACATGAAACACTAGATGGTGTGCCGGTGAATAGTCGTTTGATAGGCATGGTAGCTAATTTGCGGTGGGAGAAAAATCATCTCCATTTCATCCGTGGGTTAGCGAAAATAATCCCGGAATACCCTGATGTCTACGGCATACTGATTGGCCAACCATTACTCAAATCTAACCTAAATGTACCAGATCAGATTCTTACGGAGATTGCAGAACAAGGACTGCAAGGTCGAGTTCTGATGTATGGATTTCACGCGAATGTGCCAAAAATTCTGCATAGCTTTGAAATCTTCTGCCTGACATCAACCAGCGAAGGCACACCAAACGCGCTGCTGGAAGCAATGGCGGCTGGATTGCCAGTCATTGCAACGAGGGTTGGAGGTATTCCGCGAATTGTTCAAGATGGGGTAACGGGGCTATTAATTGAACCAGATGATGTCGAAGGTCTGGCTGTAGCGCTGCGGACATTTCTCAATGAGCCAGAGAGTGCTCGAAAAATTGGATTGGCAGGTCGAGAATACGTCGAGGAAGAGTATTCTTGCGAGAAAATTGCCCAAGCATTTGAAGAATATTACCTTTCTCTATTTAGTGCAACACATTAGGATTAAATTATGTCTGAACCGATCGTATTGGCTGCTGACCAGATAGACCAGAGTCTTCTTGAAGATTTTTTACGCCGAGTTTACTCTCCTCTTAAAAGTGCCTTCCTGAATAAACATGGCGATTGGTGGCATCGATCGAATAAAAATCGGCTTGTCGTCCAAGTCGGAAGCAAGATTGTTGGTTACTGTGCATTGATCCCAGCCAAGATGCGGATTGCTGGACAAGCTCAAGAAACAATGTGGTGGGTGGATCTGATTATTGATCCAAATTATCGAGGACTCGGACTGCAAACATACTTTGATCTTCGTGTGCGAGAGATGACGGAGTTGTTGCTTGGTTTCCCTAATGCATTGGCGTCAAAAATTCATCGAAAGCATGGCTGGGGCGTGCGCGAAGACGCGAGAATTCTTCTATT
>Ga0172371_10008165_pt1 | contig 14710 bp, 12 predicted proteins | sample Lak12m_FD_114543 | JGI IMG/M metagenome (GOLD analysis project Ga0172371, IMG submission 114543) | Freshwater microbial communities from Kabuno Bay, South-Kivu, Congo - kab_022012_12m | ecosystem: Environmental > Aquatic > Freshwater > Lake | place: Democratic Republic of the Congo: South-Kivu... | reverse complement strand
CCAGACCCCTCCTCCGCGCGGGCGAGTCCGTCGCCCCGCCTCCATATCCCCAGAAAAATTGTGGCGGGGCGCATCAGGAGTTCCGTTCAAAAAAAGTTCGCGCAAATGTTAGAATAACACCACCATACGAAACTTGTTCGGAATTAAATAAGCGGAGCGATTTTGCGGAAGCCAAAATCGCGCTGTCAATTTCGCTTCCGCCAAGGGCGGAAGCGGTGAAATCCCAAAGTTCTCCCCAATGACATGAAAGAACTCAAACCAAAATATTTTCTATACGCGAGGAAATCAACAGAGGATGACGACCACCAGATAATGTCCATTGAGGCACAGCTTTTTGAATTACACGAATATGCGCGTAGAGAAAATCTTGAAATTCTTGAGGAATTTCAAGAGTCAAAAAGCGCAAAGAAACCTGGTCGTGAACTTTTTAACGAAATGATGGCCCGCATTGAAAATATGGACGGTGTAGGTATTCTCGCGTGGCATCCCGATAGACTTGCTCGCAATAGTGTAGACGGCGGGCGCATCATTTACGCAGTAGACACGACCAAAATAGTTTCTTTGCGATTTCCGACATTTTGGTTTGAGCCAACTCCGCAAGGGAAATTCATGTTGCAGGTGGCGTTCGGACAGAGCAAGTATTACAGCGATAACCTCGTTGAGAATATTAACCGTGGTATCCGCCAAAAAGTCCGTCGAGGCGAGTGGCTGGTGCGCGCTCCCTTTGGCTATGTGAATAATCCAAAAACGAGAAATATTGAACCTCATCCAACCAAATCTCGTATTGTGGTAAAAGCGTTTGAGGAATACGCCAAAGGGACGCACACCCTCGGCACTATCGCCGACTTTTTGGCGGACCACGGCGTAACCACGAAAGGAACGCCACCTGCCAAAGCTTCCGTCGCTCGTATGCTCACAAATCGCGTGTATCTCGGCTTTACCTATCACAAAGGCGAGTATTACGACGGAAGCTTTGTGCCAATTATTTCTCCGACACTGTTTGAAGCAGTCCAAAAAATGCTTGCGAAAAAATCCCGACCTCGCGTGCAAAAAGTACCAAACCATTTTCCATTTGCACAATTCGCTCGGTGTGGTGAGTGCGGAAGTATGATTACGGCTCAATATGCCACCAACCGTTTTGGCACGAAATATACCTACTATCGCTGTACCAAAAAGAAAGGTGTGTGTCGTCAGCCGTATCTATCATCTTCCGCACTCATTTCGCAAGCAAAAAATCTGCTTCAATCAGTGTCGCTTCCTCTTTCAGAAATTGAGAACATGGAAAAGCAAATTGATGTATGGGAAAAAGAATCAATTTCCGAAAGAGGAAGTGTTGCTCAAAACCTTAAAACCAAACTTTCCGAAACGAAGGAGAAGCTGGACAAGCTTGTTTCTATTTATCTTGATGGCGATATTGAACGCGAAATATATTTACATCGAAAAGACCTTCTCCTTCGTCAAAAAGCAAAGTTTGAGGAAAGTTTCAAAGATTTTGGGCAACAGAGAAAAAATTGGGTCGAACCCTTGCGGAGTTTCGTTTTGTCTTTGAGAGAAGCCGTTATTTTGGAAAAAGGCGAAAATTATTTCGCATGGAAAGAGTTTTTCCAAAAAATCGGCTCTAACCCCACTCTCAAAGACAAAACGCTTTCATGTCATTGGGGGGAACTTTGGGATTTCACCGCTTCCGCCGTAGGCGGAAAGAGTTTTGAAAAAATTGATAGCGCGATTTTGGCTTCCGCAAAATCGCTCCGCTTATTTAATTCCGAACAAGTTTCGTATGGTGGAGATGGCGGGAATCGAACCCGCGTGCAAGCAAGATTTTTCAATAGATCTACATACGTAGTTTATGTTCTATAGGTTGCAAAACCTACTTTAAGATTCCAAGATGTAACATAGACAAAAGGTCTTGAATTCCGAGCCTAGTGCTATTCGTGAACATGTTTCGGCACGACATGTCCTCTAGTCCAAATATTATAGCGCCCGCTGTGTATATCAGACTTCACCACAGAAGACGAACGTGTAATTATTACACGAAAGCGAAACCACGAACAGCAGAGCTATAAGGTGATTTCACAAGTTTCTTTGAGTTTGCATTTCAAAGGTGCGAGAAGTTTTACAAGATTCTTGCGGACTTGGTATGCACTATTGGAAAGGAACTTGGATGTCGAAGCCGATCATCCCCGTAGAATGGGCGATTGTTCGTCCACTGTGGCGGGAGTGATTACCCTTTAAGGCGACGTCCTATGTCGCGCTCGATGTCACGTTTTTTTATGGATTCACGTTTATCATGTTTTTGTTTTCCATGAACAAGAGCGATTTCAAGCTTAACTTTGTCGTTCTTATTATACATTATTAAAGGTATAATTGTCAAGTTAGCCCCTTGTTTTTTTCGTGCAAGCTCTCGGATTTCTTTTTTTGATAGCAATAATTTTCTTTTGCGATAAGGGTCATACGTGATAGGGGCGTTACCAGGTTGATAAACAGGAATATGTGATTTGATAAGAAATAATTCGTCATTTTCACTAATAATATAAGATTCTTTTAAAGAACCATGTTTTGCTTTTACTGATTTGACTTCATTTCCTAACAGGGAAATACCTGCCTCATATTTTTCTATGATTTCATAATGAAAAGTTGCTGAGTTGTTTTTGAGATATATGGTCATGGTATGTGTATACTTTACATTATATTACAGCGAATTACGAATTCATTACTAATATACAAATCTGAGCATTTATTTTTATTCGTATATTCGTACTTGATTAGTAATTAGGTGTATGAGGTTGCCTTTAGTAAATATCTCACTATAATAGTGCTATGTTTGATTTATCTGGTCTTATGAACAAAAAGAAAAAAAATACACCACCCGGTGAAAAGAAGCAAAAAAAAGGACCTAAAAAGCCTCATAATTTTTGGCAAAATATCATTAATATTGTTTTGATATTTTTGGCGTTGTCTGCACTCTATTCTTTAGTTGCTAATGAAAAAGGAGTCAAAAAAGAAGAAGTTACTATTTCACAAATTGCGCAATATGTTATTGATGCACAGGTGACGTCGATTGTTGTAAAAGGTGACCGGCTTGATGTTGAACTTACTGATGGTACATTTGTAAAATCAAAAAAAGAACAAGAAACAGCTCTTTCCGAAACATTAGTTAATTATGGTGTAACTGCGGAACAGTTAGCACCCGTGAAAATTGATATAAAAAGCGAATCAGGTTTTGGTTATTGGATTTTAAATATTTTACCAGTACTTCTTCCTGTGTTGTTTATTTTACTGTTCTTTTGGTTTCTTTCAGGACAGATGAAAGGTTCTGGTATGAAAGCATTTTCTTTCGGACAATCAAAAGCACGTATTACTGATCCATCGAAACAGAAAATTACTTTTGATGATGTTGCTGGAAACAAAGAAGCAAAACAAGAATTACTTGAAATTGTTGATTTTTTGAAAAATCCAAAAAAGTTTTTAGATATTGGCGCGTCTATTCCCAAAGGAGTACTGCTCATGGGAGATCCTGGAACGGGAAAAACATTGCTTGCGCGAGCTGTTGCCGGTGAAGCTCAAGTGCCTTTTTTCCATCTCTCGGGTTCTGAATTTGTTGAAATGTTTGTGGGTGTTGGAGCAAGCCGCGTTCGTGATTTATTTGAACAAGCAAAAAAAATGGCTCCCGCAATTATTTTCATTGATGAAATTGATGCGGTAGGACGTAGTCGTGGCGTAGGTATTGGAGGTGGTAATGATGAGCGTGAACAAACCCTTAACCAGATTCTTGTTGAAATGGATGGTTTTGAACCAACTGAAAAACTTATTGTTATAGCAGCAAGTAACCGTGCAGATGTTTTGGATCCAGCATTGCTTCGTCCAGGACGTTTTGATCGTCGCGTGATGCTTGATTTGCCAGATCGTAAAGATCGAGAGGCAATATTGGTCATTCATGCGCGTAAAAAACCTTTAGCAGAAGATGTTAATCTTGAAGTTGTTGCAGAACGAACCCCAGGATTTTCCGGAGCAGATTTACAATCGCTTATGAATGAAGCAGCAATTCTTGCCGCTCGTGAAGATCGTAAAACTATCACGCAGTGGGATGTCATTAGATCGATTGAAAAAGTTATGATTGGACCCGAACGAAAAAGTCATCTTCATAATGAAACCGAGCGTAAAATTGTTGCCTATCACGAAGCAGGTCATGCTATTGTGGCAAGTGTTTTACCTCATGCAGATCCTGTTCATAAAATTTCAATTGTTGCTCGTGGACGTGCGGGTGGATATACATTGAAACTTCCTCTCGAAGAACGTAAATTAACCAATCGAGCACAATATTTGGACGATATTGCGATGAGTTTGGGTGGATATGTTACCGAGAAAATGATTTTCGGTGAAGTGACAACAGGACCATCAAATGATTTACAAGTGTCAACACAACTTGCGCGTACCATGGTAACCCGATGGGGCATGAGTGATACGATTGGTCCTATTGCTCTTGAGTCTGATAACGGAGCAACATTATTTGGTGCAGGTACGGAACGACGAGAACACAGTGAACGAGTTGAAATGATGATTGATGAAGAAGTTTCAAAGATCATGAAAAACGCTATGGCAGTTGCAGAACAGACGCTTGCCGAACATCGTAAAGCACTTGATGCTGTGGCGACGGCACTTCTTGAAGTTGAAACTCTTGAGCAAGACGCCTACGATAAAATTATTATCGCGCATGGCATTATGCCAAAGAAAAAGAAACAAGCTGATAAAATTATTCTTGCAGAAAAATAATATTAAAAGCGCCGAAAGGCGCTTTTAGATTTCAAAATTTGAAATTATCTTATCTATACTATACAATCTTTATATTATCCGTCCTTAGCTCAGCTGGTTAGAGCACAGAGCTTATACCTCTGGGGTCCTAGGTTCGAATCCTAGAGGACGGACTCTGTAATTTTCTCCATAAAATATCCGAGGAGAGGCATGTTTCTATTTATTGATATTTTGCTCTTTTTCTGGTACGTTTAAGAAAATTCTTTTTCATGAAAAAAGAACGTCATACCCGTAAACGTCTTATAACAAAATTACAAGAAACAGCTGAAAAACTTGGTCATACACCAACGTGTCAAGAATTAGGAAAACTTTTTAAAGATGGTCAAATAAAAGCAAGTTGGCCAGCATATCAATATTACTTTGGAACCTATAATAAAGCTGTTCGTAAAGCAAAACTTCCTATAAATAAAATATCAAAACATGGTTCTCGTAAAAAATTATTGGAAGATCTTAAAGAGATTTATGATGATCTTGGAAGAGTTCCCACTACTGATGAATTAAAAGATTTTCATACAAAAGGAAAAATTGCTTCCCGGTATTCTTTTATTGATCACTTTGGTAGTTTGAAAAATGCGTATCAAAAAGCTGGAATTGATCTTGCACAAGAGAAATTAAAAACTTTTGAGAAGAAAAGAACTCTCTTACTTGAACAACTAAGACGATTGCCTTTAGAAGATAAACAACAGCTTACGATAACTAAAGTTAAAGAACTTCACAAAAGAGGTAAAATTTCTTGTCCAGCAACTTTGTATAGATATTTTGGTGGACTTAATAAAACTGCAGGTATTATAGGATGTACTCCTGTGAAGGTAAGGAAATATCAAACGGAATATCTGCTTGATATTTTGAGGAAAGAATTTAAGTTTACCGGACAATTGCCTACATGGAATTATTTCTATGAAATGTCAAAATTAAACCTTTTACCTTCACCGTCAACCTATAGGTATCGATTTGGTTCTTGGAATAAAGCAGCAAAAAAAGCAGGATTATGCTAAACCAGTTTCTCACTCACGAGAGCTGGTTTTTGTTTTATAAGAAGTGAATGTTAGAATAATAGAGCTATGAAAAACTTTATCGAAGAATTTAAGAAATTTGCTGTGAAAGGTAATGCTATGGATTTAGCGATTGGAGTTATCATTGGTGCTGCATTTGGAAAGATTGTTTCTTCACTTACTAATAATATCTTGACACCATTACTGAGTATTCTTGCGGGTGGTAAAAATTTTGAAAGTTTATCTTTGGTGATAGGGGATGTGCATATTCAGTATGGATTATTTATTAGTGCGATCATTGATTTTATTATCATCGCGCTCATTCTATTTATTTTTGTAAAATTTATTATCAAAGCACGCAAGAAAAATAACGAAGAAAAACAAGAAAAATCACAAGAACTTAAAATATTAGAAGAAATTAGAGATATTCTCAAAAATAAATAAAAATTAATACTTTTACCCCAGAGACCTTGCCTCTGGGGTAAAAGTATTATTCACCTCTAGGGTGTTAAATTTTTGAGTAGAGTAATACTTGTTTTAAATAGAGAGTATGCTTTAATAGTACAAAATCCCTTACTTTTAAACTATGGAAACTAATTCTCTTTTGGCGATTGAAAATGCTCAAGATTTTTTTAAATTTTTTAGTATCCTTGGATGCAAACTCAATATGCATCAACGCATGTTTGAATCTATCGATTTTGATAAAAGCATGTATGATAAACCTTACAAAATAACCTCTATCCCGCGTATTATGAGTCAGGAACAATTGATAGTTTCGTATTCATCAGTTGGGAAAGCAAGTGATAAATTTATGATAGGCGTGGAGGAATTATCCATGGGATTACGGAGCTTTCTCACACATCTTGAACAAAATGCACAGACATCATTCTTGGCGTATGTATCGTTTATTATGGATACAGGAGAAACAAAATTTATGTTGTTTACGGCTGTCTTTGATGGTGGTAAGACTGAAATCTATGTAAATAATGTTTTACTTACAATGACGAAATCTATTGCGGCATATGCAGGATATGGTTTTCTTTACAAAACGACCAATTAAAGTTTTCACTCTGTTTATTCAAAGTGAACTTCAAAGTTCTTATGATGAAGTACCCGATCTAATTCTGGGTACTTTTTCAATTCTGGATCTTGTGAAACGATTGCGTGTGCTTCTTTGCGCGCTGCTTCAACCATTTTTATATTTTTAATTGCTTCCATACCAATATCAGAAATACCCCATTGTTTTTGTCCAGCAAGATCACCAATACCACGCAATTGCATATCCATCTCAGCTAATTCAAAACCGCTGGTACTTTTTTGAAGAGCGTGAAGACGCTTGATGGTTGTATCACTTGATGTTGTGTGATCGCTCGTAAATAAATAACAATAGGATTGATGGGTACTACGCAAAACGCGTCCTCGTAATTGATGCAGTTGAGCAAGCCCAAATCGTTCTGCGCCCTCGATAATAATCATGGTTGCATTTGGAACATTTACACCGACTTCGATAACGGAAGTTGAAACTAAAATATCAATGTCGTGATTATAAAATTTTTGCATCACCTCTTCTTTTTTTTGCTTAGTCATTTTACTGTGCATGATATCAATACGGAAATCTTTTAAAATATCTTTTTTCAAACGTTCCGATTCTGCTTTTACTGATTTTATTTGTAATGCTTGTTCATCTTCAGGATCACTTTCTTCGATACGTGGACAAATAATATAAGCTTGTCGTCCGGAGACTAATTCTTGTCGAATATGGTTATAGGCATCATCACGTTTTGTTTCGTTTACAATTTCGGTAATTACAGGCTTTCGTCCGAGAGGCATAGTATCAATAATAGAAAGATCAAGATCTCCATAAATAGTCATAGCGAGGGTGCGTGGAATAGGTGTTGCGGTCATGGAAAGATAGTGGGGAACAAGATTATCTTTTCGAGCAAGGGCGCGTCGTTGATTGGTGCCGAAACGATGTTGTTCATCGATAATAACAAGTCCAAGATCTTTAAAAATAACTTTTTTTGAAACGAGTGCGTGAGTACCGATGATAATAGGAATTTCACCGCTTGCGATCCATTTTAATACTTGGGTTTTTGAAATATTGGTCCAGTTATGAGTACTACTGGCAACTTTACTAGGAAATTTACGACAACCCGATCCTGTAATAAGAGCAATCTGTGTACCCGTTCCACGGAAATATTGAATAAAGTTTTCAAAAAGTTGTGTAGCTAAAACTTCGGTTGGTGCCATATAGGCAACTTGCAAAGCGCCATATGATTGTGATCCACCACCAGCTTTGCGGGGTCTATTTTGTGTTACCGCATAGGAAAGCGTTGCTGCAACAAAAGTTTTTCCTGATCCAACATCTCCTTCGACAAGTCGGCTCATAGGGTGTTCGCGTTTCATATCGGCAAGAGCCGATTCGATAGTCTTTGTTTGATCAGACGTTGGTGTAAAAGGAAAACGATCGATAAAGGCTTTAATTTTTTCTTCATCAATATTTAAAATATAAGAAAATTGTTTTTCAAATTCGTGACGACTTTGCTGGCGCGCTATTTGTATTAAAAATACTTCTTGAAAAGCAAAACGTTTACGTGCAGCATTGGCGTGATCTTTTTTCTGGGGCATGTGTATCCACAAAAATGCTTTATAGAGTGTAGGGAGTTTATATTGTTCACATATATGAGAAGGTATTGGATCGGGTAATAATTCAGATGAAAGAGCATTTAGTATTTTTCGGAGAGCATGATAGAACCATTTCGATGTGATACCACGAGATTCTCGATACACCGGATATCCAAATTCATGAACATCTTTTTGTCCTATGAAGAGGGAATCATGTCTATCAATAGGTAAATCGGGCGCATGTTCAATTTCAGGATTTGTGAGTGACAGACCATATTTTGATTCTGTAATTTTACCGGTTAATTTTACTGTTTCTCCCTCGGCAAATTGTTTAACAATGAACACTTGGTGGAACCACATTATTTTTATAGTATCACCCACAATATCAGTGAGTATTGCTTCACCCATGGGGGTTCTGCTACGGAATGATTTTTTTGTTTTGAGTTTTTCAAGTTTTCCATAGAGCGTTACAATTTCGCCGTGTGTTGCATCGCGAATAAGTTTCGTTTCACTCATCGAGCTATACCGAACTGGAAAATGATGAAGAAGGTCATAAATAGTTATGATGCCTAGACGTCCCAGAGCTTTTTTCTGAGTGTCAGTAATACGAAAATTTTTTTCGAGAGTATCATCAAGTTGCATAAAAAACATTGTAACATTTTAGAGTGAGAAAATAAGTGAGGTTCGATCTTGAGAAGTGTTAGACATTGATATGTAACCAAGCACACGGGAAGACCTCCTGTCATCAGCCTTAGGCTGAGGACACTCTCGGTCAAGGAGTGTGCTTTTTTGTTTGACATTGAACTTGTCTTGCCGACGAGGCAGATGACCCATCTCGCCTACGGCGAGCGTGACATATCAATGTCCAACAAAAAAAGTACCGCACATACTCGTCATAGACGGAGAAGATTAAATACCGAGGTTCGACCTTTTCCCGTCGTAAACCTTCTCCTTAAGATCGAACCTCAATAAAAAACCGCCGAAGCGGTTTTAAAAGGTAATTATTCTGCGAGACTTTTTTTAATTTTTTCTACCAATTCATCCAAAGTAAAGTTTGATTTGATGAGATAATCGGTAACACCGAGAGCTGTTCCTTTTTTAATATCTTCATCATCACCCAAGTTTGAAAAGATAATGACGCGTTGTGTTTTTGTTTCCGTACCACTACGCAATGTTTGGAGAATATCAAAACCGCTTACGGCTGGAAGCATAAGATCAAGTAATAACATGTCGGGTTTTTCTGATTGAATTTGTTCGACGGCTTTAGCTCCGTCGGCATTGGTTGCGACCGTGAATCCTTCTTTCTGTAGTTTGGTGACTACGAGACTTCGTAAAAAATCATCGTCTTCTATAATCATTATTTTTTTTCCTTCCATAGAATATTATTATATATGTTAATACAGCTTTACGCTAGGATCTATTGTAACGAAATTTAACTTTTTTTACCAGACATTGTTACTATACAAGTGGTAATTTAACCGTAAACGAACTACCTTTACCTAAACCTTCGGAATCAGCCTCGATTTCTCCATGAAGCACTTCAATAATTTTACGTGCAAGATAAAGTCCCAATCCTGATCCTCCTTTTGATTTATTACCTGCATCTCCACGTGCGAATTTATTAAATAATCCTGCAAGTTCTGTTGCCGCAATGCCAGGTCCCGTATCGGAAATAGTAATAACAGCTTGTTTGGATTCTTGTACGACAGAAACGGTAATGGTACCACTTGCGGTGTATTTAATAGCATTATCAATGATATTCACGAATACTTGGCGTAATTTTGTAGGATCAGCACTTAACATGCAATTATTCGTTGTATCGTTAAGCATCAATGCGAGACCTTTATTTTTTGCAGTCATATCAAACTCATCTGTAATACGTTTGATAAAATCACCGAGATTTATTTTCTCAAGTTTCATCACAAGTCCTCCTTGTTCTATTTTTGAAATATCGAGAAGATCGTTCACCGTACTCACAAGATCTTCAACTGTAGCGCGCAATGTTTTCACGGTATCAGGATTGTAATTATCTTTCAAAGAATCAAGACCCCATTTTATTGATGTAAGAGGGCTGCGTAATTGATGTGTTGCGAAAGAAAGGAATTCGTTTTTCTTAGCATCAAGCATAGTCAATCGTTTATTAAGGGTATCAAGTAATCCACGTTGTTTTTGTTCTCGCTTGTTGATAGCGATAACTGATTTACCAAGTAGAAATAATGCTATCAGAGTGCCCATGATGACAATTTTCTGTGAAATAACATCGGGGATGAGGAGGAGACTTCCAACAAGGGCAACTGCAGAATAAATAAGAACTTCTGACCGATAAAATTGAAATGAAAAAATAGGATGTTCCACCGCAGGGAATGCAATCAAAATAACACACGAGATCATGCCAATAGGAATAAGGATATTCAAATTATAAAATCCGGTAAGTTCACTGACAATATTAGTCCCCAGGAACAGTGCAAAAAGTAAAATAATACCCCAAAGGACTTTGGTTCTATAAGGTGAAGAATCTTGAGCAGCTCCCGTTGTTTGTTTCAACGCTTTTCTACCAAAATACCAAGCGAGAATCAAAACAAAAAATTGGTATCCATAAAAGAAATTCCACAAGACTCCTGCGATTCCTTCGCAATCAATGGCATTGTACGATGCAATGTTGAGGGGACTTTTGATGAGAAAAAAAACTCCTAAAGAAATAAAAATGTTGAGTAGAGTGATATATCGTAATGCTTTTGATTCTCGAATGAATGAAGCAAACGTGAACGAGACTGCCAAGAAAAATAAACTTTCAATGAACATAGATGCCTGCCAACTACCGAGAATATGAATATGGTATACCGCAATCCACTGAATAATTTCATTCACAAGCCACGCAGAAAAAGTAACGGTGGTTGCTAAAAATGCCCAACCAACGCGAGAAAAATGATCACGCCATAAAATTACGAAAGCAAAAAATACACTGATGATGATTGCGGGAATATAGGCATAGTATAAAAGCTTCGGGGCTATCGAAAGATCAAAGAGTCCGAGAAAACCGGGTATTGCGTCTTGGCATAAAGCAAAAATATTTTGTTCAATCATACGCTACTGGTATTTCTTGTGAAATATACTATTATTATAACATGAAAGTTTTGTTTATGACTAGACATTTTATTGCTGGCGACCTTGCACGTCGCCTTTCTCTTGATGGCCACGAAGTAAAATTGCAGCCTCTCTGCGAACATGAAAAAGCAAAGTGTAGTTTTGATGGCATGATTGAAAAAACGACTGATTGGAAGCATGAGTTATCATGGGTAGGGAAAGACGGCCTTATTATTTTTGATGATATTGGTTTTGGAAAAATTCAAGATGAATTGCGCGTGCAAGGCTTTCAAGTATTTGGCGGTTCAGAAGGTGCCGAAAAACTTGAAATTGATCGCGAGTATGGTCAAAAAATATTTAAAGAACATGGACTTCAAACCGTGCCTCTTTTTAATTTTTCAACACCGCAAAAAGCACTTTCCTTCTTAGAAAAGAATCCTGGACGTTGGGTCATTAAACAAAATGATCATATCTCGAAAGACATTACGTATATTGGGTACCAAGAAACTGGTGATGATGTTATATCGGTACTCGAGAATTATGCTTGTGATCCACTTATTTGCAATTGTGCTATTACGTTACACAAATACGTCGAAGGCATTGAAATTGGTGTAGGACGTTATTTTAATGGTAATGATTGGGTAGGTCCTATTGAAATTAATCTTGAGCATAAAAGATTTTTTCCCGGAGACTTGGGTCCTATGACTAGCGAAATGGGAACACTTGCATGGTATAGCGACGATGAAGAAGTTCTTTTTGAAAAGATTTTGAAACCGCTAACTCAATTTTTACGTACTACAAATTTTCGCGGTGATTTTGAAATTAATTGCATGGCGAATAAAGATGGACTTTTTCCTATCGAGGCAACAACACGGTTTGGAACTCCGATTATTCATTTACAACAGGAAATTCACCAGTCATCATGGGCTGAATTTTTATTGGCAGTTGCTCGTGGAGAATCATTTGATCTTGATTGGAAACGTGGATTTGGTGTTGTTATCTTGCTTGCCGTGCCTCCGTTCCCTTATACAACAAGTATACATCGAGCTGAACATACGTATAATAATATTTCGATTTATCTTAATCAGCTTTCTGTTGAAGAAAAAAAGCATTTTTATTTTGAAGATGTCACGTATGATGCAGATAAAAAGCGTTATCGTATATCAGGAGATGATGGGTATGTTGGATATGTTGCAAGTGTCGCTGAAACAGTGCTTGAGGCTCAAAAGAAAGTTTATGATATCGCAAAAAAAATTATTATTCCAAAAGTTATGTATCGTAATGACATTGGCACTGCGTTTATTGAAGGACAATATCAACAATTAAAAGATTGGGGGTATCTTAAATAATTTAGATATGAAAGATTTAATTGAAAAAATTCCAAAAGCAGAACTTCATATCCACATTGAAGGTACCCTTGAACCGGAGCTTATGTTTACTATCGCTCAAAGAAATAATTTAAACATAAAATACAAATCTGTTTCGGAACTTAAGGATGCGTATAATTTCAATAATCTTCAAGATTTTCTTAACATTTATTATGAAGGTGCCAATGTTCTTATTATGGAACAAGATTTTTATGATATGACATGGGCTTATCTAGAAAAGGCTCATGTTCAAAATATAGTTCATGCGGAAATTTTTTTTGATCCACAAACACATACCGACAGAGGAGTTTCATTTTCCACGGTGATACAGGGTATTGATAGGGCATTACAAGATGGTAAAGAAAAATTTAATATTTCAACGAAATTAATTTTGTGTTTTCTTCGACATCTTGATGAGGATTCAGCAATGAAAACTCTCGAAGAGGCGTTACCCTATAAAGATAAAATTATTGCTGTGGGGCTTGATTCAGGAGAAATTGGAAATCCACCATCAAAATTTCAAAGAGTTTTTGAGAGAGCATTACAAGAAGGTTTCAAGACGGTCGCACATGCAGGAGAAGAAGGACCAGTTGAATATGTTTGGGAAGCATTAAATTTACTTAAAGTATCTCGTATCGATCATGGAAATCGTTCTTTGGATGATGAAAGACTTGTGCAATATTTAGTTGATATCAACATGCCACTTACTGTCTGTCCTCTTTCTAATATAAAATTGCGTGTAGTACAAGATTTGAAAAATCATCCCTTGCGACAAATGTTGCAGAAAGGTCTAAAGGTTTCGATTAATTCTGATGACCCTGCCTATTTTGGAGGATATTTAAATGAAAATTTTATTGCAATTACTTGTGCTCTCGGTTTTACAAAAGAAGATATACTGTTACTTGCCAAGAATTCTTTTGAATCAAGTTTTTTAACAACGGACGAGAAACAGTTTTGGTATAGAAAATTACAAGATTTTTAATTATATAGTACAATAAACAGTGTATGGTCAAGAAGACAAATAAGAAAGAAGACATAACGCAGTACAATGATTTTGCTGATAAATTTTCTGATATTCAAGCTCAAGATATTCAGAATTACAGACAGCGTATGTACAATCAATTACCAAAAGACATGACGGGTCTTACAGTGCTAGACATGGGATGTGGATATGGTATTGATTTACCACATTTCTTGTCATTGGGCGCAAACATTTACGGCCTTGATGCAAGTGAAGAATTAATTGCTATCGCCAAAAAAAATACGCCCAAAGCTCATGTGGTGAATGCTTCATTTCAGAAAATTCCTTTTTCCGAGAATACTTTTGATTGGGTGTATAGTAATTATGCTCTACAGACCGTAGAAGACGTCGATGTTGTTTTTCAAGAAGTTCACAGAATTTTAAAACCAAAAGGTCATTTTGTATATTTAGCAACACATCCGTTGCGACAATTATTAGAAAAAAATAAACAGGGAAAAGATTATTATAAAAAAGAAGTTGTGAACAGTGTTTTGTTTGATGGCAAAATGACGATAAAAGAACCCGCCCATATGATGACAGAATATCTTAATAATTTTGTTATCAGGAATTTTAATATTATTCATTATGAAGAACATTTTGATCCATCGGCAGAAAAAATTCGAGGACAGACCTATCCTGGGTTTATGTTGTTTCATCTCATGAAACGTTAGTTGTATATACTATGAAAAAACATTTCTCATATAAAAATAAAAGTCAGGTAAAGAAATATTTGGAAGTACTCCAACAGTTTTCTGATAGTAAAAAGATTTTTTATAATCAAACGAGATTTGAAATAGAAAATAAAATTGTCT
>Ga0172371_10008164_pt1 | contig 14710 bp, 12 predicted proteins | sample Lak12m_FD_114543 | JGI IMG/M metagenome (GOLD analysis project Ga0172371, IMG submission 114543) | Freshwater microbial communities from Kabuno Bay, South-Kivu, Congo - kab_022012_12m | ecosystem: Environmental > Aquatic > Freshwater > Lake | place: Democratic Republic of the Congo: South-Kivu... | reverse complement strand
GGGTGTTCGTTCTGCACGCGGCCGGGTTACACCGCGGTCCCCGCTGACGTGAAGTGCGAGCTGCTTGCGACGCAGATGGACCGGGTGCTGGAAGCCTTTCCCGACGTACGCAAGCTCATCGTAATCGACGAGCACGGCCTCTCGTTCGTGGACGAGATCGCCAAGTTCTTCCTGACCCGGCCGACCCGCGACGTGGACCTGCTGGTGTCGGGGCGACTCGATCACGTTCAGCGGTACAGGGACAAGCTCGAGGCAGCGCTTGCGCTCCTCGCGGACAGGAACACAATCCGGCTCTATCAGTTCGGCATCGAGAACCTGTCCAACTCTGTGCTTCAACGGTACAACAAGGGAATGACATACGACGACATCGCGTCAGCGGTGTGGCAGATAAGGCAGCTTCAGCAGCAGTGGCCGAACCTCGGGGTGGAGCAGTCTTTCGGGTTCATCCTCTTCGACCCGTGGACCACTCCTGAAGATCTCTCGGAAAACGCGACTCGTGCGGCCAGCCTGGCCCTGGAGCTCTTCCGCGGGGGGGCCGCGTTCACTGCGCTAAGGCTGTACCCGGAGTTGCCCCTGTACTGGAAGGCCGCGGAGGAAGGCCTGCTTACCGAACGCATGTCCCCCGAGGAATTCGGCTATTCCGCGGGTAGCGGCTGGCGATTCAAGGACCCCCGCACCGAGCGCATCTTCGCCCACCTCCAGGCTCACCGCTTTGACCGCCACCCCTGGCAGATCCTCCAGGACGCCCTTGGCAAGTGACACAACGGCAGACGCGACCTTGCACAGGGGGCGTGCGGGGAGTAGTGTCCCGGGGTGCGTGGCTAACCGTTGGTGCTTGCGATGAAGGCGTATGGTGCACTTGCAGCGTTCCTGTTCGCAACGGTTGGTGTGCTGTGTTCGTACGGCTGCGGCGGTTGCAGCTCCGCGATCGTGGTGGCGATCCCGGACGACGTGGCCGCCGATGGAGATCTGGGATCCGCCCGGAGAGAGCCGCAACTCGAAGCGTGGGGCGGCACCGAGATCGTGGATGCGTTCGAGACAGTTCCAGCGGAAGCGGCGGAGGAGTCGGAGGAAGACCTCTGTCTGCCGGTTACATGCGACGAGCTGGGGGTCGGTTGCGGCGACGTGCCGGACGGATGCGGCAACCGGGTCTCGTGCGGAAATTGCGGCACGGACATGGTTTGCAAGGAAGGGAAGTGCTTCGAGAAGGACTGCACGATTGAGTTGCTGGACTCGTTCGGCGGAGAGGCGTGGGACGTGGCCGTCGCAGGCGACATCGCCTACGTCGGTCTGGGACTGGGCGGAACGTACGCTTTCGACGTCTCGAATGCCCTGGAACCGAAGCTTGTCGGGCGCCTCCGACTTCCGGGCGAGACACTGGGAGTGACCTTGGCTCAAGGCTACGTCCTGGCCTCCGCTTTCGAGCAGGGACTCCAGGTGGTGGACGCAAGCGACCCATTGAACATGAAGGTGGCGGGCCAACTTCCGTTGCCAGGTCTCGTGCGGTCAGTGAAAATCGTGGGCAGCACCGGATACGTCGCTGCCGGCAAGGAAGGGATGTACGTGCTGGACCTCACGTCGTTGACCGCACCAACAGTGGTTGGCCACTGGAGCTACCCCGGGCCGTCCGGCTATTCCACTTCTTATTCCTCCCGCGAAGTGGACGTGTTTGGAAACATCGCCCTCGTAGCTCACTACTTCGGGGGGCTCCTGGCTGTAGACGTCTCCAATCCGGCAAACCCGGTAACATCCCAGATCATCAACCACCCCGGCTACGTCATGGCCGTCAGGATCGCCTCCACCCATGCTTACGTCTCCGTATCCGACACCGGCAGCGGCGACCCTGACGCCATCGACGGAGTCGGAGTCTACGACCTGTCGTCGCCCGGCAACATCGTGCAGGATGGTTGGCTGGCAGTTCCCGGGACTCCGGACGGGCTTACAGTAGACGGCCAGCGACTGCTGATCGCAGCCCGCGAGGCTGGACTGTTGATCGCGGAGATTGGAGATACTGGAGCCCTGGACCTGGTGGCCGAGCTTCCGCTTTCGGGCGAAGCCCGAAAAGTGGCGGTTTCCGGAGATGTGGCCCTGGTCACAACCTCGGGAGTAGGGCTGGAGCTCGTGGATCTTTCGGACCCAAGCGCCCCTGCTCCCCTTGGCAAGTATCACGCTCCGGGCAACGTATGGAACGTGGAGAAGGCGTCGAACGTGCTCTATGCCACCGACGGTTGGGGAGGGCTCCTGATGCTCGATGTCTCAGACCCGAGCAAGATGATCCCGGTCGGCCGTTCAGGAAGCGACGCGTTCGCCCGGGCGCTAGACGTCGAGGGAACGCTTGCCGTGGTCGGCGAATGGACGCTTCCGACAGGGCACTTGCTGACCGTGGACGTATCTGAGCCTGAAGCGCCGAAATTGGTGGGCACCCTGCCCGTCGAGGGGCAGTGCCGCGGTGTTGACGTGGCTGACGACGTGGCTTACCTGGCTCAGGATGCCTACCTGCGCGGTGTCGATATCTCGAACCCGGCGCTCCCGGAGACCTTGTGGACGGATGAGTTCGGAGTCTCGGCCAACGACGTCCAGGTCGTCGGGAAACACGCTTTCGTCGCGGCCGGATACGACGGCCTGGCCGTCTGCGACGTCCACAAGAAACACGCCAAGCCCGAGTTGGCAGCAATGCTGGACCTGGACTGCAACGCAGCAGCCCTGCACGTAGTCGATGGCTTGGCGTATGTCGCGTGCGGCAATGCAGGGATCCGCATCGTGGACGTGTCGGAGCCGGCCGACCCGGTACCGCTGGGCAAGCTGGCCCTGGTCGGGTCGGCAGAGGACGTCTTCTACTACGGGTTCCTTTTCGTTGCCGCGAATACCAGCGGAGTCATCGTGGTAGACGTTGCAGACCCATCCTCGCCTGATGTGACAGGTATCTTCGACACACCGGGCAAGGCCAAGGCGATCTTCGTCTCCGGCACCGAAGCATACGTCGCATGCTACGAAGGCGGAATCGCGGTGATCTCCGTTACGGAGTGTTGGTAGGCATCGGACCTTGACGCAGAGTGCGGGCCGGGTTATACAGCGCCCCGTCACTTGGGCGAGACGGGAGGTGCCGCATGAAAAGGAACATCGTGTTGGGGGCGTTGGTTGCCACTCTGGCGGCCGTGTTGGCGTTGGGGTGCGACTCCGGCAGCGGAAGCGACGACGAGGGGACGGACGTCGCAGCGGTGGAAGAGGACGGGACAGCAGGGGAAGATGCGGAACCTGCCGAGGAGGTTACGCCAGAAACCACCCCGGTCGAAGAGGACGTGGCGACGCAGGATACAGCACCGGCCGTGGACGACGTCCCGCCGGAAGTCACCATGGGCTTTGTGCCGTACTCCGCATTTGAGGCCGGCGACGTCATCGACGTCTCGTGGACCGACAACGGTACGGTCTTTTCCGTCGAGCTCCTCGTCGACGGCGCAGTCGCGGGCGCAGTCATGCCGGATGCCGACATCGTCGTGAGCAGCAGCATAGAGGCAGGAGTGCACGAGGTCGCCGTGCGCGTCAAGGACGCTGCCGGAAACGTGACCGAGACGGAGCCGGTGCCCGCGATCTTTGCCGGCAAGGGCAAGTTCCTGCCGTTCACCGACGGCTGGAAGCAGGGCCAAATCCCGGGATGGGGCGGGTTCCTGAAGAAGGTACCCGACGGCGCAACCTCGATCTACGACGACAAGGCGCACGTCACCGTACCGGACGGCATGAACGTAGCAATGGCGTGGCTCCGTTGGAAGTCCAAGACCTCCTGGGACATGGGCTTCGACATCGGCACCGGCAACTGCCCTGACAGCGGGCAGAAGCTCGCAGGCGCAGACCAGGTCGGCAAGGCCGGCCTCATCGAAGTCACCCACTCCAAAGAGGGCCAGACGCTGCCCACAGGCAAGTGGTTCGCTCACATGCGCTACAAGGACGGCGGCGCCCATCCGGGCGAAGATCAGCAGTTCGACGCACTGTTCCTGGTCCTGCCGTAGCACCGAGCCCCTCGCCACGCCAGGATGTGCGTAGTCGCAAGTCCGGGCGCCGTCCCCCTCACTTGAGAGGGAGTGGCGCCCGCTACATTCACAACAGGCGGGCGTAATCGCGCTCGCCGTGCAACAGTCGATGCACAAGCACTGCATCCGGTTCGACGGTGTAGAACACAAGGAATCCTTCGAGTATCAAGTACCTGTAGCCCAAGTCCGCAAGGTGCCCATCACGAGGCACGCGACCCGAAAATGGGTGGCGGGACAGCACGGCGAGCCCTGCTTCCAGCTTGTCGGCCAGAGCTGCCGCCGCCCCTGGCTTGTCCGCCGCCACGTACATCACGATGTCGTTCAAGTCGTCTTCCGCGGTGCGCAGCAGCCTTACCCGCTTAGGGCTTCGCATCGATCCGTTTCCTGAGGTCGCGCATTACCTGGGAAAGGGTGCGGCCCCTGTCTCCGGCTGCCTTCTGGTCCCGGGCCGTGGAGAGCTTGGCAAGAAGGTCCAACTTGAGCTGGAGTGAGCCGTAATGAGCCATGGACATGACGACCAGATCTCCCTTTCCGTTCTTGGTAATGAAGATTGGCTCGTCCGTCTGGTGAGCAAGATCCGAAATCTCGTTCGACTTGTTTCTGAGATCTGAAATCGGCTTGATCTGCGGCATGCCTGCCCCCTCTAGACGTTATCAGAATAATATCACTATCCCGCGCATGTCAACGGGATGGCTTCCTGTGGATGTGCATAGTCGCAGGTCCGGGCGCCTGAACGGCCGCGGCCTTGACAGTACGGGGGCGCGCCTATACTATCCGGCCAACGTTTGTGGGAGCCGGTGTTGGCGACTCGACTGAGGGGACAGTTTGGACCGACCGCGACGGCGGAGATACGCAGATATCGCGATTGGCGGTCCATCTTGGTCTGCCCGCGCTTGGCGGTCTTGCTGGCAGCGCTCTCTTGTGCGCTCCCGGCACGCATCGAGGCGCAGCAGATCGCAGGCGAGTCGGACAGGGGCTTCCCGGCCACTTCCCTCTTCGTGTTCGACATCGACGGCTCGTTCCGGTCCAGGACCGAGGTGTGGCACGACATGGACCTGGGCCTTGCTCCGCAAGTGAACCGGTACGGCGTCTATCCGATGCTTTCGGAAGGCGACGGCGCTTCCATCCGGGAGACCACTGACATGCGGCTGCGGTTCTCTCCGGTCCTCAGGGTCGCACAGAGGGCGGACGTGCACGCAGTGATCGACTTGTTCAACGCAGTCGGCGGCGAGGGCGGAAGCACCACGGTCGGCGGTGCGGGCAACTCACGTGAGGCATTCTTCGACGCATACGGAATCCCCGCGGCAGGAAGCCTGGGCTCGCCCCTGAATTCGGCAGCGGTGCGAATGGCGTGGGTTGACCTGATGATGTGGCACATCGCGGTGTTCCAGGTCGGCCGTGTCCCCGCACACTGGGGCATGGGGCTGGTCGAGAACGACGGCAGCGGAGTCGACGCGGACGGCGGCGACGCGGTCGACGGCATAACTGCGCTGGTAACCTTGTGGAAGGGGTTCGACGTCTCGCTCTCTCTGGATTGGCCGCTTGAAGGCCGGGCGATGTACGATCCGTTCGCACCGTGGGGCCACGGATACGACCTGGGAGACCTGGACGATATCTGGCAGTGGCGCATCAAGGTGCTGATGCGAGGCGCCGAAGCGCCGGACGGGTCCAGCTTCTCCTGGGGCCTTTTCACCCGCTTCCGTTGGCAGAACTACTCCTCGCTGGGCGACGAGAGCCCTGCCGAGGGGTGCAGGTCCCCCTATCCCTGGTTCCCCGAGTACTCGTGCGTGGAGCTGCTGGCCCGCGACGCGTTCGTGTTCACACCGGACGTCTGGATGAAGGCGGTCTTCAACGTCGGCGGCGGGTTCCACCTCGATGTCGAAGGAGAGGTGGCTGCACGGCTCGGATGGCTGGACGCTACCCAGGAGCTCTCCGGAAATGCGTCCGATAAGAATCTGCTCGGCATCGGCGGCGCGTTGAAAACGCAGATCAGGACGGACGACATGGTCGCGGGCATCGAGATCGGAATAGCCAGCGGCGACGAAGGCTCGCTGGCATTCGGCGTGCTCGACCGGCCGACGGTGGCGGAGCCGGACGAGGCCAACTGGCAGAACAGCCCTGTATCGCATAACGATACCGTGACCTCATTCCTGTTCCACCCCAACTACTTCGTCGACCGGATCATGTTCCGACGTGTGGTCGGCGCGGTCACGAATTCGTTCTATGCCAAGCCGAACGCCCAGATCGAGCTCTGGGAGCTTGCGCAGGCAAGCCTGTGGCTGGACGCTTCGCTTCTCTACGGCCGGGCGCTGGTACCCAGCTCGACGCCCGGCAACGCTCAAGACCTCGGGCTGGAAGCCGACGTGGGCCTGGTGCTCAAGGTCGGCGACCACGTCCAGACCCGGCTGGACGGCGCAGCGCTCCTGCCTGGCGACGCATTCGCCCGCGCCAGCAAGGAAGACAGCCAGTTCCCCTGGGCAGGAAGATTGCTGCTGGATCTGTCGTTCTAATCAGGATCTGTGCCCGAGCATCTCGAAGAGCGCATCGTAGAAGGGCGTGAAGTCCCGGCCAGACATGGCGATCACTACGTCGCCCGGGCCCAACAATCCGGCCATGTGAGCTGCCATGGCGCGCATCTCTTCAAATGCGAAGACGCCCGCAGCATAGCGCCGGATGCCGTTCATCACTGCCTTTGGATCCAGGTACTCCTCGGGCTTGAGGTCGTCCTTCTTCTTCAGCGGGTACGTAAGAAACACGTAGTCCGCTCCGTTGAAAGCTTTCGAGAAATCCTTCTCGAAGACCTTGCGTCGCGACGTGTTGGACTCGAAGTGGAATGCAGCGAAGATCCTCGAGTTGGGGAACCTGGAGCGGGCAGCCTTGAGAGTCTCCCTGACCGCGGTCGGGTGGTGCGCGAAGTCGTCCACGACCGTGATCCCGCCTTCCTGGCGGATCACCTGGAACCTGCGGCGCACCCCCTGGAAGCTCGCCAGCGCTTCCGCGATCTTCGATGGCACCACGCCTGCCCACAACGCAGCCGAAAACGCGGCCAGAGCGTTGAGCACGTTATGCTGCCCCCACATCTTGATCGTGACGCGGGCAAGCAGCGTCCCGGTGTCCGCTACGGTGAACGTGGTGCCTGCCGAGTCCGCGGAGATGTCGCCGGCAGTGAGCATGCGATTGATCACGTGAGCGAGGCCCGAATGCTGCTCCCGGTAGGTGCCCCACGGAAGCCGCTGTCCCGTTGCCGCACGCGGGGGACCGGCCCTCGACGTGTCGACCAGTGCGAACGGCACCACCTGGCATCGAGACTGCGCTGCCACCTTGTCCAGCACGTCGTACTGCACGCACCAGGCAAGCTGGCCCTCCGGAGGAACCATCTGCGCCAACTCTTTGAACGTCTCTTCCAGGTGTCCCAGATCCCGGTAGATGTCCGCGTGATCGAACTCCAGTGCGTTCATCACAACGCACGAAGGGTTGTAGTGGAAGAACTTGGCCTTCTTGTCGAAGAACGCTGTGTCGTACTCGTCGCCTTCTATTACGAAATGCGGCCCTTCGCCCAACCGGTAGTTGGAGCCGAAATCGAGCGGTATCCCTCCCACCAGAAACGAAGGATCCAGCCCAGCGTGGGCCAGGATGTGCGCCATCATCGAGGTGACGGTGGTCTTGCCGTGGGTCCCCGTAATTACAATGGACTTACGGCCTTCCAGAAACTGCTGCCGGATGACCTGCGGCATGCTCAGAAGCGTGAGCCCCCGACGCTGCGCTTCCAGCACCTCTGGGTTGTCCCGCCCTGCAACGTTGCCGACGACGACCGTTTCCGGTCCCCATGCCAGGTTCTCCGGCCTGTACCCGTCCAGTATCCGGATCCCCTTCTCCTTGAGCATCGGCCCAATGGGCGGGTATGCCGCAGTGTCAGAGCCCTGCACCTCCGCACCGGAGTCCTTCAACATGCACGCCACCGCAGACATCGCTGTCCCGCAGATCCCGATCAAGTGCACGCGCATGCGCCCCTCCCAACCCGGACCTGATATCCTAGCCTCTCCAGAGAGGCCGTCCATTTTCTCTACTTCTTCTCCATCTCCACCAGAATCGCAGCGACTGCCGCGGGCGTAACTCCCGGAATTCGGAATGCCTGGCCCACGGTCGCGGGCCTGATTGCTTCCAGCTTCTCGCGGGCCTCGGTGGTGAGGCCGCCTACCGCCCCGTAGTCCATCTCCAGCGGGATCCGCCGGCTCTCCATCCGCAGCAGCTTCTCGGCCAGCGCGTTTTCCCGGCGGATGTAACCTTCGTACTTGACCTCGGTCTCCACGTCTTCCAGCGCGTCGGCGTCCAGCGGCATGAGCAGATCGCCCAGGAAGCCGGAAAGATCGCGAAGCGATATTTCCGGCCGGGCCAGGATCTCAGCCAACGTGGCGCGCTCCCTCAGCGGAGACGACCCGTGCTTGGCGAGGAAGTCGTTGATGGATGCTTCCGCCTTCAGCCGGACGGAATGAAGCGCTTCCCTGACCCGGTGCTCAGCCGCGCACCTCCTCGTGAACGCACTCCATTGCTCATCTCCAACCAGACCGACCCGCCTTCCCAGCGGCGTCAGCCTTCGTGCCGAATTCGCCTCGCGCAGCAAGAGGCGATACTCCGCCCTCGACGTGAACATGCGGTACGGCTCGTCGAACGACAGACCAGTGAGGTCGTCTGCCATGACTCCGATATACGCCTCGTCCCGGCGCAGAATCACGGGCTCCTCTCCTCGTGCTCTCAGCGACGCGTTGATCCCGGCAAGGATCCCTTGACCTGCTGCCTCTTCGTAGCCCGACGTGCCGTTTACCTGGCCGGCGAAGAACAACCCCCTTGTCGTCTTGGATTCCATCGTCGGAAGAAGATGCGTGGCCTTGATCGCATCGTATTCGATCGCGTACGCGGGCACCGCCATCACCGCATTCTCAAGGCCCCCGATGGTGTGCAGCATCTCTTCCTGAACGTCCTTGGGAAACCCGGTCGAGATGCCCGCAGGGTAGAAAAGGTCAGACTCCAAGCCGGTCGGCTCCACGAAGATCTGGTGCCCGTTCCTGTCGGGAAAGCGCACCACCTTGGTTTCGATCGACGGGCAGTACCTGGGCCCGACACCGGTTATCCGGCCTCCGTAGACAGGGGACTTTTCGAGGTTCTTGCGGATGACCTCGTGCGTCGCATCGTTCGTGTGGGTCTCGAAACACTCGACCTGCGGCAACGCCGGCCGAGATGAAGCCCACGACATCAGCGGAGCGACGGCATCGCCGGCTTGCGGCCGCATGGCGGCGAAGTCGATCGACTCCCTCTTGAGCCTCGCTGGTGTTCCGGTCTTGAGCCGGCGCGTCTCGAACCCCGCGCTCCGCAGCCAGTCGGCAAATGCGGTGCACGCGCTGTCCCCGAGCCTTCCCGCCGCAAACCGCTCCTCGCCGATGTGGACCGTTCCGTTGAGAAATGTACCGGTGGTGACAACAACGCACGCGGCCAGAACTTCACCGCGGCCCTTCAGTGTTATCGAATGCACGGCCCCGTTCCTGGTCGCGATCGAGACGACCTCGTCTTCCGCAAGCGAGAGGCCGGGTGCAGTCTCCAGGACCTGGCGCATTCGAGCCGAGTATCGGTACATGTCGATCTGGACTCTGGTGGCCCTTACCGCGGGCCCCTTGCTCATGTTGAGCCGTCGGAACTGGATGCCGGTCGCATCCGTCGCCCGGCCCATCTCCCCACCCAGCGCATCGACCTCACGGGCGATGTGCCCCTTGCCCAAGCCGCCCACCGCAGGATTGCACGAAGCCCACGCCACACGGTTCAGCGACAGCGTCACCAGCATGGTGCGCACGCCACTCCTGGCCAACGCCAGCGCTGCCTCGCAGCCCGCGTGCCCGGCTCCGATTACGACCGCGGATTTCATGGGGAACTACTCATCGCCAAGTTGCCAAGTCCACCATCGGCCATCGGCCATCGACCATCGGCCATCGACCATCGACCATCGACCATCGACCATCGACCATCGACCATCGACCATCGACCATCGACCATCGACCATCGGCCATCGACCATTCTACTTGCAGACCTTCTCGAGGTGCTTCGCTTCCTTCGCGGCGGTCTCGCCCTCTGGGGTCTTCTTGAACTGCTTCGCGGCGAACTGGTATATCTTGAGCGCCTTCTGGCACTTGTTCGAGCGGACGTACGACAGGCCTATTTTCAGCACGGCCTCACGGTACCGGTCCCCGGTCGCGTACTGATCGTACACGGTCTTGTACGCGTCGACGGCTTCAGTGAATCGCCCTTCGGAGAAGAACGTCTCGCCGATCATGAGCTGGGCGTCGTCGACCTTGTCACTGTCGGGGAAGCGCTTGAGAAACTCCTTGAAGATGGCCCTGGACTTGCGTGTGAGCCCGCTCTTGTAGCTGTCCATTCCGGCCTGGAACATGGGCTCCGCCTCAACCGGCAGGTCGGTGGGAAGCGCCTCGGAGTCGGTCCCGAGCCTGTCCTCCACCAGCCCCTTGATCCCGCTCACGTGCTTCCCGATCTCCTTCAGCTTGAAGTCGATCTCCTCTTGCCGTCCTTGCGTGGCAGCAAGCTCGGTGCGCAGATCGCGCACGTCAGCGGCGACATTGGCGAGCCGTTCCCGCAAAGCGTCCTGGTCCTTCTGGAGCACTCCCTTCAGGTTGTCGATGCGGGTGGCCAGCGTCTCCAGCTCTTCGTCGATCTCGTCGCACCTGCCTTCCACCGCTGCGACCCGGTCCTTCAGCGCGTTGAACTTCCCCATGGTGACACATGACCCCAAGCAGAGGGGAAGCAGCGCAACGAGGAGATATCTGGCGGTGGTCATGGAGATGCAGAGAGGGTTTGGCTGGGGGAGATCACTCCTTGGGCTTGAACTCGGAGCGGCGGTTCCGCCACCAGCAGCTCTCGCCGGACTCGGTGCACACGGGCTTCTCCTCGCCGTACGAGATGGTCGAGAAGGAGTTCGACGCGCCGCGGTCCTGAAGGAAACTCTTTGACGAGTCCGCACGGCGCTGGCCCAGAGCCAGGTTGTACTCCTCGGTGCCGCGCTCGTCGCAGTTGCCCTCGATGGAGATCGCGGTGCCGATGGTGCGTGCGCACTCCAGGTTGCCTTCGAGCAGCTTGCGTGCCTCAGACGTCAGCGTGGACTCGTTGTAATCGAAGTACACCGTCTGGAAGTCGCATGCCCAGATACACACGTTGTCTACGCACTTCTTGCCGGCCGGGCAGCCGCCGCCGCAGTCACCGACCTTGGCCACGCAGCGCTCACCGATGCACTCCTTGCCGGGAGGGCAGTGCTCGTTGGTCTTGCACTCGCCGCCGCACCGTCCCACTTCCTCGCCTTCCGCCTTCCAGCACTTGCCGCCGGGGCAGTCGAGGTCGTTGTGGCAGCACCCGGGCTCTTTCACGCACGTGTAGTTCACGGAGCAGATCTTGCACTTGTCGCCGGTCTTTGCGACGCAGTTGTCGTTGGAACGGCACTCACGGCAGAGCTGGTCAACGCAGAATTCGTTGTGCTCCTTGCAGTGCTCGTCGTCCTCGCAGTTGGGATACTTGGGTCCGCAACCCAGCGACAGGAACACCAGTACCGCTGCCGACACCATGCTCTTCACGAACATCCCCTTGCTCATAGCCATTCCTCCCTCAAATCCTCTATTTCAATACTGCAAATAGTTACTTAGTCAAAGTGAAGCGTCAGCGACACTAATGCACCGAGATCCCGATGTCAAACAAAAAAACGGCTACAACACCATTCCGCCGGAAGGCTCGATGTTGGAAGCCGTGATCAGGTCGTTTTCGACCACGAACTTGATCGCGTGAGCGATTTCTGCGGGCTGCCCCAGGCGGCGGATGGGGATCCTCTCCTTCACCTTCTCCAGGGCCTCGGGCTTCATGTCCTTGAGCACCATCGGCGTCGCGATGAGGCCGGGGCTCACGGACGCCACCCTGATGCCGTAGCGGGACAGCTCACGCCCCCATACCACGGACATCGCGTACACGCCCGCCTTGGCCGCGGAGTAGTTGGACTGACCCATGTTGCCGTGCCGAGCGATGGAGGACATCAACACGAGCACACCCTTGCGCCCACCATCGATCATCCTTGCCGCGGCCTCACGGCCGGTAAGAAAGACGCCGGTCAGGTTGACGTCGATGACCGCCTGCCACTGCTCCCTGGTCATCCGGCCCTTGACCTTGCCGGTCTCCTTGTCCACCTTCACCAGCAGACCGTCCCTGAGAATCCCTGCGTTGAGGACCGCGATATCGACGCCGCCGAGCTGCTGCACGATCGCGTCGAATGCGGCCGTTACGCTCGCCTCGTCGGCCACGTTGGCCTTGATCGCGACCGCGCCGTTCCCGATCTCGGTGACCGCCTTGTCCATTGCTTCCTGGTTGAAGTCCAGGATCGCTACCTTCGCCCCTTCCTTCGCAAGCAGCTTCGCGCTTTCCAGCCCGATGCCCTGCGCCCCGCCCGTCACCACCGCCACTTTCCCTTTGATCTCCATGCACTCCTCCTCGCCGGTTTGTCGTCTCAGGCGCTGCACCGCGCCCCGTCGCTTTCCCAACCAAGAGGCCTTCTAGCACACCCTTGCCCTGGAGTGAAGTCCCCTCTCTCCGGCAAGCGGTCATCGATCCACGATCGGGTTGCTGTGTCCCGTGGATTGGCCCAAAGAAGACATGCCACCACAGGGGCGCCTGTCGTCAGGCCGGAGTACGTCTTCCGAGCTTCAGCGTCGCAGGATAGCAGCCTCTTGTCGGCTGCCAGTGCAGCTTCCACGACATGCAAGTCCTACTGGGCAGCTAGTACAGCCTCCGGCAAGTCCCGACGATAACTCGGTCTGCCCTGCGCCACGTAGTAGGTACGGCCGGAGGGGCTACCCGCGGCCCGTCGCTCACGCTCCGGGTAATGTGGCGGGCAGGCAACTCAGCCAAGGCAACACCAACTGCGGCTCTGCCCAGGCAAGAAGACATCCTTCGCCGCTCGGCAGCCTGTCTCAACCCAGGGCATGGTCAAGTTGGCCTGCGCTCTCAGGATGACGGATGCCGACAATGCAGCCTACAGTGCCGAGCATTGCGGTCGGGCGCAAGTCAGGTACCAGGAAGTTCGCTGGCGGGACCGGGTGTCGATCCTTCCGGCCGGGGTAGGCAGTCACCTGCCCGGGAACCTGCGAGCTGCGCAACTTCCGGCCGGGGAGCGCGGTTGCCTGCATCGGTTCGCCCAGGCGGTGAGGCAGTCGCCGCTGGTGACCGGGCGACGCTTGGCCGCCCCGTCCCCCAAGACTCATGCGCCGGATCTCGGCGAAGATCGGGCTGGTGGGATCGCCCCGGCTTGGCGGAACGCCGCTTCAAGGCAGGCTCTGCAATGCTGGGAGGACTGACTGTGACGCCCCGGTGGTCCCGCGGCCCTTGCCACGTCAGCGTCCACAACCAGCAACACGACGTCAGTCATGTTTCAGGCTCGCGAACGCCGCATCCAGATAGTCCGACTCGAGCTTCAGACGCAGATCCCCAAAGTCGGCGGGCCAGTCACCAAGACGTCCGGAAGCGTCCAGGGCGCCAGGGGTCACCGATGTCGCCCCAGTGCCGTCGCGCCTGAACCAGTGCAGTCTCACAAGGTCACGCAGCCTGGGCGATGCAGCATCACGCTTCAGGCTGTCCTGCGCCACCAGCTTCTGTACCCCCAGCAAGATCATCTCGGACATCGGCGATGTTCACCTGATCCATGGAGCCTCCCTTGGTGGAACGCGGCAACCTACCGACACGCAACTCCACCCGGGTGTCGTCAATCCTGCTTGTGCTGACCTTCCACGTCAGGCATAGACGCAGCAACCAATGCCCGAGTTCGTCGAGCCTCGCATCCCCTTCAAGTTCCCACCTCGCCACGATCGACGCCACATATTCAGAATAAAGGCATGCGATCGCGCCGCTGGCGAACGTCGCCGGATAGGTACGAGACGGATTGCCCCTCAATCCCGGCAGGTGCAGGATGTTCTTCGGCAGAGCCTCGAGGCGAAGCAAGATCCTTCAACTTCGGAGCGGCGAGGATGCGCAGCGTGCCCACTCCCACGAGTAGGTCCATCTCGGTGTCCGTCAGCAGTCGCAATGCCTCTCTGGCACGCTCTCTCCGATCGGGCGCAGCCCGGGTCATTTCCCTCACCTGCCGAATTCAGCATAGCCGGCCTGACAGGCTTCCTTCAGGCTGGATTCCTCGGATTTCTTTACGGACACCGTTCCCCAGTTGCCCTGACGCTCACCAAGATCCCAGAAGGTTCCCTTCATCATGTGACCGTCCTCCAGAGTCAACTTCATCAGACCTTCGTACTGGCGCACGCCTCCAGCTTCCTGATCGTCCGTGGTACTGTCGAGTTGGAAGACGACATACAGGGTGCTCCCTCTCCGCGCGATCGCCTCGCTGCGCCATTGGCCACGAGCCTTGTGCTCGTCAGGCTCCTGACCGAAGTACCATACGATGCCTGTCGGAATCTCCATCTGGTCGTTGGAACAGTCCACTGAAAACGCTCCATAAACACGAACATGGGAAGCCTTGTTCTCTAGCCTGGATTTCCACGCACAACCATTCGCCTAACGCAAAGCCGGTTCTCGGCTACCGCTACAACATGGCCTGAAGGGGCCGGATCGGCCTGTCGTCACACGGCTGAGACGATCCTGCCAAG
>Ga0172371_10008163_pt1 | contig 14712 bp, 17 predicted proteins | sample Lak12m_FD_114543 | JGI IMG/M metagenome (GOLD analysis project Ga0172371, IMG submission 114543) | Freshwater microbial communities from Kabuno Bay, South-Kivu, Congo - kab_022012_12m | ecosystem: Environmental > Aquatic > Freshwater > Lake | place: Democratic Republic of the Congo: South-Kivu... | reverse complement strand
CTTTTTGTGTTTTTCTAAATTCGATTTTCCGTGGTTTTGTGGCCCCTATAACTATTAATCGTGTTGGATTCGGATATTATTAGACTGTTTTTTCAGTGAAGTCATATATACTATTCATCTCCACATTTAAGATAAAGGGGAACTCTGATGACGCAAGAAACCGCACTGCTCGTATCCCAATTGGGTCTCAAAAACACAGCGTTGACTGATGAGACCGTGCTGGTCACCGGAGCCGGCGGCGGGATTGGCTTTGAAACCGCCCGCGCCCTGCTCTGGCTGGGCGCCAACGTGGTCATAGCTGAGGTCAACGAGAAAAAGGGCAGCACTGCTGCCAAAAGTTTGACTGAACAGTTTGGCGCTGGACGTGTCCTTTTTTTACACACCGATGTGGGGGATGAAGCGGCGATAAAAAGACTTTACGACCGATCAATAAGCACATTTAACAAAGTGGATGTCGTACTTAATAACGCTACCCTGGCTGTGCTGGGCCGCGTCAAGGATGTGCCCATCGCAGATTGGGACGCCAGTTATCATGTAAATCTGCGCGGACCTGTGTTGCTGGCAAGGGCATTTCTGCCCGGCATGATCGAGCGGAAGCACGGCGCTTTCATCTGTGTGTCGTCCACAGGCACGGCTTTCCTCGGCGGGTATGAAAGCTTCAAAGCCGCCCAAGTGCACCTGGCCAACACGCTCGAATCCGAGTTGGAAGGAACGGGTGTGTATGCTTTCACCATCGGGCCGGGTCTGGTTCCCACCGAAACGGCCACCAAAGCCGTGGAGCAGGTGGCCCTCCAAATGGGTATGAGCCTGGATGAGTTCTATCGTATCAACAAGAACGCCATCCTTTCGGTGGAAGAAGCCGGTGTGGGGTTTGCTCTGTCGGTTGTTTACGCAGAGAAATTCAACGGGCAGGAGATCTCCTCCATTCAGGCCATTAAGGCGGCCGATATCCGTTATGGGTCCAGTGAGGCGGACAAGCACACGACAATCCGCTCCGTTGATCCCAAAAAGGCGGTGGAACTTTGTGCAGTTGTGAGAGGCACGCTGCAGAAACAATCCGATGATTGGAAAAAGCGTTCCATCTTCGAACGGCAGTGGGTGATCCGTGATTTTAAAAAGACTGCCGGAATACCGGTTGAAGAGTGGCTGGACGCATTAATCACGCTTGAAAAGGATTTGGCTGGTGGCGAAGTATCCTTTGTGCCGCCAGTTGAGAAACTGGCGAAATACTATGATCACTTGGCCGACCTTGCAAAAGGCTACGAAAAAGATCCAGCCAAGCTGGAGGAGAATTTGAAATATGTCTACGGCTGGCGGGATGAAGTGCGGGAATTGGTAAAAGTCCTGGCATAGCCCCAAATTTATTCCAGATTATAGAGGTCAGTTTTTTTCGACTGGCGCGGTTACAGTCTGCACCGGACTTTTTTGCAAAATTGCTTGACATATTTCTTTCACTATGTTATTAATAACATAAGTTAACTTGAACCTAATAAAGGAACCTGCCATTGGACTTGCGTGACACCCTGCTCGGGCTGCTGGATCAGAAACCGTCCTCGGGCTATGATCTCAAACGCATCATTGCCGACTCTGACCTTTTCTACTGGTCGGGCAACAACAACCAGATATACAAGGTGCTGCTCGAGATGCAGCAGGAAGAACTGGTCACTTTCGAGGTGCAGACGCAGCCAAGCCTGCCTTCCAGGAAGGTCTACACTGTCACGGAAAAGGGGCGCCGGACTTTAAGGGCAAGTCTGCTGAAGGAACCCGAGCTGCCTGAACTGCACAAGAACTTCCTCATCCAGTTGGCCTGCGCAGATAACCTCACGGATGAGGAACTGTCGGGTCTATTGGAAGGTTACGAGAACGAAGTGCAGGCCGGGCTCGACCTGGCCCGTGGACTGGCCGAGCGTGCTACAAGACAGAGCGAAAATACCCGCTCAAGTTGGTTAAACCTGAAGATCCGCGAGAACTTCCTGCGCACCTGGCAGGCTGAACTGGATTGGGCGAGAAGTGTGCGCGAGGATCTTCAAAAGAAGAAATACAAAGAATAATTACTAAGGGAATAGAAATGCAAACGACATTGGAGATGATCAAAAACCTGCGAGAGGAAACCGGCATGGGCGTGATGGACTGCCGCCGGGCTCTCGAGGATGCCGCGAACGACTATCAGACCGCACTGGCTGACCTGCGCAAGCAGGCCGCCTCCAGGGCGCAAAAACAATCCGAGAGGACGGCCAGCGAGGGCATTATTGAACACTATTCGCACGGCGGCGGGCGCATCGGTGTGATGGTGGAGGTCAACACCGAGACCGAATTTGCCGCGCGTTCAGAAGCACTGCGTAAGTTCGCACGCGAGGTGGCCCTGCAGGTCACTTCCACTGCGCCGCTTTACGTATGCGATGCTGAGATCCCGGCTCAAACGCTGGAGGAACTTGCCGAAGAAGCCGCTTCCACGGCGCGCGCCGCCGGCAAACCGGAAGGCGTCATCGAGAAGATCACCGCGGGCGTACAGGAGAAGTACCGCAACACCAACGTGCTGCTGCGCCAGCCTTACATCCGCGACGAGAGCCTCAACATGGCTCAATTGCTCGAATCGGTTGCCGGACAGATCCGTGAGAACATCGTCATCAAGCGTTTCGTGCGTTGGGAGATCGTCCCCGACGCGCAAGAAGCCTGACCGTTGCAAGCGAACCTTCCCCTGGCCTTCAGGGCTGAAGGTTCGCGATCATTTCCTCGATCCAGCGCACGTAGACTTCTTCGTAGAGCTCTCCAAAACGACGCGTGGCTTCCCACATGCGGGCGTCCGCTTGCAGTTCCTTGAACTCTTCACTCCCGGCCTGGATATTTTGCATGACGTCATGGCGGTAATACTTGAGTTGTTTGCGGTGCAGGTCGAGTGCCATACGCAGTTGGGTAAGCGTCTGTTCGGGGGCCATACGGGCGGCAAAGAACATTTTCAGCACCAGCAGTTCTTTTTTTGGGCTCAGTTCGGCGACAGGTTCGGTCAGCCAGGATTGAAAATCCTTTTGCCCGCTTGCTGTAATGGTATAGACCTTACGGTCAGGACGCCCGGATTGCCCCCTGACTTCTGAGGTTACCTCTTCATTCTCTTCGAGCTTTTTCAGGGTGACGTAGATCTGGCTCAATTCCGCATGCCAGAAATGGGTGGTCGATCGGTCGATGCGCTGCTTGATCTCGTAGCCGGTCATGGGGCTGTAGTTAAGGAACCCGAGGATGGCGTATTTAAGCATGAACAGCCTCATCCCTTGAAAGCCAGGTCACGCTTTTCATGCCACGCCGGATGCCTCGTTTGTACTGGTATTTTGGGTAGCCCACGATCATGGAGGCCACCACCTCATGCCCTTCAGGGATCTTGAAAAAGGCGCGCAGTTCCTGGCTCTTTTCCACAGCCGGGGGGATCAAATCCATGGCTGAAGCGCCCAGTCCAAGGGCGTGGGCGGCCAAAAAGCCGTAGGTCAGGGCGATATAGATATCCGGCATATAGTTCTCACTGTTGCGGTCTGCATGCAGCAGGATCAGCGCGGGGGCGCGGCGCATGATGGTGTCTTCTTTGCCGGATCTCAGGTCGGCCATCCTGGCTTTCAGCAGGGGCGCCACGTGGTTCTGCAGGGTGATGTATTTTTCCCGACCGGCGCTCTTCTTGACGAACTGCCTGGCGATGGGATTCTGCAGGGCTTTCAGTAGATACTCATAGAGATGGATCATCATGGGTAAAGCGTCTTTCAACATTTCAGGATCATCGATCACAGTTACCTCGGTCTTGAGAGGCGGGAAACCCGGCGGGGCCAAGCGGATGGCTTCAACGATCTTCTCAAGCAGCTCGCGGGGAACCGCGCGGTCTTTGAAATTTCGCACGGCGCGGCGGCTTGCGATCAACCGTTCAAAATCGTCATACGCATTGGGGGACGTTTTGACCGCCGGATAGAAGTCACTTTCATACGACAGACCGGGGATGTGGATGGAGGAGGTCGGGCAAATGGCCATGCAGTGACCGCAGCGAAAGCAAGTCCACAGAAGTTCCTGTTTGAAAACGACCTGTGTCGAGTCTTTCACCTGTAAGATCCGGTTGGGACACACTTCCGCGCAAGACCCGCAGACGGAGCAGGTTTCTTCATCAATCAACCAGTTTTCCATGATCGACCTCTATATATGAATTATTATATATAAAATATTATATATTAACTTTGAAAAAATTCAAGAGTCGGCAAGCTTTTTTTGACCGAATTCAATGAATTGCAGGCATATTTAACAAAACCTTAACAAATCTTTCCGAATTGGTTAATCCGAGCGTGCTACGCTGATAGCATAGATTTCTGCCCCACATATTAAATAATGAAGAGGTTGCGATGAACATTCTCGTTACAAACGATGATGGCATTTTAGCTCCCGGACTGATGGCGCTGGCTGATTCCATGCGGCAGTACGGCAATGTAACCATTTTAGCGCCTGATCACAACTGGTCGGCATCCGGCCATGTAAAAACGATCGACCGGCCTCTACGGGTGCGGGAAGTTAAATTAGCCGACGACAGCAGCGGATATGCCAGTGACGGCGCACCGTCTGATTGCGTGGCCCTGGCCCTCTGCGGCTTTCTGAAGGACAAGATCGACTTGGTGGTCAGCGGCATCAACCCTTATGCCAACCTGGGGCACGATGTGACTTACTCAGGCACCGTAACCGCAGCCATGGAGGCCGCCATTTGGGGCATCCCTTCAATTGCCGTCTCGCTTGATTCTCCGGTGCATCATACTGGCAACACTGATTATTCGCCTGCAGCGCTAATTGCCGGTTACGTGGTGGAAGCTTTTTCTCGTTACGGCATTTCTACCAATTCGCTCTTGAACGTAAATGTCCCATTTTTACCGATTGCCAAGATCAAGGGACTGCGTATTACCCGGCTTGGCTTGCGTGTATATCACGACAAGGTGGATGAGCGCGTCGATCCCCGCGGACATCCTTATTATTGGGTTATCGGCGATTCTCCCACCGGAATAAATGAATTAGGGACTGATATCGGCGCCTTGTCTGAAGGTTATGTATCCATTACCCCCTTGCAACTGGATCTTACTGCTTATCACCTAATGTCGGAAATGAATAGCTGGGAATGGAAAACAAATACAAATGGAGAAAAAAGCGCAAAACAATAAATTTGTTTCATTTTCATAATCCGTTTACGGGTCGTTAATCGATGGTTCTTATTCCTTTAACATCATCATGGTAATTTTAAAGTAATTAATCTTGAAGAAACCTTATCATGAAAGAAGAATCATCGTGGTCACAGAAAACCAGGATCTAGAGCAACAGCTTTTTCTCCCATTGAACGTTGGTGTTTCTTTTGAACAGGCACTGGATATGAAAGTGAAGGATCTGGCTTTAATTGATTGCAGCGTAGATATCAATACATCCGTTAGAGAAGTAGCCAGGATATATGAACTCCACCAGGAATGGCCAGGAGTAATCATTATCTCGGGCGACCGTTTCTTTGGCATGCTGTCGCGCCAGATATGCTTTGAAGTCCTGGGTAAACCTTTTGGCCTTGAAGTCTACTCCCGCAGAACCATGTATGAATTCTGCACTACCATCAATATTCCTTCATTGGTGATAGAAGGGAATACCAGCATCCCCGAAGCCGTCAAACAGGCGCTGGTGCGTGAAAAGCAAAATATATTTGACCCGCTGGTTATTCAACTGGATGGGAAAAAGTATAAATTGCTAAATATGCACGTTTTATTGCTGGCGCAATGTGACGTGCTGGAGAACCTTTCAGATGAGTTCAGACAGTTGTCGGTCATAGATCCGCTTACCCAGCTTAATAATCGCAGGGGATTCTTTGAATCTGCCCAACCTGAAGTAGTGCGCATCCGCGAAGATCAAAACGATCTTTCCGCCCTGATGATTGACATCGATAATTTTAAGAAAACCAACGACCTTTATGGTCATTTTATCGGTAACCATGTACTGCGCGCCGTCGCGGACGAGATTCGCCAGACATTGAGACAAACGGATTTGCTGGGAAGATACGGGGGTGAAGAATTTATTGGCTTGCTTCCAAATACATCTATAGATGCAGCTTGTGTGATTGCGGAACGGCTGCGAGATTCGGTGGAAAACAGGATTATCGAGATCAACGACTACAGGGTCTCGGTAACTGTAAGCATCGGTATCAGTCATCTTGGAGCGGCGGACGGTTCGCTTGACGTCTTGCTCTCACAGGCAGACCAGGCCATGTATTGGGCAAAAGCGTCTGGTCGCAATCGGATTAATATATGGTCGAAGGAACAACCGCATACGGATGCAATCGAATTATTGCGCAAGGGCTTGAAAATAAGATCAGCAAAAAACACCAACAATAACCTCGCCAAGGTGTACGATGAAACCATCGAAGGATGGGCCAGGGCGGTTGAGATGCGAGACAAGGAAATGCAGGGTCATGCCCGGCGCGTGGTGGATCTGACGCTAGCGCTGGCAGTCAAATGCGGAATAAAGGACAAAAAACTTGAAGATATTCGGCGGGGTGCATTATTACATGATATCGGCAAGATTGCCATCCCGGACCCCATCCTATTTAAACCCGGAAAATTGAGCGAGGATGAATGGAAGATCATGCGCATGCATCCGATCTATGCCTTTGAGTTCCTGAAACCGATTGCCTTTTTGAAAAACTGCATGGATATCCCGTATTGCCACCATGAACATTGGGATGGCTCCGGTTATCCGCGTGGGATAGAAGGTGACGACATTCCAATGGCTGCCAGGATCTTTACAGTCATCGACGTTTGGGATGCTTTATGCACTGACCGCTGTTATCGGCCTGCGTGGTCTCAAAAAGAAGCCAGGGAATATATCCAGTCACAAGCCGGTAAATTGTTTGATCCGCAAATTGTGGAACGTTTTCTCGAACTATTGGACGACCCTCTAGTATTTGAAAATATAACAGAAATCAATGGTCAAAACGTCGCTACAGAGTCTTAAAACATCAGGATTAAATGCTTGTTTAGCTCAAGCTGATAACAAAACCTCCTGACAGGAGAATAATGAAATAATGACTCCTGTCAGGAGAGGATGATGATCATGTATTATTCGAAACCTGAAGGCAGCCAGGTCGGGGTCAAAGCAGGTTTGCGAACTGGCGTGTTCTTGCGAATATCGTCCAGCGAAGTTTTAAGAAGTCTTCTGCATTCCTCTGCGATCCGCAGAGCAGAGGTTCCGCCATTTTGTAAGGGAGCAAGTTTGGTTAGTTCTTCAAGATTGTGATACGAATGGACTTCCTTGCCAAGGGCGATGCCAATAAAAACCACTGATGATACCTGAGTGATCAACACGTCGCAGTTGGCGATCATATGGTTGGTATCGCCCTGTGTGAGAATCAAAGCGTCTGGCATGAGTCGCTTGATCTCCCTTTCAGCCCGTTCCACGTTTTCATTGGGATGCAATCTGAATATGACTTCACGCCCGGCGGCGATCTTTTTTACCTGGCGTAGAAATGCCATACGGTCGTCCGGTTTGCCGGTTTCACGGATACTTGAGGTTGCCACCAATATAAAATGTTGATAAGGGAAATCATTGTCAAGGAATGTTTCAGCGTCATCGAAATTCGGAATGCCGGTTACTACGATTTTTGAGGGATTCACTCCCTTGTTGATAAACAGGTCGCGGTAGCCTGGTGAAGCGACGCAGAAGCGGTCATAAGCGTCTGAAAGCCCGGTGGCAGCAGTGTTTGCCAGAAAACGAGGCAGTCCCAGATTTCTTACCATATGATAAAACAGATCTTCAGGCTCGGTAATCCCTTCCTGAACGAGGATGAGGCGTTTTTTCCTAAGGTTCGATTGTACGATCAGATCTGTACAGGTCACCGCGAGGTCGTATTGGTGGCTGCTTCCGGCTGGATCGATCGGAAGATGATGCGAGTACAAATAATCTGTGGTTGCCTGAAAATGGTTGCCTGCCAAAATGGTATGTTCGAGCAGGCCTTTTTTTACCATTTTCCCGAGCGTCCCTTCTGCATAAAAAGGCGAAAAACGGCAGTAATGCTCAGGCAGAGCCTGCGCTATCTTATGCATCATTACTGTTTGATTTAATGAGCCACAAACAAAAAGAATGGAAGCGCTCATTTTGGTAACCCTAAGATTGACTTAATTGGGTCATACGGCTCATGGCCTGGATCTTGGCCAGGCTGGCCATGCGGATGGATGTCTCAGGGGAGGCATTCCAGCTTACCCAGCCCATTTTGCGCAGAAGATAGTTTGGGATGTAAGAAGTCACCACGGCGGCTCCGGTCAATCCCTGTCCCTGGCGAGGTTTTGTCTCATGATTGAGAATGGTTTTTTTTAACTCTTGTGCGGTTTTCCCTTCAAACCAGGAGGAACCCTGGCCTATCATGCGCAAGATGTGCGAGTCGCTGTTGCCCAATTGCGCCAGCGGTAATTCCTGCGCCTGATCTTGTACCATGCTGTTCCTTCGGGTATAAACCAAACCGCCGTTATAGGCTTCAACGCCGACCAGTATTTTTGCGGCATCTTTGTTTTTTATGGTTTCACGGATGGTCGAAAAGCTCAAGCTGTTGACGCCTTTGGCCATGGGATGCGCGGCAATACAGATCCCGCCCTGGTCTCCGGTTCGCATAACGGTTTCCATCAGACTTAATCCGGCCGGGATCGGTCTACGGATAAAAAGACATAAGACATGGCCGTCGCTCGAAGAGACTTCACAACCGGGGATAACCTCCAGGTTGTATTTTGGCGCCAAATCCATTGCTTCGGGGACGCCTGACATGGTATCGTGGTCGGTTATGGCAATTACATTAAGGTTGGCCACATCTGAAGCATATTTCAGAATGGCAGGGATGGACGCGGTTCCGTCGTAACTGTGAACACTATGAATATGTAAATCTGATAAACCCATTATTACCTCCAATAACTCTTTCTTCCCCTTTAACATAACTTTTTATGGTTAAGAAATGAGTCGAATCTGATTAACAGAAGGTAAATAATGAGTAATCGTTCTTTAAATGGAGCACCCGCCTGTGAAGCTTCAACAGGCGGGGTTAATCCGGATTCTTCGTCAACAATCTACCAGTAATTTATCAGGCCTGTAACCCGGTTGTTTTTTAGAGAGGCTCTTCGGGGATGACGATCATCATGATGATGTAAGCCCAAAAAGTACCGCCTACGAATAGCAATCCTAATACGAAGAGCAGTCTCACCAAAGTGGGATCCATGCTGAAATAGGCTGCGATGCCTCCGCAGACACCCGAAATGCGTCGTTCTGTGCGAGAACGGTAAAGACGTTTTGCCGGTTGGTCCATTTTTTCTCCTTATGCAAATGGGGCTTCAGGGACGACGATCCACATGATCAGGTAAGCCCAAAAGGCGAGGGTGCCTGACAAAAAGAAACCTGCCACGAAGGCAATACGCATAATGGTTGGATCGATATTCAAATACTCACCTAACCCTCCGCAAATTCCTGCGATCATGCGTTGAGAGGTGGAACGATACAATTTTTTTGGTTGTTGGTCCATTTTAATCTCCTGTGTTCCAATCTTGTTTAATTTACGCACGAACAACCAGAAAGTTGCGTCATTTTGTAAAATTGGATTAAAATAGATAGACATCTGCCCTTTTGGAAATTGAACGGAGGCTATACGATGACCGCAAACAAATATCCTGAAGCGCAAAAGATGATCTTGTTCGTTACGCGCGCTCCCTTTTCTGAAGAGGAAAAGGCCCGACTTGAGGAGATGCTTACCGCAAACGGGATGACCGATGAAAGCACAGATGCCGTGCATCAGGCACTTTTAAACTTGCCAAAAGAAGCTTTTAAAGATGACTGGCAGAGAGCCAAGTTTATGATGGATTTTGGCAACGTTTTAAAGCAGTGGCAGATGACTCTGGGCAGCAAGAAGTTCAGGCATAATAAATAAAATAAGAATGACCGACCACCGCCCGGCATTCTTGCGGGCGGTTTTTTTGTGTAAATAATCATAGAAAGCAGATCAATACACCATGGAAGCAGTAAAACCAAACTTTGCCGTAAGACTTAAATCAGATCTCATTCTCCTTACAGCAGCCATCGTCTGGGGCGGCGGTTTTGTTGCCCAGCGTATTGCATCCCAATACCTGGATTTCTTTGCCTTTAATGGCGTTCGGTTCCTGTTAGGTGGTTTGGTCATGCTGCCATTTGTGATCAACCGATTACGAAAATCCCCCGGCAACCTTTGGTGGATCATTCCGGGTGGAGTATTGCTATACGGGGGGAGCGCCTTACAGCAAGCCGGCATTGCCACCACATCAGCCGGCACTGCAGGATTTATCACCGGTATTTACGTAGTGCTGGTTCCAGTGTTAATGTCCCTGCTTTGGAAGCAAAAATCCAAGGCGGTGATCTGGCTGGCAGCAGTTGCTGCTCTCGGAGGAACTTACCTGTTAAGTACGGGGGGGTCTGCATTGACTCCTTCCACTGGCAATCTGTTTGTATTGATCAGTTCACTGGTGTGGGCTTTTCACGTGATCGTGGTGGGGTTTGCTGTGAAGAAAGCGGATCTGCTGCTTTTCTCTGTCGGACAAATCCTCTTGTGCGGAGTCATTCACCTGGTATCCTCTTTGTTTTTTAATCCGCCGACTCTTCAAGCTATTATGTCTTGCTGGCCTTCCGTCCTTTATGCCGGACTTGCGTCTGTGGTAATTGGTTTTACGTTACAAGCGATCGGACAGCGCAAGGCTCCTGCTGCCGATGCTGCACTGATACTCAGCCTGGAATCTGTTTTCTCGGCAATATTTGGCGCGTTGTTCTTAAAAGAAATGATGAATCTTATACAAATAATTGGTTGCGCCATCATTATGGCAGCCATATTCGTTGCCCAAATGTTTTCATTGCAGCCGAAATCCCCGGAAATTGCTGAAAACCGACAACCCGAAACCAATTAGGATTTCTTGACACCCCCCAGTGGCTATGATAGAGTTGCAATGTGTTTGAAAATCCGTTGCTTCTTTGAGGTACCAATTGGCCCATCCACATCAACAGGCACTCGTCGAAAGAATGCGCGTGTTGCAGCGTTCGTCCCCTGAAATTGAAGCCGCTGCTCTTATCAGCCAGGATGGATTGATCATTGCTTCTGCTTTGAAACCTGATATCGATGCTGACCGTATTTCGGCCATGTCTGCATCCATCCTGTCTTTGGGTGACCAGATCGGCAAAGAAACAAATCTGGGCGGGTTGGAACAGGTCCATATTCAAGGAGAAAAAGGACACATCGTGCTTATGGCCGTCGGTGATGGCGCTGTCATCACTGCATTGATCAAGTCACAGGCAAAAATGGGCGTGCTTTTATTGGATATGCGTCACGCGGCAGATGACCTTCAAAAAATCTTTGCACGTGCGGAATAATGTTTTGAAAAACTCTGTAGCAATTGTTCAGGAGATTCAATGAAGATAGCGGTTGTAATACCTACTTATAATGAAAAAGAAAATCTTCCTAAAATAACAGCCCAATTAATGGCTTTACCTCTTGACCTGGGTCTGTTGGTGATTGATGACAACAGCCCGGATGATACAGGGCAGATTGCGGAAGACCTGGTAAAGCAATATCCCGGTCGGGTAAGTGTGATGCACCGGGCCGGCAAGCTTGGTCTTGGGACGGCTTACATCTCCGGGTTCAAGCATTTGCTCTCAACTGATGTGGACGTGATCGGACAAATGGATGCCGATTTTTCCCATCCGCCTGAAAAATTAATTGAAATGGCTAAAGCTCTGGAAAACGCCGATGTAGCAGAAGGTTCGCGGTACGTACCGGGCGGCAGCCTGGATGAGAAATGGCCTCTTTGGCGGAAATGGCTGTCAGGTTTTGGCAACGATTATGCACGAATTATATTGAATGTTCCTATTAAGGATGTTACCGGGGGCTTCAGATTATGGAAACGCAAGGTCCTTGAGACCATCCCATTGGATGACGTAAAAGCGAATGGATATGTATTCCAGGTTGAAATGGCCTATATTACGACCAAAATGGGGTTCCGTTTTGTTGAGATCCCCATCCATTTCAATGAGCGCATCTACGGCCAGTCCAAGATGAACTTGTCCATTCAGGTGGAGGCTGCGATCCGGGTTTGGCAATTGATCGGTCGATACAGGCACCTGAAGAAGGTGAGTTAAGTAAAAAAGAACCGGCCTTGCGCCGGTTTTTCATTGGTTCCTATTTCTGAAATTTCGATTCGTATTCTCCAACCAGAGTCTTCCATTCAACAAGATCGAGGGTTTGCGCCCTGCGCATTGGATCGATCCCGGCGGAACTCAGCAAGGCAGCAGCTTCGTCGCCGCTGCAATGCAGTCCCGCAGAGAGTGTATTACGCAGGGTCTTGCGTTTCTGCGAGAAACCGATTTTGACCAGGGTAAAGAAATAATCCAGTTGTTTACCGCTGATCAGCGGCTGATCGTAGAGTTGGATCCGCAGTGTGGCGGAATCCACTTTTGGAGGAGGATAAAACGACGCAGCCGGAATGGAAAGGCCGATTTGCGGTTGACCGAACACCTGCACACTCAAAGCCAGAAGTGACAGGCTGCCCGGTTCGGCGCAAATGCGCTGTGCCACCTCCTGCTGCATGGTGAGTACGATGCGTGACGGCTTTTGATCTGAGGTGAGCAGGTGACGGATGATGGCGGAAGTAATGAAGTAAGGGATATTGGCCACGACAATGTAATTTGAATTGCCCATCAAATCTGCCGGGTTTAGTTCCAGAATATCTCCTTCAATGATCTGCACATTGCTGAACGGGTTCATGACCTCTTTCAGGATTGGCACCAGATGACGGTCAATCTCTACGGCAGTCACCTGTCGGGCGGATTGAGCGAGCAGGCGCGTCAGACTTCCCAGTCCGGCTCCGATTTCCAGCACTTCATCTTGCGGGGTGATCTCTGCGTAGTCCACGATTTTGCGCAGGGCATTTTGGTCCACCAAAAAATTCTGCCCCAAGCCCTTATGCGGGTCAAGGTGATGGTTTCGCAGTAAAGCCTTAACGTTCAAGGGCGGCAGGTCTATGGCAGCACCAGCGAAGTCCCTTCAGCAAAAGGTCCCAAAAGGTAGACAGTGATATTTGGAAAAGTGAGCGTTCCCGCAGAGGCGAATTCCTCATCGGTGTAACCGAGATCAATCCAATAACTCGTATTGGGATAGGAACCAGTATCCTGAACAGTGCCGATGCCATATCCGGGAACGTAAATCTTTGTACCTTTGAGTATTTTGTACCAGGATGGACTGACTGCCAAGACCCCCTTTTTGACAGTTGTTCCCATTGCTGTGGTCGGTAAACACGTATTCGTGCCAGAATTACAGGGAGAGTAAGAGGTCGCGATAACAGTCACAGCCTTGTAATATGAAAGTGTGCCATATGGTGTGTCGATTGTATTCAGCGATAGATTAGTACCAATTGCTTTAACCTCATTGACCGGTTGTTTCAGCACAACCGTGTCTTCAGTCTTGCGTGAGACTTCTTCTCCGTTCTCATAGCGTACTTTTACACGGACTTCCTGCAATCCAAACTCTCCGGCGCTGACAATGCTCGTTTCGCCCGATGCGAGTGATTCATCGGTGATCGTGTCAGTTGAGTAGGGGATGTTTTGCTGCTCACTTAATACTTCTTCTCTCACCCGCACAACCCGGATGCGGCCGTCAGAGGGCAGCGGGTCGCTTTCGGCCGGTTTGCTGTAATCCATGCCTTCCAGCGAGACGCCAGCCATGGCCAGGGCCTCTCCCACAGTGTTGGCGGTCGCAAAAGTGGAGAGGTCCCTGCCATCCGCGCTGATGACAAGCGGAATGGCTTTAAAGATGGACAATGGGGCAACATCCTCTGGTGCGGTTGTGTATGGAAGACTCAGCGCATCCCCACCATGCACAACGATGCCTTCATCCCACAATGCTTTTCCAATGTAAGTGGAAGTTGTGCGCACAACCGTCTGCTGGCCGTCCTGTTCCACGGTCATTCTTATGGCAGGAGCGTATTGCAGCACAACCTTGCCGGCTGCAGGGATGGGATCGTTGATTGAGACCGGCAGTCCGTTAACGCGTACTTCATCTCCTGTGACCGGGGTGATGCCTGCTGCAACGAGCATCTGCGCAGGAGTATCAAAGGCGGCTTCCACGGGGATCAATTCACCAGTTGCGTCGTTCCAGACCTGCAGGGCGTATCCACGTGTCACGATGATCTCGCCAATACCATTCAGCCAGGCAGAGGCAGGAGGATCGATCGAATCCAGTTTGCCTGTTTCGTATCCGGCGGATCGCAACGCTCCCCTCACGGTCAGCGCATGAGTGCTTATTTCACGAGAGTCGCCATTTACGGTGATGACGATTTGACGTCCCATGAGCAAGTAGCCTGCCAAAATGCCTGCCAACGGCAGACTGAGTAGTAGAATTAGTTTTATTTTTCTTGTCACAATGTGATTCTAACAGAAAAAAAGCACGTAATTTGTACTATAGTTAGATTTATAAGTTTTTTTATTTATCGGAATAAATCATTGTATAGTTCCTTATAATACTTATTGTATGTTGGTTTTTATTTGTAAATACGGCACTTTTTTAAAAATTAGAATATGAATTATTACTGAATATAAATTACCCAATAAGGCTGGTTAATTTTCAATGCAGTTATCTTCTTTCCTATTCCTTGTTTTTCTTGCCGTCGTCTTAATAATAAACTATTT
>Ga0172371_10008162_pt1 | contig 14713 bp, 11 predicted proteins | sample Lak12m_FD_114543 | JGI IMG/M metagenome (GOLD analysis project Ga0172371, IMG submission 114543) | Freshwater microbial communities from Kabuno Bay, South-Kivu, Congo - kab_022012_12m | ecosystem: Environmental > Aquatic > Freshwater > Lake | place: Democratic Republic of the Congo: South-Kivu... | reverse complement strand
TAAAAATCGGGAATAGCTGTTCATCAGAAAAGGTATTGTGGATCTTCAGGACCGGAAGATACGCTTTGTCCGGGATAGGGCTAAATGCATAAGTAATTGTCTGCTGAAGGGGTAATTCCTTCCAGGTCCTGCCGTTATCTTCGGAAATAAGGATCCGGTCTACCTTATCTATGGTGGTTAAGCGAGCGGTAATCTCAATATTGCCCTGCTTTATATCGTTTTTCATCAGCACCAGGTCTCCGCGCACGCCATCCAGAGAATAGCTGTTCAGCCTGGGATTAAGCAATGCGTATTGGCCCATGGCGGATGAACGTTCTTCTTTTTTACGCTGATCTTCCTCTTTTTTCTTGCGATCTTCTTCCATCCTTACGCGCTCCGCTTCACGCGATTCCCACTCCGCCTGGTTTCTGCGTTTTTCCTTCTCGATCTCTTCTTTTATTTTGGGTATTAATTCCATAACCTTCTTATCTATTTCTTTCCAACTCTCTATAACCTTATCCAGACGGGCGTTTTTACCATGAGTTGACCAGACATTATAAAGTGAAAGGTAATTATTAATATAGTCTTTCTTGAATTTTTCCAGGGATTCCACCTTATCCTGGAGCGTATAAATATTCTTTTCTATCTCTTCAAACTTGGCTTGCCCTTCTTTAAGGTATTTCTCCGCAAAGTCCAGGCGCTTTTCGCGCTCTTTGATTACTGTTTCCAAAGTTGCCTCATACAAACTTATTCTTTCCGGAATGCTGTCCCATTGTTCGAGAGTCGAAAAAAGATGATCCTGGAGTCCTGTCCGATAATTAACGATCTTGCCGATGCCTTTTTTCAGATTTTTTATTTTTTCGACATTATCCTTGAATTTTTCCCAGACCGCTTTTAAATTATTAAGGTAAGCGTACCCTTTCATGTTTTCCGGTAGTATAAACATGAACGCGCTATCGTCCGGTAAAATAAACATATCATCTTGCCTGGCCTTTTCACCCTCCAGCGTAACATCCGGAACCCTAAGCATAAAGTTGTCTTCGCACAGCTGCATATGAAGCCAGACATAAATTACCAAAAGGTGATCGGCGTTCATAAGAGGGTCTATCTCCTGGCGCTTTTGGCTAACGGCTTTTAACGCGGCATCAAGCTCTCCGGTCACCTTTGAAGGCTCCATTGACTTGGCTATTTCATCCATGGAAGTATACGTGTCCCACATACGGGCGATTGAAAGTACATTCATAGCAGGGATGGTTCCGCTTTCATCTATATTCAGCGCCGAGCCGAAATTTTTTACGGCTCCGATGTATTCTGCGCCCGACCATTGTTCGTTCTTAAACTGCGTTTTATCCTGAAGCCATTTGGGGATGGAATTTTCATATTCGTTTATCAGGTTTCTGGCGGCAGTACAATACTGATTGAATATTTTCAGCCTCTCCGTATACAATCCCGAAGAGATAGAGCTATCCGCCTGGAGTTTCTTTCTGGTCTCATCCAACTGGTTCGCCTGGTTCACCACATCGCCCTGCATCTCATACTGCCGTTCGTAACCAAGGCCAAGATTATCTACGATACTCTTGTAGTAACCCGGAGAACACCACCCGTCCGGAAGCGCGAGCTGAGACCGCGCTTTATCATCAAGCTTAGCCATCTCATTGGTATAATCCAAAGCGGCCTGGTCAGATTTTGCTTGCAGCTTTTGGGCTACTTCTGCAAGATATATACGCATCTTCATCGCCCGGCCAACTATCTCCTGCGCCATCACCTGCTCCTCGGCCCCTAATATCTGCTGGTCCAATCCGAATTCTTCCTGCAAAATCCAGCCCTGGGCAGTGCTCCAATAAGGACTGCAAGCATTTGAATAAGCGGTTGAGAGAGCGGCGGATTGCGCGGACAAGGATTTATATTCCGGCGAGTTCCATTCAACTTGCCCCATACGGTTACTGATCGCTTCAAATTGAGGACGATACGTTTTGCTAAGCCCGTCCAGGATTGCCTGGGCCTGGGCCACCTGGGTATGAATCCAGGCCTGCTTATCGGAAATAACCTTACTCCTGATCTCCTGATAAGTCTTATACGCTTCATTAAGCCTGTCTTGATCATATCCGCTGGTCCCGGATTCTTTTATCTCGTCAAACGCGGCCTCCATAGCGCTTAATATCGTACTATGGTCTAATTTTACATATTTAACCGCCTGCTTCTGCGAAGCCTCGCGTTTAGCCGCTTCTTCATACTTATTTTGGTCTTCCACAACTACTACCTGCGCGTCCGCCTTTCTATAACCGGAAATACTGGTCTGATAATTATCTATAAGCGCTAACGCCGGCTGGGCCTCTTTCGAAGCGCCGTCAATGATAGTATTCACGCTGTCGGAAGCAGCCTTTGTCTCAGCGTCAAGAGACTCCAGATTCGAGCGAAGCTGGCTCTCGACCTGAATCCTTTGCTGGACTTCGGATTTAAGTTTTTGCAGTTCCTTAATAATAGCGGCCTTCATATTCTCGCCTTCATTGTCTTTGCCCTTAAGATACCATCCGCTGTAGGCCAGCTGTTCATCCCATTCCCTCTGTACATAGCCGGCAATATCTACGTTCATGATCCAATCCTTAAAGCCCATAGGGTTCTTTTTTGGGTCGTTGACATCAAGTACAATAGCTATCTTTGCCTCAAGCGAAGTTTCAAAAGCGTAGGTTACTACGTAATTGCCTATCGCCTTCACCGCTTCCTGCGAAAGCTTATACCAACCCCAGCCCGGGACAAAATATTCAATGATCTTCTCGCCCACCTGCTGGCCTAATTCACGGCAGCCTGCTTCCGCGCCCTTTTCTTTCCAAGTCGAATAAACGCTCCAGCCGATCTGCGCAGCGCTTATCCCGGCTTTTACCGCGTTCATCTGGGTATCAAGCTTAGACTTGATCTCCACATCCGCCGCTGACCAGACCGCAGATACCGACTTGCCTTCCACGATGGCCCCGTTCATCATCTGAGGTATCATGCTTTTAAAAAGATCAGCCCGCGAGCGGGCCTTGACATAATTAAGAAATTTATCCTTTGCCGCATCCTTAATCCGCTTCGAGGTTTCTTTCCAGATACGCTCTTTGCCGTTTTTAAGGATGTACGCCACCTTTTGGTCATCCGTCATGCCCTGCATTTCAGTCACGTCTTTGACGAAAGTATTAAATTGTTTGATAAGCTCTTTGCCGGCTTTGTCCGCCGCTTTCATCGCCTTATCTTCTTCGGAAAACAGCGGGCGAACGACAAAAAGCGAACAGATGGCAAGGATAAAAACTAAACTTGTGATTTTTTTCTGATTGATTTTTTTCATTTTTAGAATGGGTTGTCTCCCGAGATCTGATATAAAAGCCAGGAGCCATTAGTTATCTTAAAGGTTAATTCACAAGTCCCCTTGGACATTACCGGAGTATTAACGTTATAGGGCTGGGTCCTTTTCTCCCATTTGGCCTTTACCGCCAGCGTATTGTTCTTTCGCAAAACCTCATCTAAAAAATAATTCATCTCAATGACAGTGCCGGAAAAAAATCCTTTTTCCGCCTGGTTGATGAATTCCGGCCTCCCCGCCATTTCAGATGAAACCGCTTTTTCGAAACTGTCACGCGAATGATCCCGGTATGAGTCAAACAACGCGCCTGTTACATTCCGCGCCAAAGCGTATGTGTCCGAACCTACGCCCGCGCCGACGCATCCGGAAAATATAAATAAAGCGATTAACGGTATTAACAGTTTTTTCATTTTAAAAACCGGCGGAAAATTTTCCTATGACCCGCTGCTCATTGAAAGTTTGGCTGCCGTCCTCATGGCAGAAACGGTTACGCTCCACGCGCACGATAAAACGCGCCGAGTTTTCCTTGTTTATCAAATGGTCTAATTCCCAATAGCTACGGTTATTCAAGTAATCGGCCCTTGATTTCGAGCTGTTTACATCCGCAAGATTATTACCCAGGCGCATGATCAGGCGCTGGCTCATATCATACTGAGCGGTCACGCCGACATTGATGCTTACGTCTTTTTTACTCGATGTCTTGGTTGAGCGCAAGTCCGCCGAAGGATCCAGAGAGTAATACAGCCTGCGGTTAAAAAGTTTCTGGTCACGGGCGAGATTGAATCCGACGCGGTTAAAATAATCCGAAGTGGAGCGCGTAGCGCTGTCGGTGAACCCCCGGTATTCATAGCTCATTCCGCCGGTAGTATTTTTATCCAAGGCGTCGTTTACCGCAAACCCTATCGTGCGAGTAGTGCCGCTAGAGCTGTGGCCAGAATCATCCGAAGTCCTGTTCTGGTAATTAGCGTAGGTACGGAACATAAAACTCTGGCGCAAATCAAACGGCCGCATGTTCAGGGTAACGTATTTTTCGTCGCTGGTCGTGCGCTTGGTAAGGGAGCTGCCGGGTAGATGATCCCAGTAATAATTTTCTGTAAGGCTAAGCAGCGCCTTTTTGTTAATCTTAATATCAGCGGTAATCTGGTGCTGTATTTTATCCTGAGCGGCGGAGCCTACGGCGCTGTAGAATTTCGGTTGAACGAAATAATACAAGTAACGCAGATTCGTCTTGCCCAGATTGACCTGCGGCTGAAGCCTTAACGCCGAGGCGTTCTGATAATGGGAAGAGGTTTCTTTGTCTTCCATATAAGTGCTGCGGGCGAATTCATAAATAAAGGAAAAGGTTTTACGAAAAACCATCTCTCCGTCTATTCCGGCTACAGTATTATGCAATTCTTTTGTGGAAGAGGTACGCTCAAGGCTTTCGCTGTCATCGTTAACCGTTACGGCCTGCGCGCCAACTCGGAAGCTTGAAAAGATATCGGAATTATCGAAAAAATAGCGGTCCGTTTTCATACCAGCGACATTGCGCTGGAAAAGCGAAGCCGCTTCATCGGCCTTATTAGTGCGTCCTATAAAAAATTTATGTTTTGCTTTGCTTGAAGGCGAAAACTCCGTATTAAGTCCTTCAAGGCTAGCGCCAAGGACAAACTGGCTGAATTCTCCGTAAAAATCCCCTAATTCCGCAAGGTTTTCCGGATTATACACCTTCAGGTTTACGTCTTTCAGGCGGACATCTGCGCGAGGCTCTATCCTGGGATTGTCGGTTTTACGAATAAACCATTGACCCTCAAAATTGTAATCCTTGGGCAGTTTCTCCGTCATATTCAGACGAAGTTCGGTTAGGTAATCAGTACCGTTTTTGAGAAAAGATTTTGTTTTAGCGCCGCTTACCTCGTTCCAATCCACCTCTTGCAGTATGGTACCGCTGATTTTGCCGGAACGGTTGGCGTCGGTTTTGCGTTTAGAGGAAAAATCAAACAGGTCTTTGACCCGCTGGTCAAAGGAATACGAAGGGTTTTCTTTTACCTGCCCCGGCTGCTGGGCCCCTGCGCCCAAATAAAATACCTCGGAGGAATATGCCGAAGTCAGCATGCAGGTATTAACAATTATCGATCCGCCGCAGATAAGTAAACTAAGTTTAATTTTTTGAAACAAAGGGAATCCTTATTTGTAGAATTATATACATTAAGATTATAGTATTCCCTATTTTTTGTCAACTGGAAATTTTTTAAGGTGATTCGGCTCGTTCTGAAACATAAAGTTTCCGATGGGATCGTTATTGGCAATAAAACGCCTCCGCGGATACATCGGCCATCTCATTGATCCGGCTCAACGGCGCTTCATATAACATTATCATCTACCTCCAACCTATTTTGTTAGTTAACAACTGCTTTAAAATAATCCCACCACATTACCATTCTCATCTAAATCAATATGCGTTCCTGCCGGTTCCGAAGGTAGCCCTGGCATCGTACGCATCTGGCCGCATAAAGGATATAAAAATCCAGCCCCCGCCGCCACCCGTATATCGCGGATGGGAATAGTAAATCCTGCGGGCCTGCCTTTCAATTCCGGATCATGAGAAAGAGACAGATGTGTCTTTGCCATGCAAATAGGAAATTTATCATAGCCCAGTTTAGTATAAAGCTCTATCTTCTTCACTGCCTCAGGCGAATATTCAACCTTAGCCGCACCGTAAACACTCGTCGCTATCTTTTCAATTTTTTGCGTAATAGACTCTTCCAGCGAATACAGAAACTTAAAATGAGAAGGCTTGTTCGCAGCCTTCACTACTGCCCGAGCCAAATCTATCCCGCCCTCTCCGCCTCTTGCCCACACTTCGCTTACTACCGCATCGTCGGCGCCGGCAGCTAAAGCCTTTTTTCGCACAGCTTCTATTTCTTTATCAGTATCAGTGGTAAATTTATTTATCGCCACAACAACGGGTAACCCGAATAACCGTATATTCTCAATATGCTTCTCCAGGTTTACAGCGCCTTGTTCAATCGCGTCGATATTTTCCTTCAATAAATCTGCGCTCAAAGGCTTTCCCGCCACTACTTTGAAACGTCCGCTATGCATCTTCAGCGCGCGGATAGAGCACACAATTACCACAGCGTTTGGCACTAACCCGCCGATACGGCATTTAATATTAAACATTTTCTCAGCGCCGCAATCAGCGCCAAAGCCGCTTTCTGTAACCACATACTCGCTTAACTTAAGCGCGATCCTGTCGGAGATTATAGAGTTATTTCCATGGGCAATATTAGCAAATGGCCCGGCATGCACAAAACAAGGAGTATGTTCAGTCGTCTGCATCAATGTAGGCTTTATCGCGTCTTTTAAAAGCACCGCCATTGCCCCTGCTACTTTTAAATCCTCAGCAGTAACCGGCTTTCCATCATGAGTAAAGGCTACTACAATCCTGCCTAAACGCTTACGTAAATCTTTGAGATCGCTGGCCAGAGCCAGAATTGCCATGACCTCCGATGCTACTGTAATATCAAAACCTGTTTCGCGCGGGATACCGTCTTCCTTAGACCCCTGGCCTATAGTAATATTACGCAAAGACCTGTCGCTGACATCTAAAACCCTTCGCCAAAGTATTGCCGAAGGATCAATATTTAATTTATTGCCTCTATAGAGCGAATTATCTAGGAATGCCGCGCAGAGATTATGCGCCAGGCCAACCGCGTGCACATCGCCGGTCAAATGCAAGTTGAAATCCTCCATCGGCACAACCTGAGAATACCCTCCTCCTGCAGCGCCCCCTTTTATGCCAAAAACAGGCCCAAGCGATGGCTGTCGTATACAAGTAGAAACCTTTTTCCCTAACTTGGCTAATCCTAGCGACAAACCTATCGTAGTAACGGTCTTACCCTCGCCAAGCGGCGTAGGTGTAATAGCAGTAACATCTATATATTTACCATCAGGATTATTCTTTATCCGCTTTGAAATAGAAAGCTCTATCTTTGCCTTATACTTGCCATGAAGTTCTAATTCATCCTCGCGAATACCTATTTTTTTAGCGACTTCCATGATAGGCTTTAATTTTACTTCTCGGGCAATTTCAATATCAGTCTTCATGTTTATCCTTTCTATTTATTTAACACAAGTTGAGCTCTTTCTATATCCTGCAGGCTTGCCGGAGGGGTATTACGCAATGGATATTTGAGCTTCATACATTCCCATTTATGTTTACCAAGAGTATGATACGGAAGAAACTCAAATTTTTCACAATATGCCAGTCCGGAAAGAATTTTCTTTAACGCCTGCATATCTTTTTTTGAATCATTCAATTTGGGCACAAGAACATACCTTAACCAATAAGGCTTTTTCTCTGATTCCAGGATGTTTAAAAAATCAATCACCTCGCATAACGACCTTGATGTTATCTTCTTATGCAACGTTTCATGGCCAGCCTTTATATCCAGAATAAAAAGGCCTGTAAGTGAAATGAGCTTCTGCAATAACTTCTTATCATGATTATTATAAAAAGCGCTTGTATCCACCGCAGTGTGAATATTATTTATTTTGCAGAGCCTGAATAGCTCTATAAGAAACTCTATCTGCAAAAGCGGCTCGCCTCCCGAAACCGTAATCCCTCCATTGGATGCTTTTATATACGGCATACATCGTTTAACTTTTTTAAGCACTTCTTCTGCGCTCATATCAAAGCCAGCTTTTAAATTCCAGGTATCCGGATTCTGGCAATATAAACAGCCGGCGGTGCACCCCTGCATAAAGACAAGAAAACGTATCCCAGGCCCATCCTGTGTCGCAAAGCTTTCTATTGAATGGATCCTTCCAACACGAGGCTTACTCTTACATGATTTCATGAAATGTCCTCGCTAAGACCTCTTTCTGCTGCTCAAGCGATAATTTATTAAAATGAACCGCATATCCCGATACGCGAATAGTAAGCTGCGGATATTTGTGCGGATGCCTCATCGCGTCTTTAAGCGTTTTCTTATCAATCACATTGGCATTAAGATGTTGCGCTCCTTTGATAAAATAACCTTCAAGCAAACCTACTAAATTGGATGCTTGTTCCTCTTTGGTCTTTCCTAATGTATCCGGCACAGTGGTAAACGTATTTGATATGCCATCCCTACATTCAGAGTAAGGGATACTTGCAACTGAATTTAAAGACGCTACAACCCCGTTCTTATCCCTGCCATGCATTGGGTTTGCCCCAGGCGCAAAAGGTTCGCCTTTTTTTCTTCCATCCGGAGTCGCCCCTGTTTTTTTACCATACATTACATTCGAAGTAATAGTAAGAATAGAAACTGCCGGGAGAGAATCCCTGTAAAACTTATACTTTTTAATCTCCGAGAGAAATGTAGTCACAAGGTCAACAGCCCTGCCATCGACTCTGTCATCATCGTTTCCAAAGGTATAAAAATCGCCTGTGATCTTAAAATCTGTCGTAAGGCCTTTATTATTGCGTACGAGCCTGACTTTAGCGTAACGAATAGCGCTTAAAGAATCAGCTACAACAGAAAGGCCCGCAATACCAAATGCCATATAACGCGTTAGTTCTGTATTAAGCAAAGCCATTTGGGATCTTTCGTAATAGTACATATCATGCACAGAATGAATAATATTAAGAGCCTCGACATATGTCCTGACTGTCCAGCGCAATACCTGCATAAATCTTTGCCTTACCTCATCATGATCCAATATATCAGAACTTACAGGCGGTATGCCCGGGACAACCTTTTCTCCCGTGATCTCGTCTCTGCCCTCATTTAACGCATAAAGCAATACCTTCGCAAGATTACATCTGGCTCCGAAATACTGCATCTCGCTTCCATTTTTTAACAATGACACACAACATGAGATGCTGTAGTCATCTCCTCCGATTAGCCTCATCAGATCATCATTCTCGTACTGAATAGAGCTTGTGGCGATGGAAACGCTGGCGCAAAATCTCTTAAAATTATCAGGAAGCCTGGAAGACCACAAAACCGTAAGGTTAGGCTCAGGCGCAGGCCCAAGATTGAATAAAGTCTGCAAAAACCTGTAAGATGTCTTTGTAACCTTGTGCCTTCCGTCTATACCAACCCCTGCGATACTCTCTGTTATCCATATTGGATCACCGGCAAATATTTCAGAATATGATTTTGGCCTTAAGTGGCGCACCATGCGCAATTTTATCACAAAATCATCTATTAATTCCTGCGCCTTCTCTTCCGTCAATATCCCAAGCTTGAGGTCTCTTTCAATATATACATCAAAAAAATTGCTCACGCTTCCTAAGCTCATAGCGGCGCCGTCCTGCTCTTTTATAGCGGCAAGATAAGCAAGATAAACCCATTGAATAGCTTCTTTTGCATTTTCTGCCGGCCTATTTAAATCACAGCTATAGGATTTGCCTAATTCTACGATATCCTCTAAAGCGCCTATCTGATCCGCGATCTCTTCTCTTAACCGTATTGCCTCCTGAGAAGAATAGTCCTCGAACAACTCTTTATCGTGTTTTTTTGCTTTAATAAGCTTCTCAATGCCATACAGGGCTACTCTTCTATAATCACCTATAATTCTTCCTCTTGAATAATTATCCGGCAAACCTGTAATAAGCCCTGTGCCTCGGGCCCTTAATATATCTGTGGTATAAGAATCAAACACAGCGTCGTTATGCGTCTTTCGATATTTTAAATATATCTCTTTTATCTTATTATCTAACTCATATCCATAATCCTCGCAGGCTTTCTCCACTATACGTATCCCACCCAATGGCTTTATTGCCCTTTTAAGCGGCTTGTCAGTCTGCAGCCCCTTAATGATCTCTAGATTCTTATCTATATAGCCAGGCTTGTGACTTGTAATTGTTGATACTGTTGATACGTCAATATCATACACGCCGCCACTTTCATGCTCTTTCTTAAAAAGCCTAAGGCACTTTTTCCAAAGTTTCTTAGTCCTTAGCGTAGGCTCGCATAAAAATGATTCATCGCCATCATACGGCTTATAATTTCTATTGATAAAATCCCTCATGTCTATTGTTTTATCCCATCGTCCTCTTGTAAACATATCATCATCTCCTTTTAAAAAGACAAACGCCTGGATTCTTAAAACCCAGGCGTTCGATTTTGCTTATTCGCGCTCCCGCATGGTTTCCCATGTCTACCGCCAGTCGCGCTTTTTAACTAAATTGTAACTATACCTTACCAAAAATCCTGAAACTGTCAACAAAAAAATAAAGATGGATGCTCTTTATAAAAACACATCTCTTAAATAATCTGTCCTTTTTTGATATGTTGCTATTTTGCTCTATAGCTCCCTATCATTTACGATCAGGACTTGCGCCAGGTCCGCCTTTAGGGCCAGGCTTATTCTCCCAGTTGGTTCCCTGTCCGCCTTTAGGGCCTGGGGGATTATTATCTTTATCGCGCCCTTGTTTTTTTAGATGCTTTATCTCTTTCTTATCTACCACACCATCCTGGTTGGCATCGGCCTTTTTCTCCCAAGGCTTATCCACAACAGCTTTTTGTTCTTTATGTTGCTGAAACTCTGCTTGATCAACTACACCGTCCTTATTAACATCTGCTTTTTTCTCCCAGGGTTTATTTACCTCTGATCTAGGACTCCTATCAGGGCTGGCGCCTGGTCCACCTTGAGGACCGGGTTTATTCTCCCAATTTGTGCCAGGGCCACCTGCTGCTCCCGGAGGATTATTATCTCTGTCCATTTTTGGGCGAAGATCAGGACTTGCGCCAGGTCCGCCTTTAGGGCCAGGCTTATTTTCCCAGTTGGTTCCCTGCCCGCCTTTAGGGCCTGGAGGATTATTGTCTTTGTCGCGCTTTATATTACCTTGTGATTGTCCGCCGCCCTGCTGTCCACCTTTTCGCGGTTGCGCATATATACTAATCTCAGATAAAAGAAAAATTGCTGCTGTAAGCATACCGATAAATAACGCATTCTTACACATTGATTCCTCCTCTTTCTATATTCCCTAATATTATTAAAAATTTACTACGATTTTACTATAAAAATAAATTAGGGTCTTTCTCGTATTAGACGGGGGCCTCTCGCTATAAGACTTTAGTTTAAAATCAAAAACGCTACATTCAAGATAAACGCAAAGCTTACCCAGGCAATATACGGAATTAATAACACAGCTGCAGGTTTGGAAATAACAAGAAATTCTTTAATCGTCCAAAATATTGCTAACCATAATAACACTATGACCGCTAATCCTCCCACAATAGATCGACTTCCAAAGAAAACAATCGACCAGAGACTATTTAATCCTAATTGTAAAAGAAATATATTCAAAGCACGCTTTACGCCAGGGGTACGCATCCCCTTGCGCCAGACAAGAAATGCAGCGATACCCATCAGAGTAAACAAACTTGTCCACACTGGCGCAAAAATCCAGTTTGGAGGATTAAAGACCGGCTTATTGATAACTACATACCATTCGGGGATAGAGCGGCGCGTGAAAAAAGATCCGATGATGCCTGCGCACTGACAAATTAATATACTTATAACCAGCTTTAGCATAAAAATTTGGTCCCTCTCGTATGAGCCGAGGAGGAACCTCTCACTATATATAGGTATTTATTATAGCGAGATTATTGACAAAAACAAGCAAATTTCTGACTTTAGAGAGGTTTATTCCTCACAGAAATGTCCGTTTTGTCCGGTCATTTTTGGTTGTATTTGACGTAACTCTTTGCGGGATTTGGAGATAACTTTGTCTGTTTCTCTTTGTCCGGACATTGGTCAATTAATCCTTATTGCCCTGCCTTCACTTTGCTTACTAGAGAAGGTAATATAACTATTTCTACTCTTCTATTCTTCTGTTTATTCTCCGGTAAATCATTGAGCGCTACCGGCCGAAACTCGCCATAACCATTAGCTGATAATCGCTGCGGGGGTACTTTGCACTCATCAACAAGATAATGTAAAACTGCCAATGCCCTGGCTGAAGATAGCTCCCAGTTAGATGCCCAAGCAGAATACTTTATCTGTTCATTGTCAGTATGTCCTTCTACTGCTACATTAGAATTTGGAACATCTTTATTCAAAATTTCAGCTACTTTTTGAAGGGAGAGTTTGCCATCTTCTTTTACATCATTTTTTCCAGAATCAAAGAAAACTTCAGATAAAAATGTTATAACAAGGCCTCGTTCTGTCATCTTAAGCTTTGCTTTATATTCCCCTATTTCTTTTTTCAGAGACTTTTCAAGTTCCAACTTTGCCCGTTCTAATTCTGAAAGTTCTTTGTTCTTATCCTCAGCTACCTGTCCAACTGCCTTAACTTTTTCTTTTTTCAACTGAGCTATTTTATATCTTAAATTAGAATTTTCAAGTTCCAGTTCATCTGTCCTGCGAGCTTTCTGAATATAAGAACATCCGGGTAAGAGGAGAATCCCCAATAAAACAAAAGCAATTAATTTGTTTCTCATTGCGTTCCTCCCTTTTTATCCTTATTTTTTTCTTCTCTTTCCTGCCGCCTGCTATGAATAACTATAGAAATAACAAAAGTAAGTACCCCTCCCAGTAAAACAAAAACTATTATATTCGCCACTGAATTATTCATAATATCAATGCCTCCTATTTTTAAATATCCTGCTAAAACAATATATTCCCATACTCAAAATCATTATCCATGAGAATATCATAAATATCCAGCCGCTGAGTTTCATTTTATTTTTTAAATTTCCTGTTCATTATGAACATAAAGACAAAAAAGGATCCTATTATTATTAAAAGAATCGCGGGAGCTAATTTTTCTAATATATTTCCTGCCATAAAGCCCTCCTATCTTCTCAAAACAAAAACCGCCATCTTGCTTTAATGCAAAATGGCGGCCCGACCATCTAAAACCCTCCAGGAATATTTACTTATCCCCAGACCACTTATACTAAATTCTTGGATGTACTATACCACAATCAAAGAAAAAATCAACAAATTAATAAGTTAATCCGCTAAGGTCGGGCAAAAATATGGCGCGTCAGAAAAAGTCTATAGTAGAAAATAGATGCTATTGTGGCAGGACTTTCTCAAAATGCTGGTAATCTTTTAAAGACTCCCAATTGCCTCCCCATGTCCATCCCAAACGAATAAAAGTTTTTACAATAGGTGAATCATAAGCAAGTGTTCCAGGCTTACTCGTATCGTATACTGCATCAGAAGGCAATACAATGTTTCCTTTAATATAAGGATTTTGCACAGGGTTAATATCAATAGCAAAACCATAGGCATGTTTAGAAAGATATTTTCCTCCGGTCACCATCCTATAATTAAACGCGGAAGTATTATTGGACATCATGGATTGATCATCCTCATTCCATTTCCCATTCTTAAAAAATCGGTCATGGGAAATAGGAATAACGGAAGTAATTGGAAATTTATCTTCTAAAGCAACTCGGAATACTTCCAGAATATCTCCTACGAGCCTTTCATCTATGACAAGTTGCCCTTTATGTATTTTTTCATCAAATGAATAATATAATATATTTATAAGCCTTTGCCTTTTTTTAAATTCAGGTGGGCTATCTTTTCTCAGTGCCTCAGACAATGAGATATCGCTATCTATGATCGGATTCTGCAGAGAACCGACTGGCGCTCTTGCCACACTGCTAAATTCTGTAGCGCATCCAGATAAAACTACAATTAAAAATATCATCATAATTTTATTCATAACTTAATAACATCTCCTTGCCTTACTCGAATAAAACCCTCTCCAAACGTTCTAAGCATCAGCTGTTCCGCATACTTACCAGTGCAATGCATAGGTACAATTTTCTGCACGCCTTGCTGCTGTAAAAAGTTAATAGCCTTTGCTATTTCGTCTTTTGAACCATCTTTCAAATGCAAACCTCCAGCAACCATATAGATGTTCTTATTGAACTGCCTCGTAACCATATCAATAATTTTCTCAATTCCAGGATGAGCGCATCCACATATTATGCTTAATCCATGCGCAGTTTCTATAACAAGTGACTGTTCGTAAATCTGGCGGCCTTCGGATTCTCCATAAAGTTCTCCTGTAGAATAAACGCCGTCTTTAATTAATGCAGAATCTCTCGATTCAATAACCTTAACCCCAAAAGAATGTATTCTTTCTTTTATTTGAGCATTAAACCCAGGGCATATATAAACTTTAATATCTTTTCGGTTATTAAGTAGGTACCGCAATCCACTGGTATGATCCCAGTCATCGTGAGAAATAACAACATGCTTGATTTTATCTGTATCAATATTAAATTTTCGGATATTTCTTAAAAATACTCTTGCATCTCCGAATGTATCAAAAAGAACATCTTCGCCTATTAAAAATGAAACACCCCACCTGCGAATAAACCGCTCCCATTTAGTTGAACCAACAGCAATAACTCGTACCTGCATATTAATGGCAACCGTGTTGAGCACAAGCATTAT
>Ga0172371_10008160_pt1 | contig 14716 bp, 11 predicted proteins | sample Lak12m_FD_114543 | JGI IMG/M metagenome (GOLD analysis project Ga0172371, IMG submission 114543) | Freshwater microbial communities from Kabuno Bay, South-Kivu, Congo - kab_022012_12m | ecosystem: Environmental > Aquatic > Freshwater > Lake | place: Democratic Republic of the Congo: South-Kivu... | reverse complement strand
CTCCGATTCTCCCCGGCTTGACAGCACTGGACCCCGGCCTTCGCCGGGGTGACGTTCCGTGCATTCCGGGGCGTCTTCCTTTACCAAATGTGGTAACAGGGATTTATGTTAGCGCCTATGGGGGTTCGGGGATGACCTTTTGCCAAAAAAGCCTCCCCCCGCATTCGCCTTTTCATCACAGCTTCTCGACGATAATGGCCGCTCCCATGCCACCGCCGACGCAGAGCGTGGCGAGTCCACGCTTCACGTTTTCCCGCTTCTGCATCTCGTAAAGGAGCGTTGTGAGAATCCGGGTTCCGGAAGCTCCGATGGGATGCCCCAGTGCCACGGCGCCGCCGTTGACGTTCACGATGTCCGGATTGAATCCCAACTCCTTGGCCACTGCCATGCACTGGGCGGCAAAGGCTTCGTTCGCCTCGATAAGGTCTATGTCATCGATGGTGAGGCCGGCTTTTGCCAGTGCCTTTCTTGTGGCCGGAATCGGGCCCAAGCCCATGACCTTCGGGTCCACACCCGCGGCGGCGTACGAGAGGATCTTAACCATGGGCTTCATACCAAGCTCTCGGGCTTTTTCCGCGGACATCACGAGAACAGCGCCGGCTCCGTCATTGATCCCGGACGCGTTTCCCGCGGTGACGGCGCCGTCCTTCTTGAATGCAGGTCTCAATTTCGCCAGCCCGTCCATGGTGGTCCCCATTCGGGGGTGTTCATCCGTGTCGACGACCTTGGGGTCTCCCTTGCGCTGGGGAATGACCACGGGGACGATCTCGTCCTTGAACCGCCCGTCTTTGATGGCCTTCTCCGCCCGCTGCTGGCTGAGGAGTCCGCACTCGTCCTGCACGGCACGAGATATCCCACACTGTTCCGCGACGTTTTCAGCAGTAATTCCCATGTGATAGTTATTGAAGATGTCCCAGAGACCGTCATGAATCATGAGGTCCACGAGGACCTCGTCGTTCATGCGAGCTCCCCATCGAGCCTTGGAAGTGGCATATGGGGCCGCTGACATATTCTCCGCGCCGCCGGCTATGATGACGTCCGCGTCCCCGGCCTTGATGATCTGCGCTGCGAGCGAGACTGTTCGCAATCCTGACGCACAGACCTTATTGATGGTCATGGCGGGTATCTCATTCGGCAAACCCGCACGAATCAGCACCTGCCTGGCCACGTTCTGGCCCAGCCCGGCCTGGAGCACGCACCCGAACAGCAACTCCTCCACCTGAGCAGGATCGATTCCCGTTCTGTTGATGAGCTCCTTTACGACTAGCACTCCCAGCTCTACGGCGGGGACGTCTTTCAGGGAACCGCCGAACGACCCCACCGGGGTGCGAACGGCATTCACGATGACGGCTTCCTTCATGAAAAAAAACCTCCTCCGACGAGTTACTGAATTCAATTCAGCGATGTAGTGTTCAGGGAACGAGGTGTTCCGGGATCTTGAGCCCCTTTTCCCGATAGAAGCGAATCGCCCCGCGGTGAAGCGGCACGTCTAAACCGTCCAGGGCTTTTTCAAGCACGATGTTCCGGCACGAAGGATGAAGCCTGGCAAGATAGTCCAGGTTCTCATAAATGGTCTTGGTCAGCGCGTAGACCACTTGCACGTTCAATGCAGACGTCGTGGCGAGAACATTGAGCTGGCCGAGACTGTTCACCGGTCTGGTTTGGCCGGGATAGGTTCCCGCGGGAATTACGCTCCGGAAAGCGTGTTTCCATCCTTCCCGACGCAAGGCTTCCAGTTGAGGGTCGGCGATCTCCAGCAAACCAAGAGGCGGCCGCGCCTCCTGCAGAAGAGTAGTGACGAGAGGAATCGGCATGCCTCCCGAAAGGTCCAGTGCCTGAATCGTGCCGTTGCGCAACGCTTCAGCCGCGGCCTGATTGCTCATGGATCGGAGATGCACGCTTCGCTTGTCGGTCTTCAGCGCGTCCAGCAAGAGTTGGCTCGTGTATCGGTTTCCACTGTCCGGCAGGCCGATGGCCAGGGTCAGGCCGTCGAGATCTTCGAGTGTCCCGGTCTTGATCTTGTCTGCCCGGATCAGGAAATGAACCGTGTCGGGCCACAAGGTGGTCACAGCGCGCAGCTCTCCCAACGGCCGATCCTTGTACAGACCTGTCCCATGATAGGCCATGGAACAGAAGAGCCGTTCGGCGAGAATAAGGTCCGCGTCTGCGATCTTGATGGCCTCGATGTTTTCCATGGATCCTTCGGAAACTGCGGCCGATACCCGGATTCCCATTTTTCGCAATTTCGTTGTCCAGAGCGAAGCCATCCCCAGTCCGACATGGTAATAGGTATCGCCGGGCATTCCCGTAGCGATGAGAACCGAAATGCGGGCCACATCCCTTTCGCGAGCTTCTCCGGCGGAAGCTGCCAGTACAAGCGCCAGACACACGACAATCAGCGCGACGCGCCTTCGGCTGCTCTCTGCGGACAAGACCGATTGAAGCCCAGTCGAAATCATGACGTGGGTCCTTGCCAAGAGCGGTTCGGACAAATCTCCGCCGTGTCCGCTCACAGGGCCGGCCGGGGGCCGCATGCAACCGTGCTCACGAAATCGTGGAGACCGGTTCGGGGCATTGCAGGTTTTCAACCGCATTCCGGCCGGCGGTCCACCTCTCGGAACCATGCCCCATTGCCGGCCATACAGGTAGTTGGCCGCGGCGAATTGGTGTGATACATCCCTGCGTGCAGGTAGGGGCCTGTTGAGGGATTGATCTTGCTCGCTTGCCTCTTGTCCCGCAGGACTGTCCCGCGGCGATCCTGAACTGCGATCCGTTGTCTCGCGTGCGGCTCACTCTCGCGGCTGTTGCGCACAATGGGTGAATCAGCCGACTGAAAATCGAACAGTGCCAAGCCGGGGCGTTTTCGGCCGTGGACGAACTCCTTTGCCGTGAGCAGACAGCGCGCGAGCTGAACCATGAGCCGCTTTTTCGATACGAGCAAAGTCTAAATCAATTGTCGGGGGAGGTCAACTATGGCGTTAAACCCTTTCATGGTGCTGGAACATAGGCGCGCATGGCGCGTTCCCGCACTCCGATGGGTTGGGGTCATCCTCGTCGTGTTCGGTGTCATGATGCCGCTTACACCAGCCTCCGGAGAAAAGAGCGGCTCTGGTGGCGCTGCGGACCAAGAACCGGTGAACCGTCTTTCCAAGGATGATGTCGCCCGAATGGAAGCCGCTGTCCTGCGCCTCACCAACGAGGAGCGCAGCCGCCAGGGGTTGCCGGAGCTCAAGGCAAGTCACGCGTTGAACTATCTGGCGCGTATTCATACCGAGCACATGTGCGCGGAACGCGACTTGCAACACGAGTCCCAAGCATTTCCGGCCGGTTGGAGAACCCTCAGGGAACGAATGGACATCGTCGGCATCAGTTCAGCCGCGGAGAATGTGGCGTACCGCTCAGTGTTCGGAACAGGGGAGCGCTGGTCGAGAGCCGTTGTTGAATCGTGGCTGAAGAGTCGTCTTCACCGGCGCAACATCTTAACCTCGAAATTTCGCTACATAGGGATCGGCGTCACCCCTTGCGCTGACCGGATAGCCTATGTTACTCAAGTCTTTTCGCAAGAACCCGGTCAGGTTCCACGCGGGGCTCAATGACACGACATCCGGCTGGTCGAGTTCACGACGAAACGCGTGGTGGCACAACATCAGTGCGGAACGTTATCAGCCGCGCAGTGTCGGAATAAAACCATGTGGCGCCCGGCTCGATATGATACACTAGATGCACTATCATTCGGCGCAACGCTCCCAGCCGATACCGTTGCGGCCAGAAGGATGCCTGTCATGTTCTCCCGGACGATTCTTGCGACCTTGTTTGCCGGCGCATTCGTGATAGTGGCAGGGTGTTCGGCATTGCAGACGAACGCGCCCAAACCCCTGAGGGAGGATTCGAGAATCACCGAGGAGGACGTGAGTGAGCCAAAGCCACAGCCGCCGGGAGATCAACCGGCGGTGGGCACACCCCAAGCCGATCCGCCGGGAGGCGTAGAGGCGTCCCCTGCCACGCCACCCCCCAAGCGCACCCCTCGACATATCCCATGGAGGGACCGAAGAGACGGCGAGCGGGGATGGGAACCGTCATCGGTACGTCCCACAGAGCGGAGCCGGTAATTCCGCGGCAAGTCGCATGGTGTGATCGTCCAGGAATTTTCCCGAGAATCATAAAATTAACATGGCGATGAAACCATCACCCGTGAGATCCGTTTGATTGTACCGTTGGGCGATGGTGACGGAGGAAATGCTAGTATGCCGGATCTCTTGCTCAATGTTCGTTTCCTGCTCCTGGCCGCGACCAATCTGTGTCTGTTTCTCGTTGTCTCCACCTGGTGCTTTCTGCCCATTTTCATCGTGGAAATCGGGGGGAATACCGCGGATGTGGGGCTGGTCATGGGCTCACTCGGCCTCACCTCACTGGGGTCGCTGCCCTTGCTGGCGCCTCTCATGGACCGGCGCCGACGGAAAATGTTCATCGTCGGAGGCATTCTGGTCCTCGCCCTGAGCAACGCGGGGTTTCTGCTGTTTGAGACCTATTCTCCGCTCATGATAATTATCCGACTCGTTCAGGGCGCTGCCTTTGCCGCCTGCTTCAACGGGTGTGCTACCGCTGTGATCGATTTGGTTCCTGTTCAAAACAGGGCGCAGGGCATTGGTCTCTACGGGGTTTCGGGCTCGTTGGCGATCGCTGTGGGACCATTCTTGGGTGAAACCATTCTCCTCAGGTGGGGATTCACCGCCTATTTCATCCTTCTCGTGGGCTACGGCCTGGTTGGTGTAGCAATCAGCCTGTTGATCAGGGAACCGCAACGGACCGTGACCCGCGACAGAATGAAGGGCTTCTTCCCGACAGCGTACCGTGACGGGTACCTGGCTATGATGACCATTGCCGCTATCTTCGGGTCCGCGTTTGCCGCAATGAACACGTTCTATCCGCTGCACGCCAAGAGTCTCGGAATAAAGGCCGGGATCTTCTTCGTCGGCTACGGGTTCACACTGATCGCCGTGCGGATCTTCCTCGGCCGACTGGCGGACCGCATGAACAGGGACAAGGTGGTTTTCGGATGCCTTGTCGGCTTCGGCATCACATTGATATCGACATCCCGCATCGATTATCACTTCCAGACGGTGCTCCTGGGCGCCTTGTTCGGCGTTGTGCAGGGGTTGTCTTACCCGGCGCTCATGGCTCGAATGGTGGACCGCTCGAACGAGCAGAACCGCGCCGTTGTGGTCGCCCTGTTCACGGGGTCTTTCGGTATGGGGATCAACGTCTCCGTCCTTGCCTGGGGATACCTTGCGAGCTTCAACGGCCTCTCCTTCATGTTTCTTGCCGGTGGAATCCTCATGTTCGTCGTCGCCGCGACCAGCGCGCTGATCTTCTTGACCCAAAGGAACCACCTCATGGCAAGGAGCCTCCTTGTCGAAGGCAGGAGCCGCGACAATCCAACCCTCTAGGAGACTGTCCCCGAAGTCAGTCTTGAGCTGAAATCCTGTCCCTCTCCGGAATGATCGACTGCTCGGGTGGCCTGGACGCTCTACGTCCGGGCGCCGAAGGCACAGCGTGTCCGTCCTGCCGAAGGCGGTACTTCCGCAGCGCGGTGCGGGACGAATTGGACGGGAAATGCCAGGTTCCCCGCTACGCCGGGCGAACCGGATCAAGGCGATTCTCCGCAGTGTCGCCGGCGCTGCTCGTTCCGCTCCGCCTCACCTCTTCTTTTCGCTCTTCCATGAAGCGGCATTCGTAGGTGCGGTCCTGTCCAGCCTCAAGATTCTCCGCGTCGCGCTATTTCTCAACCGAGGTAAGGATCCCGGAGCGCCTTCGGGAAAACAACGCAAATGTGCGGCTGCACCGGAGAGACGGTGCAGAAGAAGGGTAATACCAGTGCGCCTTCATGCGAGTAACACAGAGACCGCAGTTCACCGCCGGTCCCGGCGGATCTCCTCCGCTACAGACGCCACCCAAGCGTGGCTGACTTCGCCTCGGAGACCCGCCAAGAACGACTTCAACTAGTGCCACTTCTGTGACCGCGCATCGGTATAGACCGGCGCCTGGCGGATTCCCCAATCAATGCCGACCAACCGCCGACACACCGGGGATGTGGGCTTGCACGGATCCGAGCGGCAAACCCCTGCAGCCTTTCCGTTGGAAATCGCATCAATAAAGGGGGGAAGGGGGGGCGCGGATGGATTTAGGCTCAAATCAGTCGGATCGGGCAGGGTAGAACGCAAAGGGCCGGGATTTCTCCCGGCCCTTTGTAGAACCTGAGCAACAGAGCCTATTCAGGTGTTAACGGCATTGGGGGCGAGCGTAGCAGTTAACCGGCGTGCAAGGAACTGCTGCGGTCACATAAGCCGGGCCATCAAGCTCGAGCTTGCCACAACCGCCGGTGGTGCCCCAGGGGGAAGCGCCCGTGAAGAGAGGAGTAGCCACCAAGCCAACCGCTCGGAAAGGTACGCTGAGCGCCCCGTGAATCAATCCCGGAAGCAGAGACGGGCAGCACGCGGGAGCCACGGGGCCCTTGAGGCAGACGTCGGTCGGACATATCATCTGAGCCTGCCCGGTTCCAAACGTCACATTCGGGATCCCCGGCACCGGCCACTTCATTACGGTGTAACCCTGGGACATCCCGGCGCCGACCAGCAGTATCGCGAGGATTCCAAGAATTACAGCGGATTTCTTAACCATACCCTCATCCTCCTTTCAGTAAAGCCCTTCCGGATTTTCGCCGGACATTAGGGATAAGCCTTGTTGATCGTACACAAAGTATTGCGTGGTTATTATCGCAAAATGGGCGACATGTCAAGCGTTTTTCTCTCGGTTCGGCTTCGACCCGGGCTAAGACCGCAACCGCTCCCTCGGCTATGCTAAAAAGGACCGGACTTGAGAGGGCCCGGTCCTTTTAGGGGGTCACACGGTCTGAGCCGCACAGCATGTGCTACCAGTAGGATCCGAACGTAGTCGGGACGGCGCCGAGGACGGCGGGAATGGGGCCAACCGAGCTCTCCGGCCCGCACGACCTGCCGGATGTCTTCGTGCAGCCGTATACGCCGGAGGTGCCGGTCACAAGCCAGTCAAGGGGGCTCGCCAAGGCGCCCAGCTTCATGCAAAGCTTGCACAGGCACGCTTTATCCCACGGATACTTGATCTTGCCGTAATAGCCGGGTCCACACATCGGGGCGCACCCGAGAGGAGCCACGATCTTGCATTCCCACGTCTTGACCATTGTCTGGGGAGCCAAGTCGGGGCACGGGGCGGGAACGAAAAGCGGCCTGGTCTCGCACGCGGTGCCGCAGCCACCCGCAAGCGCCATACCAGCCGTCAGCGTAAGAGCCATGATGCTGAGAACAACCACAGTTCTCTTAACCATACCCTAATCCTCCTTTCATGAATCCTTATACAAAGGAAGCTCACATTCCAGATTTGGATTGCCTCCAAAAAAGACGCGAATCTGAGTGTGATTTCACTTTATTGCAAAATTACCCCCCGTTGTCAACCTTTTTTTCGTCACGGGTGCGGCCGTCAGCGGGGGCAGGCCTCGATCCGCTCTCGGGCTTACCTTAGCTATCACTGAAGCGGATTGTCAAGGGAAAAGTGGCGTGTGTCGCAGTTTCGGCTCCAGAGCGCCGCTCCAGCCAACCGTCCGTAGTGGGCGGACGGTCATCAGTGCAGATCCTGACGTTCAGGGCAAGACCGGTGATCCTTCGGGAGGAGATCACATGAAAGCCCTCCGGAGCAGCAACCGGCGCGGTCCGCGTATGGGGAGGTTTGGAGGGGGCGGCTCCGAAGCAGCCGTGATGTTGCCGGGAGATCGTGATGCCTCGCTGTTCACGTGAGCAACCTTTGGCCGGCTTTCCCCGCACGGCCGGCGAAACCTCTCGGCAGTTCCGAAATGCCCCTCCCCTCCAAATTGTGGCGCAGCGAGGCGCTTTTTCCGCCCGTCTCCGAGGCGAAGCCACGGAGTGTTGACCGAAGACGAGGACTTTCATGGTTCGCTGTGCCCAATAGCGGGCATGAAGGTTTTTGCTTGCGTGCAGCGAGGGAGTCGCTCATACGCGTATCTGGCCGAAAAGGGGGAGCGCCGGGCGCGTGAGGCTGGGGGGCGCGGAGACTTTGACGCCGTGGCGGCCCCCCAGGGGGATTGACTCTTTGTGCATGCGAGGCTAAAAATCAAAGTTGTTCGGGATCGGTTTCCTCCGAAGCTCCCTTCAGGCGGATCGTCCACCCCCGGTTCCCCGACGCGATCAAGAGTCTTGTGAGGATTCCCGAGACACATGATAAGAAAGCTTTTGGATTCAAAGCTGTTCAGAAAGAAAGAGGAGCGACACTTCATGGCCCACTCCGAAATGCCGCCGACATTTACCGGCGCTTCCCGATACGTCCTCGACGACGAGCTCGCCAAGATCGTCAACATTTCCATTGCCCTGGAAATGCCCCTGCTGCTCAAGGGGGAACCCGGGACGGGCAAGACCATGCTGGCCCATGCCATTGCCGAGAGTCTCGGCATGCCCCTGATCGTCCTGAACGTCAAATCGAGCTTGAAGCTTATCGAGGCCCTGTATCAGTATGACACGCTCACACGTCTCAACGACAGCAGATTCGGCGATTCGAAGCGAGACGTGAGCAATATAGAGGAATATATAAAGATGGGGAAAATCGGGCAGGCATTCTTCGCCGATTCGAAGACCGTGCTCCTCATCGATGAAATCGACAAGGCGGACACCGATTTCCAAGACGACATGCTCGACGTGCTCGATCAGATGCAATTCGACATCATCGAGATCGACAAGACCATCACCGCCAGGAATCGACCGGTGATCATCATAACGTCCAACGCCAAGAAAGACCTTTCCGACCCCTTTCTCGGCAGATGCAACTTCCACCACATAGCATTCCCTGATCAGGACATGATGAGGCAGATCGTCAAGGTCCATTTTCCGGCTCTGGACCAGGAGCTCCTCGAGATCTGCATGCGGGCCTTCTACAAGCTCAGAGAGTTTCAAGGCATCGAGAAGAAACCAGCCACCAGGGAGCTCATCAACTGGATCCGAGCCCTCAGAAGTGATCCCGACTTCAGACCCAGGGATCTCGTGCAAGGGAAAATTCCGTTTCTGGGCGTCCTCTTCAAAAAGAGCTCGGATCACCAGCAGGCGGTTCAGCAGAGTCGTCGCGTCCGCCTCTGAGCGCATATTCGGGGAACGTTATGTTTGTCGATTTCTTTTACGTGCTGAGAGACTCGGGGGTGCCCGTGTCACCCACCTCGTTCCTGCGCTTGCAAAAGGCGCTAAAAATGGGGCTTGTGACGGGCCTTGACGATTTCTACACCGCCGCCCGCGCCGTCCTGGTCAAGAGCGAGCGGTATTTCGACATCTATGACCGCGTGTTTGCCCATTTCTTCAAGGGCACCGAGCTACCGGACTTCCGAGGGATGGATCTCGAGGCCGCCGCGCGGGAGCTCCTCGATGAGTGGCTGAAAGACCAGCCGGCTCTGGCTCGGGCCCTGGGCATCAGCGAGGAAGAGCTCCAACGCATGTCCCCCGAGGAGCTCATCAAGTACTTCACCGAGCGGCTCAAGGACCAGACTGAAGCGCACCACGGCGGCAGCCGCTGGATCGGCACGCGGGGAACCTCGCCGGTCGGCCACTCGGGTTTTCATCCGGGGGGAATGCGGGTCGGGGGCCGTTCCATGAACAAGTCCGCGGTCAAAGTTGCCATGGACAGGCGTTATCGCGACTACTCCTTGGAAGGTCCGCTGACCGAAGCCCAAATGGGGGAGGCGCTCAAGCGGCTGCGTCGCATGATTCCGGTGGGTCCGAAGGACAGGGTCAACGTGGAAGAGACCATCTGGGCCACCACGAAGAATGCGGGGGAAATCGAGATCGTCTTTGAGAGGAGTCTGCGCGATCGTCTGAAAATCATCCTCTTAATCGACAATGGCGGCTGGTCGATGGACCCGTACGTGGATGTGGTTCAGACGCTGTTCAACTACGCCCGGGCGCAGTTCAAGGATCTCAAGACCTTCTTTTTCCACAATTCCATCTACGATTTCGTATGGGAGGACCCCCCCAGGCGGTATAAGGCTCAACGGGTCCAAGACTTCGCCACGTGGGACCCCGAGACCCGGTTGATCATCGTAGGGGACGCCAGCATGGCGCCGTACGAGCTCATGGCCACGGACGGCTCCATCCACATCGAGGAGCGCAGCGGGCTCCCCAGCATCGACCGGCTGAACCTCTTGAGCCAGCTCTTCAAGCATTCAGCATGGTTTAATCCCACACCGATCCGCCTGTGGCCCATGACGAGGACCATCGGTATTGTCGGAAATATATTCAACATGTTCGAGCTTACCCTCGAAGGCCTGGACAAGGCCGTCGCCCACCTTATGACCCGCAACTGAACGCGCTGCCGCCATCGATGAGCGCGTGCGAGGGGAGACCTATTGAAAAATGGTCCTCCCCCGCTCCTTCTTTCCAGATACGTTTAACCTATCGGCGGCTCCCGCCGGTCACCGCTTCTTGCTGCGATGAGGCGCGGTTCAATCGAGCAAGAGGAGGGCCGGTCTTGATCTCGCTGCAGGTTTGATATACTGAGGCGACAGCGAGCTCAGCGCTGCTCGTCGCTGGAGTGTCGCGGCGTGCGAATCCGTCGCGCCGCAGGAAATCAGAGGTTTCGGTTGGCCTTGCGGGCACGAAAAATCCTCCGATATGTTGTCAGCCTTCTGAAGATTTGTGTCGTTCTCGCCGGATGCTACGGGCTGATTGTCCTTGGAACGGTGGTCTGGCTGTTCGAGGTGAAGCTGCAACGATGGCCCCTGTTCATCTATGGTGCGCCGTTTTCCGTCCAGGTCGGGGACGATCTCAAGACCCTCGGACTGATCGAGCGCCTCCGAAGGCAGGGGTACACGCGCAGCTCCGCCGCGATGCCCGGCCCCGGCGAGTGGACCCAATCGGCCGCTGGGTTGACCATCTTCCTCAAACCGTGTCCCATGAAGGGCCAGGACATTGTGACCGGGCCGGTTGCCTTCGAGCTCGACTCAGGCCGCATTGAGTCCATTCGGCTGCTGCGATCTTCGGAGAAGGCGAACCGCGTATTCCTGGAGCCTGAGCTGATCCATGTCATCGCCGCTCGCGGTGAAAACCCTCAATTGTGCCGTCCCGTGGGCCTTACAGCCGTGCCCCCCCTCCTGCTCGACGCCGTGGTGTTGACCGAAGACACTCGGTTTTTTTCTCACTCGGGCGTCGACCCCACCTCGATGGTCCGGGCGTTGGAAACCAACGTCAAGGCGCGGCGCTACGTTCAAGGCGGCAGCACCATACCTCAGCAGTTGATACGGATGACGCTCCTCTCGCCGGAAAAAATCCTGCTGCGAAAGGCCATCGAGATTAGTCTGGCCATAACGGCCGACGCGGTTTACAGCAAGGAGACCATCCTCCAGTCCTACCTCAACCGGGTCTATCTCGGACACTGGGGCCCTTTCCCCATCAAGGGAGTCGCAGAAGCTTGCAGGCACCTGTTTGCCAAGGAGCTCGATGAGCTCGACGCATCGGAATGCGCCCTGCTGGCGGCGACAATTCGAGCGCCTAATATTCTCAATCCCTTACGGCACCCTGACCGGGCTTTGCAAAGAAGGAACGTGATCCTGGGAATTCTCCTCAGGGCAGGAAAGATTTCCGAGCAAGTCTATGAGGAGGCGCTTCAACGACCCGTTACCATGAGAAGGCCTGGGGCGCCGCCGGTCAAGGCGGCCGCGTTCATTGAGTTTATCAAGGGTCGGCTGCCCGGCGAATTTTCCGGAGTCGGTCGAGCCGGATCGCTGAAGCAGGACGCATTCACCTCGCTGGATCCGCTCCTCCAGCACAGCGTCGATCTGCAACTTCGGCGTCTCGGTGAGCGGGGTCTCCAGGCCCACGTCATCGTGACGAACCCTGAGACCGGGGAAATCAAGGCCCTTATCTCACCGCTCCCTCGAACATGGAGCGGAACCGGAGGGAATCTCGAGAGCGTTCTTCCGATGATCATCATTCCCGCGCTGATCCCGGAACGGCAGGAGTCCCCATTGTGCACGTTGACGTCCCCGGTGATGCCCTCGGATCAACTGGGGAGGACGGTCACGTTCCGCCAGGCATTTCAGGACGAGAGAGGGCTGCTCATACAGCGGCTTGCAACTTCACCGGGTTTGGAAAAGATGCTGTGGGTGCTCAGGGAGTTCGGAATCAAGGCTTCGGCAGGGGGGCTGGATGGTTTGGCGGTGGAGCGCCTGACGCCGCTGGATATGGCAAAGAGCTACAGCCTGCTGGCCGGTTTGGGAAAAGCGCCGCCGCTCGATGCTGGGGTCCGGGTCCCCGACATCCCGCGTGGCGAGGCGGCTGCTGAAACGCGGAGCGTGCAGGTAAAGCCGGCCGTTCTCTTCCTGGTGAACCACCTCCTTAAGAAGGTTCAGGGGGTAGGTGAAGTGCATGCGCTGCGGGGCAGGACCCGGACGAGGCCGTCTGTGTTCGTGGCATGTGACAAGGACGGTTTGTGGGGGGTGGCATATCGCCGAGACGCTCTCGTGGTCGTGCGCGTTCCGGGAACCGCAGCAGACGCGGCCCCTTTTGAGAAAATGATACCGCGGCTGTTGCCGCCCCAGGCCGGGCGAGACCGCCAGTCTCAGGCCCTCCCCGACGGCATTGTGTTCCGAGAGATCTGCGTCCGTTCGGGGCTGCGCGCCACGTCCATCTGCCCTCACGTGATTCGTGAATCGTTTCTCAAGGGAACTCAGCCCTCCGAATGGTGCCCCCTTCGCCACGAGCCGCAGTCGGTGAAGCCGGCCCCAAAGTGACCTCAGCCTCCCCTATGGACGGGCCACAGGGGAATCAGGTCTTGCACGGCGGGCCTTTTCTGGGATAAGAACTGCCCATCACACGCATCGAAGGAGACCCCAATGGACGAATTCGTTCGAGCACACCGAAAAATCGCAATCGACACGACCATGGAGTCGTTAGAGAAGCACGGGTTTGGTGCGAAGTTCGCCGCGACCCGTGCGGAAGCCGCGCGGATAGTCATGGATGCCGCAGCGGACTGTGCGACGGTGGGAATCGCCGGAACCCACACCGTCAGGGCGCTCGGCGTGGTGCAACTCCTCGAACAGGCCGGAAAGACCGTGTACGACCACTGGAAGCTCAAGGTAGGAACACCCGAGGAACTTCAATGGCGTAGGGAGCAGCTTCGCTGCGACCTGTTTCTTTCGTCGGTGAATGCACTTACCATGACGGGCGAGATCGTCAATCGAGACGGCTGCGGCAACCGCATCAACGCCATGACATTCGGGCCGGGTAAAGTGCTTCTCGTGGCGGGGCGCAACAAAATCGTTCCTGATCTGGATTCGGCCATTGAGCGCATCGAAGAGGTCGCGGCGCCGATCCGGGCCATGAGTCTCAACCGGAAAACTCCCTGCGTGAAGACGGGTTACTGCATGGACTGCGATTCACCGGAACGGATCTGCCGGATCACGAGCATCATCCATCGAAAGCCGATGTTTACCGACATCACCGTAGTGGTTCTCGACGAAGAGCTCGGGTACTGATCATGCAAGTCGAGACGAGCGCGCCCAATCGGATCGATCTCGCGGGCGGCACCACGGATTTGTATCCCCTCTTTCTTTTCATGGACGGCGGCTGCACCGTGAACGCGGCTGTGAGCATCTACAGCCGGGTCAGGCTGAGGACCCGGGAAAACGGCTCAGTAAGAGTCATCTCCGAAGATCTCGGGAAGTCTGTCGAGGCGCCGACACCCGCGGATCTCCCGTTGTCCGGACCGTTGGCTCTCGTATGCCGGGCAGTGAGGGCGCTACCGCCTCCCTCGGGGCTGGAAGTCACCACCCGGAACGAGGCCCCGGCAGGCTCAGGGCTTGGAGCGTCCAGCGCGCTTCTGGTTGCGCTTGTGGCCGGGCTGCTCCGGATCAGGTCCGAAAAGGAGCAAGCGCCGGCGCTGATTGCTCTTTCGGCCAACATCGAAGCGGCCACTATCGGCGTGCCGGCAGGAACACAAGACCACATCGCGGCGTACTATGGAGGCGTGTCGGTCATCGAGTTCGGCTATCGGGGCTACGCGCGGCGACCGTCCGGCCTGGGACCGGACGCCTTGCGGCGGCTGGAAGAGACAACGGTGCTTTCTTACACCGATGAGGGCCGCTTTTCCGGGATGAACAACTGGGACGTTACCAAAGGCTACATAGACGGCCAGGACCAGGTTCGCGAAAAGCTTGTCGGTATCCGTGACGTTGCCCGTGCCATGTCTTCCTCTCTGGAAGCCGGAGCCTGGGACGACCTTTCTCGCCTCCTGGAACGGGAATGGGCGCTCCGGCGGTCACTCGCGGCCGGAGTAAGCACCCCGGCCATCGAAGCGGTCATGGCCGCGGCGAGGCAAGCGGGCGCATGGGCCGGAAAGATCTGCGGCGCAGGCGGTGGGGGCTGCATGATCACCCTGACGCCACCAGCGAAACGTCCCGCCGTGGAGCGGGCAATTGAAGGGGCAGGCGGGCGATTGATGCCGTTCCGTGTCGATTTCGAGGGGCTCACGATGAAGGTGACGGAGCCCTGATGCCAATGCGCAATCAAACAGGTATAGTGTCACGCGTTGAGAATTGCGGAAATGCTCAGCGACCGATGTCCCCCTGTTTGTGCGGCGCGGAGACGCAGGAACTGTCTCAAAATTCCTGAACCGGCCGACACCGTGACACGATTGT
>Ga0172371_10008158_pt1 | contig 14716 bp, 14 predicted proteins | sample Lak12m_FD_114543 | JGI IMG/M metagenome (GOLD analysis project Ga0172371, IMG submission 114543) | Freshwater microbial communities from Kabuno Bay, South-Kivu, Congo - kab_022012_12m | ecosystem: Environmental > Aquatic > Freshwater > Lake | place: Democratic Republic of the Congo: South-Kivu... | reverse complement strand
TCACTCTTCCTTGTTGAATGAAAGCATTAACACGAAAGCGTGCTTTGTCTTCTAGGGCATAGGAAAAATCTGCTTGCCCATTTTCCAAAAGTTTTTTCTTATTATCTTCATTCAAAACTGCTCCAGAAATTTCTTGAGTATCTTGTGGTGTTAAAACTTTTTCCTGCGTATAAGGAATAAGCTTTCCATCAACTCGAAAAGTTGGATAACGCCCAACTGTTAAATGCAAATCAGAGGCATTTTGTTGTGCCACTAATCTTAATAAGTTTTTTATTCTTTGCTCTGGATTCATTTTTTACTTGCCCTGTGAAATATTTCTATTTATTGAAATCTATTTCATTGGGTTTTTTATTTTTGTTTTATATCGATTTTATTTTTCTAAATAACCCTTAACCTTTTCTAAAACTTCAGAAGGAGTAAAGTGTGACTTAATTAAATAATCATTGGCTCCCAATCCCAATCCCTTATCCACTTCTTCTTTTTGACTTAAGTTAGTTAAAAGAATGATTGGCAAATTCTTATTTTTTTCATCCGCTTTTATTTTTTTCAAAACTTCTAACCCGTCCATATAGGGCATAATAATATCCAACAAAATTAAATCAAAAGTTCCTTCCTCCATCTTTTTTAGTGCTTCTAGCCCATTACCCGCTCCAGTTACCTCATAACCAGATTGACCAAGCTTGGTTTGATAGATGTCCATCACAAAAGAATCATCCTCTACGATTAATATTCTTTTTTTTGTTGTTTCATTACCCATAAATTTGTTAAAAAAATTATTTTTAAATATCCCCCTCTTCTAATTCAAAACTACCCTCAGTTACCCTTTCAATTTCCTCAATCGTGGTTAATCCTAACAAAATTTTCAACACTCCCTCTTGTTTGATGGTTAGAATTCCATTTTTTGCTCTTTCCTTTTCAATTAAAGCTTCGTTGCCTCGCTTTTCAATCATAATGCTTTTTATGGTTTCATTGACTGGAATAGCTTCATAGATTGCCACTCGGCCCTTGAGACCCGTCCCATTACAATTCGGGCATCCTTTCCCATGATAAAATTTTACACTATCTTGCAAATTTAAGCCATACTTTTTAAACTCACTCTCGGAAACATCCGCTATTTCAGAAATTATTTTTTCTTTAACCGAATCGGGAACAGAAATTTCTTCTTTACATTGATCGCAAATTCTTCTGACTAATCTTTGGGCGACTACAATACGAAGTGAAGAAGCTAATAAAAATGGTTCGATTCCCATATCAATTAGTCTTGGAATAGCTCCCGCTGCCGTATTGGTGTGTAAAGTCGAAAACAAAAGGTGTCCCGTGAGGGCTGCGTGCACTGCTAATTCTGCCGTTTCTTTATCGCGAATTTCTCCCACCAGAATGACATTTGGATCTTGACGCAAAACTGTTCGAAGACCCGAGGCAAAAGTATACCCAATTTCTGGTTTAACCTGACTTTGGTTGATTCCTTCCACAAAATATTCAACTGGATCTTCCAGGGTGATAATATTTCTTTCTTCTTGATTTAATATTTTTAGAAGCGCATAGGATGTTGTGGATTTTCCTGATCCGGTTGGTCCAGTTAAGAGAATCATTCCATATGTTTCTTTGATTGCTTCTTTCATATTTTCTAAAGCCAAACCTAGGAGGCCTAGTGTTTCTACTTGGCCCACCCCACCCTCTTTATCCAAAATACGAAGGACTACTTTTTCACCATCGAGAACTGGCAGGGTAGAAACGCGAAAATCGATTTCTTTTTTGTTATTAATAATTCTAAATCTTCCATCTTGCGGTTTTCTTTTTTCTTCAATTTTTAAATTGGAAAGGATTTTTATACGCGAAACCACTACTGGTCCGATTTCTTTTGGTAAGAGCAAGCTAACGTGTAAAATTCCATCCACTCGAAACCGTACCCGATAATTTCTTTCCATTGGTTCAATATGGATATCACTGGCCTTGCCCTCAACTGCGTGACTAATTAGAACTTCTACCAATTTAGCAATTGGCGCATCCTTAAAAGCTTCAGCATCTTTTTTTTCTTTTATAGCTACATCAGCATCTGTAATAATTTCAACATTACTACTCTTTAAAGAGTCAAAAGCTTCTTTTACAAATTCATTTGCTCCACTGTAGTACTTGAGCAACTCAATAAATGTCTTTTCTGAAACCATATATTCTTCGACAGCTACACCCTTATCCTCAGCTATAAATCTTAAAGTATTAGAAACGTCAATGCTTTTTGGATCAATAACCGCAACTTTTAAAATATTACTAGTTAATTCAAAAGCAATTATCTTGTAGCGCTTAGCTGCTTCCACTGGGATGATATTAATTACATCTGTTGGAATATTTTTAGGAACTTTTCCCAAATAAAAAAGGCCGAGCTCTTTGGCCTTTTCGCTAATTATTTTTTCTTCATTCACCTCATTATCATTAGCAACCTTTGAACTAAGAATGCTTCCAGAATTCGAATCTACTGGATTATTTTCACTTTTTAATTCATCTACCATAACTAATTTAAGGTAAAAATGGATTTTCCCTTCCTTTTGAATCAACTATTACCTTCATCACTTCATTTGTATTTACCTTAATCTTTTCAGCAACACTCATGTCTAAACTACTCTCCAATAAAGAACTAGCCACTTCTACTGGATTATATTTATCTAAAAAATTAAAAGATAATTTCGCTTTAACCGTAAGTGCTTCACTTGAGCCAGTTCCACTTCTTAGAATACTAAAACTGCTAACACTATTGGCACGTTTAAATATTTTCAACTTATTAAAAAATTCTTTTAAGCCTTGATATTTACCAACAAAAGAAACGTCTGCATCAAAAGAAACTGGGGTGTTTAGAGGTGTGCCGATTTCCATTTTTCTGCCAACGATCCCTCCTGGAAAAATTGGATTTTCCATATCCACATCTGCTGGGATTTGAGGAATTGGCGGTTTGCCTGTTTGACCTTTATTGGCGACAGGCTTAGCCACGGAAATATCTGAAATTTTAATTTCCTTATCACCAGTTTGAATATTAGCGTAGTAAATTAAATTATTAATAATCTCTTCATCATTAACTTTAGTTGGTATATATTCTTCTATTAAATTTCGCTCCGAAGTTTTTTGATCATATACACTAATTAAGTTATCCACTAGCTTATTTTTTGTCTGAGCCTCTTCCAGTTGCTTTTGCCTTTCCACTAAGTCCAATTTTTTGGTCTGAATTATTTTCCAGGATGGAATGATCATCCAAATTAGAGTGCTAATGATTATAAGCAGAAGAAGTGGAAATAGTAATATTTTTGTTTTCATATTTTTTTCTCAATTATTATGGAATTATTTCAAAAAAATTAATTAACTTTTAAGGATATCGTTGTTTCCACCTTTCCATCGCTACCAGCATGTGCTGGACCAGTACTAACATTGGTAAAAATACCACCAGATTGCTTAAAACTCGAAATTTGTTTAGCTAGAGTCACAAAATCTTTAGCCATGAGTGTAATGGTGGTTACTCCACTGCTATAATTTATAGAATTTACATAAGCATCTGCTACGAGCAACTTTTCAATTTCGGCTAAATTATCCAGCAACATATTTTTTCCATCTCCAAACTCATTGGCAACTCTTATCCTGTTCTGCAAATCCATAACATCTTTTGTTTGCTGCCGACTAAGCTTAGTAGTCTCCATCTTAATTTGATCATCTGTCGCTTGAACATTTTTTGTCAAAGAACCCTCCCAAAAGTACATCCCCCCCCAGATACCCAGAGTAACCACTGTTAAAAAAATCATAAACATCAAGCTAAAATCGGTACTAGCTTCTGAAGCTGGACGTTCACTGTTTGTTTTTAAATCAATATTAACCATAATATATTTGCTCCCCGAAATTATTTCTTTAATATTTTAAAATTAAAATACTTAAGATTTTTCGTAAGATTATTTAATTATTTATTAAAATTTAATGATTAACCCTCCAATCCTTTCAGCGCCAATCCAACAGCTACAGAAAATTGCGGTCCAATTTCTTTTATTCTATTCTCTAATCTAGCATCATGCGCCACTCTTCCAAATGGATTCCCAACTAAGACCTTCGTATTAAAGATTGAGGAAAAATATTTATCCAATCCAGTGAGACTTGCAGTTCCCCCCGAAAGAATAAGTCCATCGACAATTCCATTTGGATCTTCCTTTTTATAATAGGAAAGTAATATTCTCTTAATTTCCCCAGTAATTAAATCTAGACAGGGAAAAACAATGTTTGATTCTTTACCTAAAAAATCCATTTTAGAAATTTTTAAGCTTTCTGCTCTTTCTTCACCAACCGAAAGCCCGGTAGCAATTGCTTTGGTTATATCCTTTCCACCAGCATCAATATTACGACTAATCTTGATCTCCCCCTTCTCTACCAAAAGTATATTGCACACCCGCGAGCCAATATCTACCACAATAAAGCGACCGGCATCATTTCCAATTAATGATCTTACTAAAGAAAAACTTTCTATTTCTATCGCCCGCAGATAAACTCCTCCCATCCGCGCAATACTTTCATATCTCCTGATCTTATTTTTTGGAACGGCTATTAATAAAACCTGTACCTCTTGTGATCCTGCAGCTGGAACACCCGCCACCGCATCATTCTTGATGATTCCCCAACTAAGCGAAACCTCGTCCAGTGATGTTGGAATATATTTATGCGCCTCAAACTGAATAGCTTGCTCCATATCCTCCGCTGGTAATTGTGGTAATTTGATTAGAGTCATCAAAGCACCAGATGACTGCAAAGACATAAAGAAATCCCCTTTCGTCATCTTACTTTCTTTGGTGATCTTTTTTAAACACTCCGCCAAAAAAACATCTGGAAAAAATTGACTTGTATTGGCTGCGACTATCGGTATCTTCATCCAAGCATAATTGGAAAGAACTGGCTTTTTTTCCTTTATTTTTATTTCAACTGCTTTTATAGTAGATGTGCCAATATCAACACCGATAAAACTTTTTTCACCAAATTCAAACATTTTCTTTTCTCAAAAATTATTCGCGTTTTTATTATACCATAAATTTGGCTCGTCAACCAGATTTTAAGTTATCCACACTGAATTTTTTCTTTTTAGACCCATTCCCTCCCGTATTTTTAAAAATTGACATTATCTTAATTTAAAAATAAAATGAACTATGGATCTTATATCAATTCTATGTTAAACTCTGAAAACTTTTTCACTCAAAAGAATGCTGGGCAAAAATTGACCAATCATGCCAAAAGCTCTTTTTTGCGCGCTGATTTGATTGCCCGCGATTTTGAATATGAAAAAATTAAGAATATTCACCTGCTTTATGCCATTTTTCTGGAAAAAGGCTCAGTGGGAGCCAATATTCTGGCTGATTTAGGCTTCAAAGAAGTGGATTTTCAAAAAACCCTACGGGAAAACACCGAAAGAATAACTATTATTTCTGGTCAACCCTTACTCTCCTCGCCAGAAATAAAAAAAACCTTTACTCAAGCCTTTTCCCTAGCTAAAGAATTTAATTATCCCTACGTTGGAACGGAACATCTCGTGTACACCCTCCTAAACGCTATTGATCTACTTACTAAAAAATTATTTGCAAATTCAAAAGCTAAGAAAGATAGCCAAAATCTGCAATTGCTTTTTGAGCCCAAAGAGTTGTCGCATCTTTCCCAAATGTTTAATTTACCCGATATCGCTTTGGGACAAAAACAAAAAAACTCTTCTTCCAAAACTCCCTTTGTGGATAAATTTTGCATCAATGTTAATCAGGAAGCCAAGGAAAAAAGCGACATCATTATTGGCCGCGAAAAAGAAATTTCTAGAATGATTAATATTTTAGGGCGCAGAAATAAAAACAATCCATTGCTTATTGGTGATCCAGGTGTCGGAAAAACCGCTCTCATCACGGGTCTCGCTAATTTAATTAACGCTGGTAGTGTGCCCAATTGGCTCTACGGCAAAAAAATTATGAATCTGGATGTCGCGCAACTGATTGCCGGCACCAGTTTTCGAGGCGAATTTGAAGCGCGCCTCAAAAATATCATCGATGAAGTCTCTAAAAATAAAAATATTATTCTCTTTATTGATGAAATTCACAATATTGTTGGGGCTGGGAATGTCCCAGGGAGCCTAGATTTGGCCAATATTATTAAGCCCGCTTTAGCGCGCGGAGAAATGCAACTAATTGGCGCCACTACATTTTCTGAATACAAAAAATATATTGAAAAAGACCAGGCCCTAGAACGCCGTTTTCAACCAGTGAATATCGCCGAACCCACTGAAAAAGAAACTAAAAAAATTCTCTTCGGAATTAAAGAGGCTTATGAAAATTTTCATAATGTTTCCCTCTCCAATGAAGCGTTAAATTTAGCCGTCGATTTAAGTGTGCGTTACGTGCAAAACCGCTTTTTACCCGACAAGGCTATTGACGTGATTGATGAAACGGCTTCCCATATTCGCTCTAAAGCCAAGATTTCTGACAATATTTCCCAAATTCGTATTTTAGAAAACAAACAAGCTGCTCTATTGGAAGAAAAAGAAAAATTGGTGGCCTCTGACAAATTCGAAGAGGCCATTGAGTTGCGTTCGCAGGAAAAAACCTTGGAACAAGAATTGAAATCCCTGCAAGAAAAACAAACCAAATTGGAAAAAGAAAATCGTATTGCCATTACCAGTTTTGATATCATTGAAACCATTGCCAAAATTTCTGGCATCCCAGCGGAAAAATTAGCGGAGGTAAAAAATGAAAAGATTAAGAATATTAAGAAAATTTTGAACGCTAAAATTATCGGCCAAAATGAAGTGTTGGAAAAATTGGCTAGCGCGATTTTGCGCTCCCAATCGGGAATTTCTAACCCCGAAAGACCACTAGGCTCCTTTCTCTTCCTTGGACCCACTGGCGTGGGGAAAACATTAACTGCCAAAATTTTAGCTCAAGAATTTTTTGGAATGGAAAAATCGCTGATTCGCATTGATATGAGTGAGTTAATGGAACGCCATAGTGTTTCCTCGCTCATTGGTTCGCCAGCCGGGTACATTGGTTATGGCGAAGGAGGAAATTTAACCGAAAAAGTCCGCAGAAACCCCTATTCTGTCGTTCTTTTTGATGAAATCGAAAAAGCCCATCCGGATGTGTTTAATATTTTGCTCCAAATTTTGGAAGATGGTCATCTGACGGATGCGGAAGGTACCCGGGTAAGTTTTAAAAACACCATTGTTATTCTTACTTCTAATGTCGGAACTTCGGAATTTACCAACGCTTCGGAAGTTGGTTTTGGTTCCAAAAAAAATACTCACGAAATTTCGGAAAAATTTAACCAAATTAAAGAAACAACTCTTAAGGAGTTGGAAAGATGTGTGCGTCCAGAACTTTTAAATCGTTTGGATCATATTTTAGTTTTTAATGCGCTTACCAAAGAAGATATTTTTAAAATTGTAAAATTAGAATTGGAACGCCTCAAAAAAGTACTAATGGATAAAAAAATTATCCTTAATTATCCAAAAAATGTTTTAATTTTTTTAACTGAAAAAAGCTTGGCCTTCAATCAAGGCGCGCGTTTGGTGCGCAAAAACACTCAAGAACTTCTGGAAAATCCAATTGCCGAAATGATTATCTATGACAAGGTAAAAAATGGAAAAATTAAAGCGGAAATTAAAAATAAAAAAATCATTCTTCATTAAATAATATGTCTTATAAGACTTATATGTCTTATAAAATTATTCAAAAAACCAACGAGCTTATTCTAGACACTCTCTTTCCCAAAAAATGCCTCCTTTGCGAAAAGGAAGGTGTTTGGCTATGCGAAATTTGCCAAGAAAAAATTGAATTTATCAATTTTCAAGTTTGTCCGGTGTGTGAAAAATATATTTCTCCACTGGGCTCCCCGTGCCAAAAATGTAAAACCCAAACCGCGCTCTCGGGTCTCATCACCGCCGCCAAGTATAGCCCTGATAATTTAGCCATCCTCGTCCATCATTTTAAATATAATTTTATTTCCGAACTTGGAGAGGATTTGGGCAGAATTTTATTGAAAGGTGCAACTATTCACCAATTGCCTTTACCAAATTTGATTATTTCTGTCCCTTTGCATCCGCGACGCCTGCGCTGGCGCGGATTCAATCAAGCGGAAATTTTAGCTAATTACTTGAGTGAAAATATCACACCCGGATTTCCTATTCTAATTTCAAAAAATAATTTAATTCGAAAAAAATACACTTCGACGCAGATGAAAATTAAAAAATATCTTGAACGCCAAAAGAATATGCAAAACGCTTTTACGATCAAAAATCCGGCTGAATTCAAAAATAAAACCGTGTGGCTCATTGATGACATTTCCACCACCGGCTCGACCCTTTTCGAATGCGCTAAAGTACTTAAATCAGCCGGCGCCAAAAAAATCTACGCTTTGGTTTTGGCCAGACAAGAAATTGGAAAGCAGTCATTTGTGGTATAATAAAGCCATAATTTTATTACAATAAATCAATGATAAAAGAAAAAAATCTCACTATCAAACAAAGAATTTTGGCCTTGGAAAATGAACTGGTACCCTTAGTGAAAAAAAAGTTTAGTAAAAATGCTGTCACACTCCTGGCTAGTGGTGGATGCGCAGGTTTTGATGCTCTTTTAGGATGGAGCGATTATGATTTGATAGTTATAGTGAATGATCGAGAAAAAGCTCCCACTATTAATGTTAGTAGTTTAGAGAAGAAATATGGCATTAAGCCAATTCAAATTGCCACCAAGTCTTGGCGAAGTTTTATAGCCCGCACCAAGGGCAACCAAAATACTGATCGTTTTGTAAATACTCTTTGGCTAATTGGAATGCGGACACGTTGTCGCGTACTTACTGGAAAAGAATTAATTCCCTTAATTCCTCCCGTAAAAGAACTTTTGATGCGAGATTTGGGATGTGAACTGCGTGCTAATTATCTGCATATTACCAGCACTAACTTAGATTGGAATATTGCTACAAGTAAAAACCCCAAAAAGTGGATTAATTGTATTTTAAATTTATCACTTCATCTACTCTTAGCAAAAGGCATTGTAGTCCATAAAAATAAAATTACCCAAGCTCTCAAAAAACATTATCCGGACTTCACGGGCACTAAGATTATTAACGAAGCGCTTAAAATTCGTGCCACTGGAAAAATTCCAAAAATTAATTCTCCAGAGGGACGTCGCGCCAAAAAATTACTTCTTGATTTTCTCAAAATTTATCGCGACTATCTCTTCCGCGAAATTCCTGCCAAAAAATAAATTTCGACAAAAAAAATCCCGAGTGCTCGGGATTTTTTATTATTGAAAAGTTTATTTTTTCTTCGCAGGTTTTTTCTTGACCACCGGTTTTTTCTTAACTACTTTTTTTACTTCACCTTCAACTTCTTTTTTAATCTTATTCCATTGTCCTTTCAGTTTTTTGGAAAATTGGGCGACATCTTTGGCATCAATTTTTTGCGCCATTTTATATTTCTTGCCAATTTGATCGACTATTTTGTTATAAGTTTTTTGATTGGCTGATTTTAACTTTTTGGCTTCAGTGATAACTTCCTTTTCCGCTTTTCCCGCCCAGCCAGCAATCTTTTTGGAAACTTTTTTTCCTTTCTTGGTCGAAGTCAGAAAATAGGCTCCGGCGGCCGCGGCCGCTGTCGCTATTCCCGCTCCAATCGCTACAATTTTTTTGGTTGTTTTTTTCATATTTGTTCGCTAATAATTGCGAATTAAAAAATCAATTTATTCGAATACATTTGATTTTAACATTCGCGAATATTCGCATTTAATTATTTGCTACCCTTGATTCCCAAAAAATTTTTAATTACATTTTTAGCATTCTGACCATTTTTTTTAACATCTTTTCTAACCTCTTCAACATTATCCAATATTTTTTCGCCCTCAATTTTAGCTTTATTGGAAAGCCCTTTCACATCGCGCAGAATCAAAATAAAATAAATCGCCACAATTACAAAAACGCCTGAAACAAGAATGTTTAGGGTCATCAGAAGTATTAAAAATGTGGTATTTTGACCTTCCATATGTCTATTATAGCATAGCTAAAGGCTAAAGTCAATCAGTTAAAATTTCCCTCTGGACAAAAAATTTATTCTATGCTATAAATAGTTATTATTGTTCCTAAACAATTTAAGGGGAGAAGTAAGAATGCAAAGCCAAATCAATCCTTCCATCGTCAGGAATTTTATCAATTTTCCAAATCTTCGCCCAATCACCATTGGGGAGAAAGGGCGCATTGATATTAATCCTGCCATTAAGCACCTCCGGGAAATTTACCCGGAAAAATTTGATCGAGTAGTTTATCGCTACCAGATCAGACTGCTGTTCAAAAGAATTCGCTTCCTTATTATGAACCACATGTGCTACACTCTCAATTTTTTCGAAGATGCATTTCATCTTCAGATAAGATTGAAGAAAAAAAAGGCTAGAAAAATTGGCATCAAGCTTTCTTATGTCGGCAAAACAATTCGCGAGATCTACGAAAAGCTAAGTCAAGATCTCTCTGGATTAATCTACAAAATCAACACCGCCATGGCTATCAGCATGGCACTGACGACCGAATAATTTTGATTGTCAAAAACACCCGCTTCGCAAATTTTTGCGAAAAAAGGTGTTTTTTATTTCCCAAAAAATTAAAAAGCCTGGGGAATTTCTTTTTCTTCCTCAAATTTTTGATTGAAAGATTTGGAAAATTTCATTACCAAGAAAGCGAGAAACATAAAAAAAGCGCTCACAAAAAATGGCCAAGACTGATGATAATGGAAAAGCCAACCGGCCAAAGGCGGAGCAACAATCATCGAAACAGAAAGGACGGAAGACATAATCCCCAAAGACTCTCCTCTTTTTTGCGCGCCGGCAATTCCGGAAACGGCGCTAGTCACCACTACGCGCAAAACCGATTGAGAAAAAACAAAAATTACTAATCCAAATAATAAAACATAGAAACTGCCTACTCCCACAATTACAAAAGCTATTGAGAAAATAAGAAAAAACCAAAGCTCTAGATGTGCTTCTTTGAAATATTTTAACCAAAAATTTTTCATTAAAAATCCTTGATTAATCACCATGATAACGCCCATCCCCGTCAAAATATACCCAACCATGGCGGCAGTGAAGCCAAACTTAGCATCTAAAAATAAAGCAAAAATGGATTGTTGAATCGCTACCGCAATCCCAAAGAAAAACCATGTTAGATAACGGGAACGTAAATTTAAATCCTGAAAAGCTTTTTTGATTGGCAAAAATGGGTTAAGCTTCACGATTTTTTCTGTGTCCCTTTCCTTGTGAGTTTCTGGCAAAAAGAAATACGCCCCAATTAAATTGAGGGTGGCCAGTCCGCCCGCAAACCAAAATGGAAGGGCAGTCGAAATAGAACTTAAAACTCCTCCCAGCATCGGTCCAACAATCAAACCGATTCCAAAAATCGCGCCGGTTAGTCCCAAATTAGCCGTCCGCTCTTTGTCATCCTTGGAAATATCGACTAGATAACTTTGGGCAATCGGAAAATTTCCCGCCGCCAATCCGTCGATGATACGGCCAAGAAATAAAAATATAACATTCTTGGCTCCGGCAAAAACAAACCAGCCAATGGCTGTGCTTAAAATACTAACTAGCAACACCGGCCTTCTCCCAATCTTGTCCGACAAGGCTCCTAGAAAAGGCGAACTGAAAAAAGCAAAAAAAGAAAAGACCGCAAAAAGCAACGTGACATAAAAAGAAGAAACTCCAAAGCTCTCCACGTAAAATGGCAGAACCGGAATAATAATTCCGATTCCTAAAACATCAATAAAAATCGTTAGAATGATGACTAATTTTTCTTTTCTCATTTTTTTTTAGTTAATCAGCGCTTCGGTAATATACATAATCGCTACCCCAATCGTAATAAAAATTATGGCCAAAAATTTATTAAAAAAGTTAGTATCCTGACTTTTCATAAAACCTTTCTTGTTAGCGATTTTCTCAAAAGCCAAAACCAAAAGCGGTTGGGTGGCCTGCAAGGATGATACCACTGTAGCCGGCAAATTTTTCATCGCCAGATAAGTGGCAAAAACCGCCGAAATGGTGAAAATCTCACTTAAAACTGCCCAGTGGATATTTTTAATTTCATATTTTATCCCAGTTCTTATTTGCGGAAAAAAAGCTAAAGGAAAAACCACTGCCCCTAAAAAAATCGAGCTCACCGCCAATCCATTTATTTCTGAGACATTATTGGTGGCCACTTTGATAAAAAATTCATACAAAGCGATTGACAAAGCATAAGAAAAAATTATCCATAAAGCAATTTTCATTTTAGTTTTTAGCGCATTGAGATAGAGAAGAGAAATTCCCAGCATAATTAGTCCCATTCCTAGATAGATTGGAATGGTCAAAACTTCTTGCAAGAAAAAGAAAGAAATAACGGCCACGATGATTGGATAAAAATAACTAAAGCCAATCACATTAGAGACATCATCTTTTTTGAGCATCCAAAAATAAAGCAAAAATTGCATTCCAAGAAAAATTCCGCTCAAAGCCGCTGGGAGATAATTCTGCCAAGAAAAATCATCCCAACTCAAAAAAAGCGCCAAACAAATTCCAAACAGCGCATTAATTGTGCCAGCGATAAAAGCAAAACCCAAAGGATAGCGAGATTTATTATCAATAATGTATTCATCAATCAAATCCATCAAAGCCCATAAAAGCGGCGAAAGAAAGGCGAAAAATAAAGAAAGAATTATTGCTTGTGACATTTTGTTTAAAATTTGATAAAAAAATCTTAAAATGCTAGGATAAATTGAGACTTATTTGTCTCGTTTTTTTTGGAAGCGTCGCATAGTGGTTTAGTGCACCACCTTGGAAAGGTGGCATACTGTAACAGGTATCGAGAGTTCGAATCTCTCCGCTTCCGCCATAAATTCTTATTTCACCTCTTTAATTCCAATGGTTGGTAAAACGCCTTTTCCTGATTTATCTTTTACTACCACCACTTTGTCACCTATTTTTAGTTTATTTTCATTTTTGCATTTTTCCAAAATTGAATCGGTAAACTTATCATTAAACTCTTCTTCTTTTAAAAGATAAGCTCTGGCTCCCCAAACAATAGAAAGTTGATTATAGGTTAAGGAGTTATTGGTAGCCACAATCATTAATTTTTCAAAGCGATGATTGGAAATTAGTCGTGCCGTAAAGCCTGACTGGGTAAAAATGACAATAGCTTTGGAATCAGAATTTTTCAATAAATCACAGGCACTATTAATAATTGCCATATAATCTGTCAAAGTATTTTGATTAAAATTTCCTTCATTAACATCATCATAGGGTGAGCTTTCTGTATCTACGACAATTTTATTCATCATCGTTACAGTTTTCACAGGATATTTTCCATTAGCCGATTCGCCAGAAAGCATCACGGCGTCAGTGTGATCAATCACTGCATTGGAAACATCCGAGACTTCCGCTCGCGTCGGAATAGGATTCACAATCATCGAATCCATCATTTGGGTGGCCACAATTACTGGCTTAGCTTTTTGCAAACATTTTTTGATAATTTCTTTCTGATAAAGCACGACCTTGCTTTCTTCCAACTCAATGCCCAAGTCTCCTCGAGCGACCATCACGACATCAGTGGCTTCAATAATTTCATCCAGATTATTAATCGCTTCCTTACGTTCAATTTTAGAAACAATCTGTGGTAAAAAATCCTCGCGCCCTAAAATCTTTTTCATTTTTTCCCGGGTTTCAATGATCTCAGCTGCATTACTCACGAAAGACAAGGCCACAAAATCTGCCTCATTTTTAATAGCAAATTCCAAATCTTTCTCATCTTTGACCGTCACCGCCCCAAAATTAAACTTAGCGTCAGGAATATTTACTCCTTTATGATTTTTAATGATTCCTCCCACTAAAACTTCCGCTTCCAAAAATTCCTTTTCTTTTTTTATCACTTTCACTTTTTTCAAACCATCTTCAACTAGAATTTCGTTGCCTACTTCAATTCCGTCAATCACATTATCATTATCTACAAAGAAAATTTTGGAAATTGGATCATTGGGATTTGATTGGAAATTGGAAATTGGAAATTGGAAATTTGGGAATGATTTTGGATCAGAAACCCTGATAATTTCACCTTCTGTTATTTCCAGTTCCTTATCTATCGCAATCCTTACTCTTGGGCCTTGCAAATCCGCCAAAATTCCAATCGGACGCTTTAGTTCCATGCGTAATTCCTTTACGATCGCAAAAACCTTTCCATTTGATTCATGATCACCATGCGAAAAGTTAATGCGACAAACATTCATCCCGCTTTTCACCAATTCCCCCAAAACCTCTTTGGAATTGGAAGCTGGTCCAATCGTGGCGACAATCTTAGTTTTTTTCATAAATTTTACCCTATCGAGTAATTTTTCCTTCGGAAAAATAAATTTTGTGAAACAAAATTTTACTCTATAGGGTGAATTATTTTATTACTTCTTTATAATCTCATAAAAAAACAAAACAGGCAATAAAATAGCCTGTTTTAAGCTTTAAAAACTAACTAATAATTTCAATGCTCCCAATTATTGGCAATTTTTTTGTTTCTTTTTTAATGGAAGCAATGATTCCAAAGAGCATACACCCCCAATAAAAAATTACCATTGCCACAAACAAAATATAGCCAATAAAGATCACTCTTAGGACTTGGGCCACAAATAAACCCACAACCAAAAAAATCAAACAAATCAACTGCTGGTTGGCAT
>Ga0172371_10008157_pt1 | contig 14718 bp, 14 predicted proteins | sample Lak12m_FD_114543 | JGI IMG/M metagenome (GOLD analysis project Ga0172371, IMG submission 114543) | Freshwater microbial communities from Kabuno Bay, South-Kivu, Congo - kab_022012_12m | ecosystem: Environmental > Aquatic > Freshwater > Lake | place: Democratic Republic of the Congo: South-Kivu... | reverse complement strand
CTTATGGAAATAGTAAAAGTTATTTTAGACTACATACGTGTAATATTTAATTGGCCCCTTGTGGTTTTAATATTGGGTTTTGCTTTTAGAGGAGCTATTGGTGATTTTTTCAGGCGCGTGGTCAGAGGGCGTGGTTACGGCTTTGAACTCGAGGCAAGTACGCCCGCAGAACAACGAAAAGAAGCCAAAGAAAGTATCCAGAGGCAGCCCGAAGATGAGATTGAGAAATATATAAAAGACAATCCTAAAGAGGTAAAGAAAGAATATCTACGTGTGTTTAATGGATATTGGTTTGAGCGCGCATATAACCTGATCTACGGAACGCAAATTCAGTTATTAGAGTATCTCACAACAAAACAAGATAAAGGCGATAAATATATAAATTTGGTAAACTTCTATGCAACTTTCCTGCAAAGGTCAGCATTCAATACTCAAATGGCTGATTATTTAGGTTTTTTGATTGATATGAGATTTATCGAGTATGCTGGTCAGGGAACGACAGATATTACTGTTAAAATAACGCCATACGGTGTTGATTTCCTTTCGTATATCAAGACACAATATCCGGTTGCTTATAAATTCAAAATTTTCTGACAGGTGGGTATTTTTATCAGCTCTAAAGCAGGAACTAATTTCTATGATTACTACCTACGACCTCAACAAAATCAAATTCGCCACTGACGAGGCGACGTTTAAGCGCGCGGTGGGGTTGTATGAAAGCGGTAATGTGACGAAGGTAGAGTCACTCGGAGGATACTTTTCTGCTGTTGTGATAGGAACAGAGCCGTATCGGGTTTCCGTATCAGCGCGGAACTATAAACAAGGCCATTGTACCTGTTATGTCGGGCAAAAAGACACGCTTTGCAAGCATATGGTTGCCCTGGCATTACATGCGGTTTTGGATGGCAAACTGTTAAGCGAGAAAGACAAGCAGCTCTCTATGGATATTGTATGCAGTAATCGGAGAGATGAGTTAAGCCAGGATGAACTGGCCGCGGTCAAGAAATCTATTACGGACTCCATGAAGTATATAAAGCCATATTCCGGGCCTTCGCGCACTTGGTTTGCGAATCAGGATTCATTGCGTGAAGGCTGCAACCGGCTATCGGCGATAGTTTCTGGTCTGCCTGTCAACAGGCAGTCGGCTGATATTCTGGTTAAATTGCTTTTACGTTTGGAAAAGAAGTTAAGTGTCGGCGGAGTAGATGATTCAAATGGTATCGTAGGAGAATTTGTAGGGGGATTGGTAGCCTTGCTTGAAGAGTTTGCGAGAATTGATTCAACATGCATAGATGCTTTTAAGCCGCTTTGCGGGAAAAAATATTGCTTTGGCTGGGAGGATTCGCTTGTGCGTATTTGGGATGAGCAGGAATCCGAAGAATACAATCGGAAACTCAAGGGTAATTAAAATATGTATCCTGATAAGCAGAAAGACATCAAAATGTTAAAAGCTCTCAAAGAGAAGAAATTTATCGATGCAAGAATGGCGGGGTATATTACGGATAAAATCGTTGAAGTTATGCCAAATCTTAAAGATGTGCTTGATAAGTACGATATCAGACCGAAAGACATGATCCGCTTTCAATTGGTTTCGGAGATGTGCCGGAGTCAGCGCGAAAAGAAAGGCCTTAATTTCAAGCAAATCTCCCTGATCCTAAAGGTCCCTCAGTACCGGCTTAAATATATCGAAAGCTCCAGCGTTAAAAATATAAGTGCCGATATTCTTGAGAGCTATATTGATTACCTTGAGCTACGCGAATGGTTTAATTCGTGGAAAAAGCATAATCTAGATGTCTATAATAGATTGTCTGTAGAGAGAAAATAACGCTCCTTTACTTGAGGTGCCAGAGAAGACAATGTAATAGGATAGGAATCCAAATACAAAAATGATAATCCGTTGCACAGCTAAACTTTTGAAAGAGATGGGCATAGCCAAAGCCGATCTGGTTGATAAGACTTCAAGTGAATCAGCGTTGAATGAGTGGTATGCTCATTTATTCTTTCTTGCCCGGCGCAAATGCATTCTCTTTGCTCACGCGAAAACATATTATGGGTTTGTTGCCTATGGCCTAAAGCGCGAAGATATCCGTAATCTGGATGAAGTTTTTAGGAAAAATCTCGGTTATCGTTTATACGAAGATGGTTTCAGTCCAGAAGCAATCAAGAAAGCCATAGCTGCTGTTGATACGATTGCCTATAGTCGGACAATAGACCGCCAGGTATTGGGCGTTATGAATCATATGATTTATGAGTTTGGCGCGTGCCTGGATAGGCATGGTTTTGTTACGCCCGAGACTCTAAAAGAAGCAGCCGATTTTTTGCCCCGCTCTGCGCATAAACAAGACCCCAATTGGCATAATTATATAATACCTCTTGAAGAGATGTGGCCGCTTTTGGAAGAGAGGTACCCTGTCTCCAAAACACAAGCCAGAGAAATAGCCGAAAAATACTCCGGTCAGAAGATACGACGCATTTTTGCTGTAACAGGACAGCTTCCAGAACGGATGCAATCGCGCGCTTTGCCTTCTGAACCGTGTTGGTATGTGTTTTACCAGCGGGCTGATGAACCGTATAACCGCGAGGGGAAAACACTGTGCGTTTCCCGCGCAACCGGAGCTGTGCTATATGATGAAGGTTAAATAAAAATAATTGAGAGAAGACGTGGCCGAAGAAGTAGCGAACAAAAATATCCCGGCTTACAACTGGGAAGCGTTAATCCGCGAAGCAAGAAAGATCCGTAGAGACTATGACCGATCTTTCAGGCCCTATTATCAAGGCGAACAGCAGCTTGTCATAAAACATAAAGAATATCAGGAGAATAAGAAGCTCATTGAGCGCGGGCTGATGCGCTGGGAATGTATCCGTAGAAATGACGAATTCCGGCGCCTCTACCAAGCGGATAATAGCATCTTGCGCCTAGGCGAAGACATCCAGATTACACCTCAGACCACCAAGGATGGATTATCAAAAGAGCTTGCCGAGATAAAAACTAAAGTCAACAAGGACAAAAGCTACTACTTTTTGAATAAAAAGCATGAGGCAAAATATACGGCATACTTCTATTTTTTAAAGAACATAGGGCATGCCCAGCTTTTAGATAACAGTCCGGTAGGCTCGAGGCAACTACACGCTCTTATCTATGACATGCTGAATAAAGAAGATATAGAAAAATATACCCAACAGCAGAAAGACGAGTTTGTTGCGTCCATTCCCAAGAAGGTGGATTTTGTCGTTGATTTTAGTTATAACAAGCAGGAGATTATGCATGACTTTGAGAAACAGGTAGATATGTGGCTGCGTTTATATGAAGCCATAGGCCAACGCAATGACAAACGCAGCCTTGACTATCTCAATATCAAACATTACCTTGAAATATATGACTTTAGAAATAGGCATCCTAAAATTCCTTTTTCGAAGCTTGCCGAGCGTTTTTATCCCAGTGTTTCAAAGAAAAACTGGGATTCGGCGATTCAGCAGGTCAAAAGGGAATATAAACGAGCCTGTGAGCTTATAAACGGAGGATTTATCTTCATAAAATAGGTAACAGTTAGACATAGTGCCTTAGTTGTATTTTCGCATCTTCTGTTCTTGGTGTATCCTGTGTGGTGAAAGCTGCACAGGATATTTTTTTTGAGAAAGGACAGAAAAGGCGAGATAAAAATGAGAAGAGTAAAAGTGGATGAAGTGGTTTTCTACCCCATACGTCCTACCGAAAAGGGTTTGATCGGGTTTGCCTCCTGTTTATTCGATAGCCGCCTTTACTTAAGCAGTATTGCCATATATACACGGCCTGACGGCAAAGACTACAGGCTTCTCTTTCCCTCAAAGCGGCTGCCGAACAATAAGGAAATAAATATATTTTATCCTGTGAACAGCGAGACTTACGAGTTGATAAAAGACGCGATCGTGAAAAAAATAGAAGAATTAACCGAAAAGGTGAAAGAAAGAGGCGGATATGCAGAATATGGAAAATTATGATTTCAGGGATGTTGTTGAAAGCGTAAGGGAAAGATATGACATTGCCGAAGTAGTCGGCCGGTATGTAAGGCTTACCCATAGCAACAAGGGCCTTTGCCCTTTTCATGCGGAAAAGACGCCGAGTTTCTCGGTAAATACGAAAGGGCAGTATTTTTATTGCTTTGGCTGCGGTAAGGGCGGAGATGTTTTTAAGTTTCTTGAGCTTTATGAGAAGAAAACATTTGCCGAGGTTTTAAGAGAGCTCGCGGATAAGGCTGGTATTAAGATTTCAGACTTAAGCCCTGATTCCCAAAGGCACATTGATGAAGAAAGGGCGATTCGCGATGTCCTTAGCGTCGCAGCAGAATATTATCACGAGCACATTACTCAAGAAGCAAGCGATTATTTAACAAAGAAAAGAGGCATTGGGGTTGAAATAATCTCCAGATTCAAAATCGGTTATGCAAACGGGAATTTAAGCGAATACCTGCTTAAAGAGCGCAGTTTCCCGCTTGATATTTGCCTTAAGGCCGGAGTGCTTAAGAAAAGGGAAGACGGCAGCATCAAAGACTACTTCTACGATAGGATTGTTTTTCCTAATTTCAGGCGCGGCCAAATAGTGCACATGTCCGGAAGAAGGATAGATGGCGGCGAGCCGAAATACCTGCATCTTCCGGGAGAGATAAAGTACCTATATAATGAAGAGTCGCTTTACGAAAAGGAAGTCTATATTGTTGAGGGAATTCTTGACTGCCTATCTCTTATCCAGTGCGGTTATCCTGCTGTTGCCGTTTTAGGCGCCTCCAATTTTAAGCCCGAGTACCTTCAGAAGTTTTCTCGCTGCGAAAGGATTTATATCTGCCTTGACGGCGATGAGGCTGGCATAAAAGGCTCGCTTAAAATCGGAAACATAATCGGAGACAGAGCGCGGATTTCCTGCCTGCCGGAAGGCATGGATATCAACGATTATTTTAATAGTTATACAAAAGATGACTTTAATAAGTTAATCGCCTCCTCTAAAGATCCTATTAAATATGAGCTTGGCTTTATCCCGCCGGATACCGATAAAACCGAACTTCCCCAGAGGCTTGAATCTATCTCGAAGAAATTAAGCTCCATGGAAAAGGCCAGGATAGAGGCATATCTCAATTATGAAATTAAGCCGCGTTTTAAGCTTAAAAAAGAGGATGTAGACGGCTATAGAGATATGATTATGAAGAATCGTAAGGCGGATATTCAGGAAGGTAAGAGCCGGGCGGAAGAGGAAGAGTTAAAGCCGGTATACACCGCTTTATTTGAGGGTTTAATTGACATAGTAGAAAGAGACGGAAAGCCCGCTTTTTTAATAAAGGAGGGTGATAATCTTTTAATCGTGAACAGCCTAAAGAAGGACGGCTTGCTATATCTGCCGCCGCCTAAAGAGCAAATTCCGTGGCTTATGCCGCGGGGAGGGGAGATATTGAAATTATGTGAGACCCAATCAAAAAAGTCCGTTGAGGAATGCGATAAAGAGCTTTATGACGAGCTGTTAGCTTACCATAAGTCAATTTCGGAATTGCCGGAGGATAGTTATTACGACCTCATAACGGCATGGGGCCTACACACCTATCTTTTGGAAACAATAGAATATACGCCGATTATTTGCCTATTTGCCGTTCCGGAGCGCGGTAAGAGCCGCACCGGCAAGGGCATGATTTACATTGCCTTTCGCGGGATACATGTCGAATCCTTAAGAGATGCCTACCTCGTAAGGGTTGCCAATGACCTTATAGCCTCTTTGTTTCTTGACGTAAAGGAGATATGGAAAAAGGCGGAGAAAAACGGAAGTGAAGACATACTTCTTCACCGTTTTGAGAAAGGAGCTAAGGTGCCGAGGGTTCTCTTTCCGGAAAAAGGCGCGCACAGGGATATCGTGTATTATTCCATATTCGGCCCTACCATAATAAGCACAAACGAGGGAATACACAGGATTCTTGAGACAAGGGCTATATCCATTAACATGCCCGATACGACAAGACGTTTTGAAGATGATGTTACGCCTTTACGCGCCTTGCCGCTTAAGGAGAAGCTGGTTGCGTTTAGGGCAAGGCACTACAGCAAGAGCCTGGAAAGTATACCGAAACCGGCTTTAGGCAGGTTAGGAGACATACTTAAGCCTATCCAGCAGATTATACGCCTGGCTAGGCCTGAGCGAGAAGCCTATTTCCTAAAGCTGGTTAAGAGATTAGAGTCCGAGAAGTTGATTGAAAAAGCGGATACCATCGAAGCTCAAATCTTGACTGTTTTATCCGGCCTCAGAGGTAGCGTGGACAAGGGCACGCTTTCGGTTAAGGATATTACGGATAGCTTTAACGAAGATAGGAGCGATAAATACAAGGTTACATATCAGCGTATTGGCCGTAGGCTTTCGGCAATGGGCTTCGGTAAGGTAAGGACGAGTAACGGAGCTTCCGCCATAGTCTGGGATGAGGAGAAATTAGAGAGAATTAAGGACTCATACGGGTTGAGCAAAACATCAGAAACGCCAGATACATCAGATACGCCTGCGGATGAGCCTTATGTTACTGACGTTTCTTGCGATACTGACCTTTCACGGAGGCCGTTTTGAAGGGGTGTTACTGTGTATGTTTGTGGGTCCTTCCGGGGGCGGCTTGGTCGCGGGTCGGGCGAGGCGCACTCTGTCAGTGATACAAAAATTTGAAAAGGCGTGTCAGTGTTGTCGCTATTCCCCGTTTTCACGGGGACAAGTTAGGAGGTGGGGTTATATGGCAGAAGAAGAGAAGAAATTAGCTGTGAAGACCGTTAAGGAGCTGGCCAGACTTATGTATGTCACAGAAAGGACGATTTTAAGGTGGAAGAAAAAGGGAATGCCGCTTAAAAAAGAGGGTTTTTATGACCTTGAGGCAGTCGGGATATGGCGTAAGAAAATGCTCGGCCTTATGCGCACGGACGCGAGTGATGGCGAACTATATTGGCGGGAGATGATTGCTAAAAACAAGGCGCGCCTTTTGGAACTAAAGTTTAAGAAAGTGCAGGGCAAGCTGATCTCAAGGGAAGAAGTTGAACTGCGCGAGAGGATGCGGATTTTAGAGGCCAAGAATGTATTTTTTGTTTTGCCAAGAAAGATAGCGCCTATATTGGCGATGAAGAACCAGGAGGAAATAGAAGTTATCCTTTATAAGGCCATCAGGGAGATAATCAATGATTTTGGGCGCGACATAATAAGCAGAGATGAGAGAGGAAGCGAGCACGAATAATAATCCGCAGGCAACACCGCGGGGGTGGGACGCTTTAGAGATAAAGCTCAAGGGCCGGGGCCTGTCCGTAGCGGAGGTTCAAGAGGCTCGCAAGTTGTTTTATGATGGGATAGAGGTTTTGTCTAAGATGTTTTTGGTGTGTTATGACGCAGAGAAGAAATCCCTTGTATAGAGTTGTATAATACGGTATACTACGCTTGTTTCTACAAGGATGCTAATTATGAAGACTTACACAATGACAGAGACGGCTAAAAAGCTGGGTGTTCATCGCCAAACGATGATTAACTGGATTCGGAGAGGCTGGGTTAAGCCTAAAAGGGATTATAAGGACTGGCCAGTGTTTACGGATGAGTGCATCGCCAAGATTAAAGAGTGGCGGGAGACGTTAAAGTAGGGTGATATGAAGGTAGCATTATACACGAGAGTCAGCACAGAGGATCAGGCGCGGGAAGGTTTTTCGCTGGAGGTGCAGAGGACATATCTTTTGCAATACGCGAAGAACTTCGGCTGGGATGTCTTTTGCAGTATGTCCGGCAAGGATGTTTATGTTGATGACGGTTATTCCGGCGGCAATATGGACAGGCCTGCGCTACAGCGGCTTTTATTTGATGCGCGCAATAAGCAGTTTGATCTGGTTTTGGTGTATAAGCAGGATCGTCTAAGTCGCAGGCTTAAGGACCTGTTGGGCCTGCTTGAGGAATTTGATTCATTGGGTATCGGCTATAAATCAGCGACCGAGCCATTTGATACCACGTCAAGCGCCGGTAAGATGGCGATTCAGATGCTGGGCAGTTGTGCTGAGTTTGAGCGCAATCGTTTAGTTGAGCGCGTGTTCCCGGGTATGGTTGTAGGTGTCAAAAGAGGCCACTGGCAGGGCGCCCGCTACGCGCCATACGGTTACCGTTATAATAAAGACGTCAAAAAATTAGAAGTCCATCCGGAAGAGGCAAAAATCGTCAAAGAGATTTATGCGATGTATATCAGCGGCAAAAGCACTTCGCAGATAGCCGGGCATTATTATCATCTTGGTATTCCATCGAGGCAGGGCGGCAGGTTTTACAATAAATTCATTTCCAATATTTTGCAGAGCAAGGTCTATTTAGGGATGTTGGTATGGAATAGGCGGCGCTATAACACCAAAGAAAAGACCAAGAACGGCGAAGGCAAGGGTTACAAGTACGTGAATAATGACCCGTCCAAGATTATTGAAGTACCCAATACTCATGAGCCGATTATCACGCAAAGGGATTTTGATGAGGCCAGAGCGCTTCTCAAGCGTAATCGTACCAATGGCGTGGTAAGGTTCAGGAACAATGTTTATCACCTCTCCGGTATTTTGAAATGTAACGAATGCGGAGGTAATTACCGCGGGATGACTGCGATTGTCAATCATCGCACGAAGATGCGTAGGCCGTGGTATCGTTGCTCTTCAAAAGGAATCCGGTATATTAAATGCAACAATAAATCTGTTACGGCTGATGCCATTAATAAGCAAGTTTGGGATATTGTGGAAGTTATCCGGCAGAACCTTCACGTGCTTGAGGAATTAGGCGACATGATCAGGCTCAATGTTTCGGAGCCGGAGCGGATATATGTGGAGCAGTTGGAGGAGAAGGATGCATTTCTTAAAAAGAATATCGAGAAACAGAAAGGGATTTACGAGTTATTTTCAGAGGATAAGATTAACCTTGAGCTCTATAAAGATAGGGCAGAGCTTTTAAGTAACGAAGAGAAGAAAATAAAGCAGGATATCAAGGCAATCCAGCTTAAGATTCTGGATAAGCGCAATTCCATTAACCTTGTCAGGGCAACACAGGATTTCCTTTTGAGGTTAAGGAATACGTCCGATGACCGCCAGCTGGACTATCTGGTCAAGACCTTCATGCGGATCATCTTTAAATCCATTCATATCCAGAATCAGGAAATCGTGAAGTTCGAGCTGAATGAGCCGTGGAAAATGTGCTATGAGAACTCATGTCATTCTGAGCCGAAGGCGAAGAATCTGACGGAAAAGCAGATCCTTCGGCCCCTTGCGGGGCCTCAGGATGACAGTAGGGATAGTGGGCCTCAGGATGAGGGTAAGGGTGAGGGGTGTCAGCAGGATGACGGTAGGGTTGAGGAGATAAAATGGTTGAAAATGCAGGAAACGGAGCCAAAAACGGCAATTCCGGGGGCAAAAGCGAGAAGAAGCTACGTGTGCTTTTGCGCACCTTCGGATGCCAGATGAATGCGCGGGATTCGGAGGTGATCTGCGGGTTATTAAAGAATGCTGGATATAAGATTTGCGGCGATGAGGAGCAGGTGGATGTGATTATATTGAATACATGTTCGGTGCGCCAGCACGCCGAGGACCGGGTATGGAGCCAGATAGGAAGTTTTAAAAAGGGACAGTCCCTTGCGGGGACAGTCCCTATTGTTGGCATTGTCGGGTGCATGGCAAAAAATTACGCCCAGAAGATATTTGAGCGTTCCCCGGATGTTGACTTTGTGGTGGGGCCGCAGGATATAGATAAGATACCGGAGATTATAGATAAGCTGTCGCAGAAAAAGGGAGAGTCCCCAAAAAACGGGGAGAGCCGATTTTTCCAGCGCAAAATATGGGAGGTAGACGGCTGGATCCGGCCGGATGAGATTTATCATAACCGTTTCTATCAGGATAAGGAGCACGCTTACCTGGTTATCTCCGAAGGCTGTTCAAATTTCTGTTCCTATTGCGTCGTGCCTTATGTGCGAGGGGGCTTGCGCCACCGTAGGGTTGAGAATATTTTAAAGGAAGCGCAAGATGCCATAGCCCAGGGTATAACCAAAATAACCCTGCTTGGCCAGAATGTAAACGGCTATAAAGACGGCGATATCGATTTTTCCGGTTTGTTGCAGCGGCTTGATAAAATTGACGGTTTAAAGCAGCTGACTTTTTTTACTTCGCATCCGAAGGATGCAAATCCCGATTTTTTTAAGGTGATCAGGGATTCAGGGAAACTGGTAAAGTCCCTGCACCTGCCGTTACAGTCAGGTTCGGACAGGATCCTTAAATTGATGAACCGTGGGTATTCGGCAAAAGAATACTTGGCTTTAATAGATTCTTATCGTAAAATTGTTAAAGGGGGATTATTGTCCAGCGATATCATCGTGGGTTTCCCAAGCGAAAGCGAAGATGATTTTATCCGGACATATGATTTGGTAAAAAAAGCGGAGTTTAACGCCGCCTACATTTTTAAATATTCACCGCGTCCCCATACTGAAGCGCTAAAAATGGCTGATGATGTAGATAGGCATGAGAAAGAAAGACGCCACAAAAAGATACTGGAGCTGCAAAGGGGAATCTCCAACAAAAAGAATGCCAAACGAAAATAAGCGTAAAAAAATTATCCAGTTTTGCATTGTTGCCGGATACTTATCCTTACCGGCTTTCTGCCGGGCTGCCGGCCTGGACAGCCTAAAGGCTGATTTTCTGCAGGGCAATTACCGCAGGGTTATTTTTGAAGGGGAGGCTGTCAGGCCTAATATCCGGGCTTCGGAGGAGCTAAACTATATCCTGGGATTAAGTTATCTTAAAGAAAATAATCTGGAGCAGGCCCGGGAGGCCTTCAACCGTATCTTAAAAAACCCTTCCGCTAAATTCAGGGCTCAGGCAGCCATGGGTTTAGCCGATACATATTTAATCTCCGGAGAGTATCAGGAGGCGGAAGATTTTTATAATAAACTGGTTAATGATGAACCTAATACCGGCTTAAAGGCAGCCCTATTGTACAGGCTTAGCCAGGTCGCCTTTAAAAAGGGGGACCACAGGCTCGCAAATGATTACCTGCTTAAACTCAAAAGGGATTTTCCCTTGAACCCTGAACTGAGATCAACCCGCGGCTTCCCGCATATTGAGGCCCCTAAGAAGGATGCCGGGGTTTATTCTGTGCAGGTTGGATTCTTTACCAATACCGCAAATGCCGATAATCTCAGGGATAAACTGCGTGCATTGGGTTTCCCGGCTTATGTTGAGGATGCTACAGGAGGTTATCGCGTAAGAGTAGGCAGGTTTAAGGCGCGCGACGAAGCAGCTGAGATGGAAAGCGAACTTTCCAAAAAAGGTTTTCCAACCAAGCTCTGCCCGTAAATTCTTCTCCGGAGGCAATTTTCTTGTGCTAAAGAAAAAAATATTCTTCCTTGTCGGTCCCACCTCTATCGGTAAATCCGCGGTAGCAATCAGCTTAGCCAAAAAAATAAAAGCCGAGATCATATCCTGCGACTCTATGCAGGTTTATCGTGGGATGGATATCATTACTTCAAAGGCTGCCCCAACACATAGGCGCTTGGTCAAGCATCACCTGCTTGATGCGATCAAGCCTCATCAGGAATATAATGTAGCCAGATACCGCAAGGAGGCCCTGGAAATTTGCGATAAATTATTTAAAGAAGGAAAGCTTCCCTTGTTCGTGGGCGGCACCGGGCTTTATTATTCTATAATTATTGACGGGCTATTTCCGGCTGTGCCCGAGGATAAGAAGATCCGCGCCGGCCTCTATAAAGAGGCAAAAGCTAAAGGAGGAGGCCGGCTTTATAAAAAATTATACAAAGTTGATCCTGCCGCGGCCATGAAGATCCACCCCAATGATACAAGAAGGGTAATCCGCGCCTTGGAGGTATTCATGTTGACAGGCAAGCGGATATCTTTCTTGCAAAAGCAAAGAAAAGGGCTTGGGCCTGAATATGAAGTAAAGATTTTCGGTCTAAACACAAACAGAGGCTCGCTTTATAAAAAAATCAATACCAGGGTAGAGAAGATGTTTACCCTAGGATTAATTGAAGAGGTCAAACGGCTGCTCAAAGGTAAATTAAGCAAGACAGCATCCTGCGCCATCGGCATAAAGCAGCTAAAAGATTATTTTGACGGAAAATATTCTTTAGAGGAGGCCAGGCGCCTTATACAGCAGGAGACCAGGCGCTATGCCAAGCGCCAGCTTACCTGGTTCAGGAAAGATAAGCGCATTAAGTGGATTAATATCGGCGAAGGTGAAAAACCCGCTGCGATAGCTAATAGGATAGCGTCATTGGTAACGGCAGGCAAATGACTCTCCGAGGGGTGACACGGAGGCGGGTTCCCTGCCGCCCGCAAACGCAAGTTGAGGACGGTGAGGGTGCCGCAGTGGCAGGACCCCCCGAGGCTCTATAGTCAGAACGGGTTTACTGATGGAAAAAGCGCTTTTAGTCAGCGTTCAAATAAAGACGGATGAACATCACTGGCGTATCGAAGATATTTCTTCGGAGCTGGAGGAGCTTGTTCTTTCAGCGGGGGCCGAGGTCATTGAGAATGTGATCAGTATTTGCCAAAAGCCCACTGCTAATTATCTTATCGGCAAAGGTAAGGTTGAGGAGCTAAGCCTCATTGCCCATGAGGATGATGTTGATACGGTAATTTTCAGCCATGACCTCTCCGGAACGCAGCAGCGTAACCTAGAGGATGCTATCGGAAAAAAGACGGTTGATCGTACCCAGCTTATTCTGGATATCTTTAGCCGCCGGGCAAAGAGCCCTGAAGGAAAGATGCAGGTGGAGTTGGCCCAGCTGCAATATCTCTTGCCCCGTTTAATAGGCAAAGGCATAATCCTTTCCCGTTTAGGAGGAGGCATCGGCACACGCGGCCCGGGCGAGCAGAAGCTGGAGGTTGACCGCCGCCGGATTAGAAAGAGGATCGATAAATTGAAGGATGACCTGAAGACTTTCAGGTCGCACCGCCTGGTCACGCATAAAAGAAGAAAAGAAAATAACCTGCCTTCAGTGGTTTTAGTGGGCTATACGAGCGCGGGCAAGTCCACCTTGCTTAACCTGCTGGTTGGCACGAGCCAAGCTACATCGGGGAAACTTTTTACTACGCTGGACCCCCTCTCAAAAAGCCTGCAACTTCCCGGCGGCCAGAATATAATCCTTTCCGATACAGTGGGATTCCTGCATGAGCTTCCCCACCACTTGATCGAGGCTTTCAAGGCAACTTTAGAGGAGGTCAGGGAGGCTGACCTCCTGGTGCATGTTTTAGATGTGCATGACCACCGGTTTTACCAGCATAACCAGGCAGTGCAAAGCGTCCTGGAGGAGTTGGGCTGTGCGGATAAACCGGTGATAACCGCTTTAAATAAGATCGACCTGGTAGAGGACCGCAGCTGGTTTGAGGTGTTAAAGAAGGAATTCAGCCAGGAGGCGGTATTGATTTCAGCCAGGAGCGGGGAGAATCTGGACGCGTTGATAGGCGGGATCGAAAGGCATTTCTTGGGACTTATGTTCAATTTAGAGATACTTATCCCGCATACCCGCATGGAGCTGGTTGATTTTTTCTACCGGCAGGCAAAGGTAAATAAGATCGATTATCTGCAGGAGGGCATCAGGATCTCCTTGAGTATCTCCAGGCAGCTTTATTCCGCCCTTGGCCCGGATAAGGATATAAAAATTATCAATTAGCACTCTAAGTATTTAAGTGCTAATTTTATTGACAAAGAAATTTTTTGTGTTAAAATTACTTTTCAGCATTTAAAACCTTAAGTTTCCATAATCAGAACAAATGGTGCGTAATATCGATTATAGTTCGCGAAGAAAATCAGTCCTGGGTGCTGCAATCAACCGTTATATCAAGAATGCCCTTCCCGTAGCCAGCGATGATATAGCCAGGGAGTTTGACCTTTGCTCGGCGACTATCAGAAATATATTCTCCGAACTTGAGGAATCAGGATTTCTTAGGCATCCCTATACCTCAGGCGGCAGGATCCCTACGGACAAAGGTTACCGTTATTATGTTGATTTCCTTATCCAACAGATGGAGCTTATGGATGAGGAAAAGCAGCGCATCGTAAAGGATTGTAAGAGGAAGATACGCAGGCTCGAGGATGCCCTGGAGAATACCTCTCTGGTCATCTCCGAGATCACCCATTACGCCGGGATCGTTTCTTTTCTGGAATGGCAGGATAAGATATTTTACAAAGGGATCAGCCGCATACTTGACCAGCCGGAATTCAGGGATGTTGATAAGATACGGATGCTAGTCAGGTTGATGGAGGATAAGGCAAGGCTGCTAGATATCGTCAACCGGGATTTTGCCGGAAAGGTCAAGGTTTATATCGGCAGCGAACTGGGTTTCCCTGAAATGGAGAACTGTTCGCTGATTGTTTCCACTTATAAGCTTAGGGACCAGCCTTCCGGAAGGCTGGCAGTATTGGGGCCAATGCGCATGGATTATAACCATATTATCCCTGCTTTGGAGTATATCTCCGATGTCCTCACCGATGTCTTAAGCGCCATGTAAAGATGGATGAGCTGAAGAAAAATCATAAAGAGGAAAAAACAGTCGCCCTTAAGGAATCCGAATACCTCCAGCTTAAAGAGGATGCGGATAAATGTAAGGAATATCAGGATAAGCTGTTACGCAGCCAGGCAGAATTTGAGAACCTGCGTAAGCGCCTTGAGAAGGATAAGCTGGAATTCCTTAAATATGCCAATGAGGGAGTACTTCTTGAGCTACTGAATG
>Ga0172371_10008155_pt1 | contig 14719 bp, 9 predicted proteins | sample Lak12m_FD_114543 | JGI IMG/M metagenome (GOLD analysis project Ga0172371, IMG submission 114543) | Freshwater microbial communities from Kabuno Bay, South-Kivu, Congo - kab_022012_12m | ecosystem: Environmental > Aquatic > Freshwater > Lake | place: Democratic Republic of the Congo: South-Kivu... | reverse complement strand
TGACCGACGTGGCGCTCACGGAGAAGAGCGCCACGTCGGTCACCCTGCTGCGCGTGCTCTTCCGGGAGTGGGGTCTGTCGCCGAGGCTGGCGCCGCGACTCGAGTCGCTGGCCGACACCCTGGCCGCCTTCGACGGCCTGCTGCTGATCGGCGACGAGGCGCTGCATCTGCTGCGGGCCGGCGTCTGCCCGCACCACCTCGACCTCGGCGAGGCGTGGCACCGGGTCACCGGCCTGCCGATGGTCTTCGCCGTCTGTGCCGTGCGGCGCGCCTTCGTCGCCGAGCATCCGGCGGCCGTGGCCGCGATCGGCGAAGCCCTGATGGCCTCGCGCGACCGCTGCGCCGCCGATCCCCAGGCCACCGCCGCCGCCGGGGCGCTCGTCTACGACTTCAGCCAGGCGTTCCTGGAGCGCTACTTCGACCGTCTGCGCTACGGGTTCACCGAGGCCCATCGTCGCGGCCTCGACGAGTTCTACAGACGGGCGGCGGCCATCGGCGAGCTGGACGCGGTGCCGCGGTCCGTCGGCTCAGCGACGGGGTCGTGATGTCCGCTCGCGACACGACCCACGTACCGCCCGCCGTGCCGTCCGGACGCCTGAGCGATGAGGAAGCACTGGCTCTGCTCGAGGCCGGCGACCTGCTCGAGCTGGGGGCGCGGGCCGACGAGGTGCGGCGCGCCCTCCATCCCGGCGACGAGGTCACCTTCATCGTCGACCGCAACATCAACTACACCAACGTCTGCGTGTCGGGGTGTCGCTTCTGCGCCTTCTATCGCGCCCCCGGCGATCCGCAGGCCTACGTGCTCACCGAGGCAGAGATACATGCCAAGGTCGCCGAGACGCTGGCTCTGGGGGGCACGGCCGTCATGATGCAGGGCGGCCTGCACCCCGACCTCGACATCACCTGGTACGAACGGCTGCTGCGCGGCATCAAGGAGCGCTTCACGGTCCACATCCACTCGCTCTCGCCGCCCGAGGTGGCGCACATCGCCGCCGTGAGCGGCCTGAGCGTCGAGGCGACGCTGCGCCGTCTGCGCGCCGCCGGCCTCGATTCGCTGCCCGGCGGCGGCGCCGAGGTGCTCGTCGACAGGGTCCGCCGGGCGGTCAGCCCGCACAAGATCGGCGCCGCGGGATGGCTGGACGTGATGCGCACGGCGCACCGGCTCGGTCTGCCGGGGACGGCGACGATGATGTTCGGCTCGCGCGACACCGCGGCCGAACGGGTCGCCCACCTGCGCGCCGTGCGGGAGCTGCAGGACGAGACCGGCGGCTTCACGGCCTTCATCGCCTGGACCTTCCAGGCCGGCAACACCGATCTGGAACGCGGTCATCGCCCGGCGACCGGCCAGGACTACCTGCGCCTGCTCGCCGTCGCGCGCCTCTATCTCGACACCATCCCCAACGTTCAGGCCTCGTGGGTCACGCAGGGCCTCAAGCTCGGTCAGGTCTCGCTGGCGTTCGGGGCCAACGACATGGGGTCGACGATGATCGAGGAGAACGTGGTCCGGGCGGCCGGCGTGAGCCATCGCATCACCGTCGACGAGATGGTGGCCCTCATCCGCGCCACCGGGCGCACACCGGTGCAGCGCGACACGCTCTACCGTGAGGTCAAGCGCTTCTGAGCTGGGATGACCGTGAGGCCGGCTGCGGCCTCCGCATCAGGTCGCCCCGAGGACCCGTCGTCCACTCCGCGGGGCACAGGGCCCGTCACGTCGGCCTGCCGGCTGACGCGGTGGCGGTTGTGGGCACGGTGCGCCTCGTGGGATATGCTCTGCGACGATGAGTCACGCGATCATCCTTGGCTATGACGGCTCCGGTTGCGCCGACGGCGCGCTGGCGGCGGCTGCCGCCGAGGCGGCTCGCACGCCGGGCGCCACGGTCGTGGTCGTGCACTGCTATGAGGTACCGGGTCCGTACCCGACGCCGGTGGGCCTCGAGCCGCCTCCCTATCTGGGCACCTGGACCGACGACCAGCACCAGGCGGTCGCCGAAGCCGCCCGCGCCGTCACCGACCAGGCCGTGGCGCGCCTCCAGGAGCTCGGCGTCGCCGCCGAGGGCATCACCGCCGAGGGGCGCGCCTCGGAGGCTCTCATCCGCGAGGCCGCTGAGCGCGACGCCGTCATGATCGTGGTCGGTACCCACGGCGAAGGCGTGCTCGCCGGCGCCCTGCTGGGCTCCACCGCGTACCGGCTGGTGCATCGCAGTCCGGTACCGGTCCTGATCGTCCCGCCGGCCGACCGCTGCTGAGCACGGTCGGCTGTCGGTGAAGCAGACCGGCTGCCGCCCGGACGCCGGCGTCGGTCGTATCTGGCGGCTCTGAGCCTGCCGACCGGCGTCATGGCGCCGCCGGCCGGGTCGGCGTGGCGCCGCCGGTCGGCGTCCGGACCAACGTCGTCGGAGGAGGGGACGTGAAGGAGCAGGTCCTGTGGTCGAGAGACGCCGACTCGATCCCGCCTCTGGTCGCACCCGACGCCTTGCCGGACCACGTCGACGTGGCCGTTGTCGGCGGTGGCCTCACAGGCCTGTCGGCAGCCCTTGACCTCGCGCGCGCCGGTGCCTCGGTGGCGCTGTTCGAGCGTGAGACCATCGGCTGGGGCGCCAGCGGGCGCAACGGCGGCCAGGTCTCTGTCGGCGCTAAACGGGGGCCGGACTCCTGGGTGCGCGAGTACGGCCACGAGACGGCGGCCGCCCTGTGGTCGGCCTCCGTCGAATCGGTCTCGCACGTGGAGTCGCTCATCGAACGCGAGGGCATCGACTGCCACTACCGGCGAGTCGGCCTCCTGGCGGTCGCCTGGCGTCCCGAGCACTTCGGCCATCAGGCCGCCTATCAGAAGTACATGGCCGACACCTTCGGCTACCATCTCGAGCTCGTCCCGCCGCTGCATCTGGCCGCGGAGATCGGCAGCGAGGGCTATCACGGGGCGCTCCTCGACGAGCTCGCCGGTTCGCTCGATCCTTTCCGCTTTACGCGCGGCGTGGCGGCGGCGGCGCAGAGCGCCGGGGCCGCCCTTTTCGAGGGCACGGAGGTGACGGCACTCGCCCGCGTCGGCAGCGAGCACCAGGTCGTGACCGCCCGCGGCACGGTGCGGGCGGGTGAGGTGCTGGTGGCGACCAACGGCTACACCGGCCCGGTCACACCGTGGCTGCAGCGGCGGCTCGTCCCGGTGGGCAGCCACATCATCGCCACCGAGCCGCTGGGCCGGGAGCTGGCCGAGAGCTGTCTGCCGCGGCGGCGCGTCGTCTACGACACCAAGAAGACGCTCTTCTACTTCACGCTCTCGGCCGACGACCGCATGGTCTTCGGCGGACGCGCCTCGTGGACGCAGGTCGACGCCCAGCGCAGCGGCGCGATCATGCACCGCCACATGGTCCGTCTCTTCCCCCAGCTCGCGATGGCCCGGATCGAGTACACGTGGACCGGCAACGTGTGCTTCACGCGCGACTTCGACCCCCACATCGGCTACCGGGACGGTTACCACTTCTGCGCCGGCTACTGTGGCCACGGGGTGGCGCTGGCGACGTACTTGGGCGCGCTCGTCGCCGGCCGCCTGCGCGGCGACGGCGCCGACAGCCCCTTCTTCCACCTCAAGGACCCGCCGCCGATCCCGTTCTACGGCGGACGACCGTGGTTCCTGACGCTGGCCGGTGGCTTCTACCGGGCCCACGACCTGCTCAGGTGAGCCCTGGAAGGGCGGCCGCGGCCGGCGCGTCCTCAGCCTGCCAGACTGGGTCCACCGTTCCGAGCCTGCCGCACCGGGTCGGCCGCACGGGCCGGCCGCCCCGCTCAGGCGCTGGCCGTCGCGCTCGCGGCGCGCCACGCCCGCTGCAGTACGGGAGCCGTCGCCAGGATCCCGAGCAGCGACAGCGCCCCGCTGATGCTGATGACCAGCCCGCCGATCGCGTCGTAGAGCACCGGCGCCGTCAGCGAGCCGATCAGGATCGCCAGCTGCATCGAGGTGTTCTCCATGCCGGTCACCGTACCGAGCCAGCGCGGCGGGCTCACCTGGGTCAGGAAGGCCTGCTTGGCCGGGAACGACCACGCCACGGCGACGCCCTCGATCACGTTCACGATGATGAACATGGTGAGGTTGCTCGTCATGCCGTAGTACACCCAGGCGAGAGACGAGATCGCGTAGCCGCTGAACATGAGCAGAAAGCGGTTGTAGCGGTCGGCGAGGCGGCCGCCGAGGAACGCGAACAGCATCGGCACCGAGAAGGCGACCCAGGTGAAGCCGATGTAGCTCATCGGCGCGCCGAGACCCCGGAGGTAGATGCTCCAGACGACCTCGTAGGTCCCGAAGGCGAACTCGGTGGTGAACGCGAGGACGATGAACGCCACGATGGCGGGTGTGAGGAGCTGCCGGATCGGCGGCCGCACGGTCGCCTCGCTGCGCCGTCGCCTGACGTGCTCGGGCTCGTGCAGGGTGAAGACCAGGGCGATCGCCGCCAGCGCCGACACGAACGACCCGAAGAGGAAGATGGCGTGATAGCCCCACAGTCCTCCCCCCTGCTCGCCGATGGAGAACAGGGGCACGGCCAGCGCCGGGCCGAAGACGAGGCCGCCGAACTGGGCCGATACCAGCCAGCCGAAGGCGCGGCTACGCTCCTTCTCCGGCGAGATGTCGGCCAGCAGCGCCTGGCCGGCGGGTGTCACGGCGGCGGCGCCGACGCCCTCGAGGAAACGGAAGACGATGAACCACTCGGCGGTCGTGGTGACGACGAACAGGAACGTCGAGACGGCGTAGACGACCACCCCGAACACGATCACCGGCTTGCGACCGATGATGTCACTGAGGCGTCCGAGCGGCGAGGCGAGCAGGAAGGTGCCGACGCTGTAGCCGGCGGCCACCACGCCGATCAGCCACATCGAGGCGTGCGCCTCCTCGCGCAGGAAGACGGGCAGGTACGGCAGGATGGCGCCGAAGCCCATCCAGACCACGAACGAGGCGGCGCAGACGACGGCGAGCTGACGGCGGTCGGTCCGCTCGATGCCCGTCGCGGGCGTCGCCGGACCGCTCTCAGGTATCTGGGGGGTGGGGGTGTCCACGTACGGAGGCTATCACCGGAGCCTTGGGCGGCGACACCCGGACCAGGCTTCGAGAGCAGCTCGCTGCGGGCGTCTCAGTGGGCTCGCCGCACGCCGGCCATGAATACGCCGGCGATGCCGGGGACGGCGACCACGACACCGCAGACCACGAACAGCACCTGGACGTCGATGAAGCCGGCCGCGGCACCGCCGGCCAGCACCGACAGGGCATAGACGCCCTGCGTCAGCGTGAAGCGGACGCCCCATACGCGGCCCCGGAGTCGCGCCGGGACCGTCTGCTGGAAGTAGGTGTCGATCGAGATCAGGGCCGCGGCGTCGGCCACGCCGAGGACGAAGAACGGGACGAACGCGAGGAAGAGCGTCGAGATCGCCCCGATGCTGGCCAGGCCGGCTCCCAGGACGGTGATGCCGGCGGTCATGGCGATGCCCTTGTCGACGCGCTGCCCGGCTCCCGCCATGGCCAGCGAGCCGACCAGGTAGCCGGCTCCGATCGCGGACTCCAGCAGGCCGAAAGTCCGCGCGCCGCCGCCGATGACGTCGGTGGCGTAGAAGAAGGTGAGGGGATACGAGGCCCCCAGGCCGATGGCGGCGGCGATCACCAGCAATGTGTTGGCGGCCAGGCCACGGTGATGCACCAGGTAGGCGATGCCCTCACGCGCCTCGTGCACCACGCCGGGTCGACGAAAGGCGGCGGCGGGAGGCCGCACGTACCGGTAGCTCATGAGAGCCACGGCTGTGGCTGAGAAGACGAAGGTCGCCGCGTCGATGACGAAGGCCGTGCTCGTCGACACGGCGAAGACGATGAACCCTGCGAGGGCGTAGCCGACCACCTCCGTGAGCGTCTCGGCGGTTGCCAGGAAGGAGTTGGCACGGATCAGCTGCCTCGACGGCACCAGGTCCGGCAGGATCGCCAGCTTGCAGGGGTCGTAGAAGACCCCCAGGCTGGCAGTGAGGAAGCTGACGAGGTAGACGCCGGCTGTAGAGACCTCGGCCACCAGCGGCACGCTCAGCACCAGCCCGGCACGCAGCAGGTCCACGCCGACGAGGACGAGGCGCTTGTTGAGCCGGTCGATGACCACTCCGGCGAGGACGCCGAACACCACGTACGGCAGGGCGTAGAGCGCCAGGACGACACCGGTCGAGAACGTCGACTCCGTCGACTGGTAGACGAGCCACGGGAAGGCGACCATGGCCAGGCGGTCGCCGATCTGCGACACGAACTGCCCGATCCACAGCAGCAGGAAGCTGCGGTTGGCGGCCAGCGGACGGTCGACTGCCGGTGCCACACTGTCCGCGTTCAGCCCCAGATCGTCCTCCTCGACACCGTCGCGCGACCGGTCATCGCATCTGTCGGATCACCCGTCTGCCGGCGCCGCAGTCCGCCTGCAGCACAGGTGTCTCGGCGACACATCCACAAAGTGTTGTCAATTCTGGCAAAACCGGTCGCTCCATGTCGGCCATCATGGCCAGGTGCAGCGTCTCGCGGAGTCCTTCGCCGCCTCCCTAGGATGTCAACGCGAATCGTCAACCCAACGTTCACGAAGGCATCCCGATGCCGGCGTGCGAGAGGAGAGACCATGACCAGTCCCGTGAAGATCCACGCCCCGGTCAAGATCCACTGAGGCACGCTTTTCGCGAGCGTCACCCCACGTCCTTCATCGAGAGCGAAAGGAACCGTCATGACCAGCAGCCCGGTCAAGATCCACACCCCGGTCAAGATCCACTGATCCGGCTCCTCGGGACCCGAGGCGGGCGCGCGCGTGCATCCGTCTCACCCGGCCGGATCCTCATGAACGAGAGATCATGAAGAGATTCGAGACCATCGTCGCATCCCTGCTCGTCGCGCTGGCGACCGCCGGCGGCAGCACCAAGCTGCACTAGCCGACGAAGTGGCCTGCTGAGCGACCGCACCCGCAGGCGCCGGGCGGACTAGCCGACGAAGTGGCCTGCTGAGCGACCGCACCCGCAGGTGACGGGCGGACCAGCCGTTCGACCGCGGCGACCGACCAGTGTCTCCGCAGGCCGTCGTCGTCGGTCGGCGCCGTTCCTCGCGGTCCGGACGCGCGCCACATCCCGTGGTCGGCTCCGGGGTCGCTCACCGGTGCATCCGTACCCGTCGACTCGCGTCGACCCGTCTTCCTCCTCCGCGCTACCGGACCGGTCCGTCTCCGTGGCCGCTCCCTGTCCGTAGACCGCTCCCTGCCCGTCCGCCGGAGGCAGACAAGGGAACCCGCGGTCGCGCGCGAAACAGTGCGCCGGTAGGCGTGACGGCGCGGGGAGCGCTAAAGTGTCCCGCGCCTCGTGTCGAAGAGGCTCCCAGCGGATCCGAGGAGGGGCGTGACCCCGGAGCACCAACGGCGGTTCACAGCGTTCGTTGCGGCGGAGGTGGCGGTCTGTGCCGCCGCCCTCGTCCTCGTGCTGTTGCGAGAAGGCAGCGACGCCTTCGCCGGCACCAGGCTCGTCGACCTGCTCGTCCTCTGCATCCTGGCCATCATCGCCGAGGTCCTGGCGGTGGAGTTCGCCGATCGTGTCACGGTCACCGCCGCCAACCTGCCGATCCTGCTGGCCATGGTCTTCCTCGGCCCGGCGCCGGCCATGATCGTGGCCGCGGTCGCCGGCCTCTGGGCCTGCTGGCGGGAGTCGTCGGTGCAGATCGCGGCGTTCAATGCCGCCAACTACGTCTTCCCGGCGCTGCTCGGCGCCCTGGCGTTCCAGTCGCTGCAGACCAGCCTGGCGATCCCCCTCGACCGGGTCACGCCGCAGCTCCTCCTCGGCGGAGCCGTGGCGGCGGTGGTCTATGAGTTCACCAATCTCGGCGCCGCCGGTGTCGGCGTGTACCTCGCCTACGGCCGCCAGCCGCGGGTCTACTGGCGCGACGAGCTGGGCCCGTTCCTGCGGTCGCTGGCGCTGCTCACCGGCGTGGGGCTCATGGTCGCTGCGCTCTACGCCCTGGCCGGCATCGTCGCCGTGGTGGTGCTCTTCCTGCCGCTGTTCGCCAGCCAGTACACCTTCCAGCTGCTCGTTCGCGAGAAGCAGCACCTCGGCAGGCAGAAGCGGCTCACCGAGCAGTACCTCGAGATGAACATCGGCCTGGCGGCGGCGATGATCGTGCTGCTCGACAGCAAAGACCACTACACGGCTCGTCACTGCGCCGCGGTCGCCATGTACTGCCGCGACATGGGCACCGCTCTGGGGTTGCCGGAGGCGCAGGTCGAGGCGCTCCACCTCGCCGGTCTGCTGCACGATCTGGGCAAGGTGGGTACTCCCGATGCGGTGCTCGGCAAGGAGGGCCGGCTTGACGAGGTCGAGTGGGAGTCGATCCACGAGCACCCGATGAAGGGCGCCGAGGTGCTCAGTCACCTGGTCGCCTATCGCGATGTGGCGGACATCGTCCAGTACCATCACGAGCGGCTCGACGGCAGCGGCTATCCCCTCGGTGCGCGCGGCGGCGAGATCCCGGAGTCGGCCAAGATCCTGGCCGTCGCCGACAGCTACCATGCCATGACCTCGGACCGCCCGTACCGGCACGCGATGAGCTCCTTCGAGGCGCTCAAGGTGCTGCGCTACAACGCCGGCAAGACGTATGAGGCGCTCTATGTGGAGACGCTGGCGCAGATCCTGCGCGACAAGGATCTGGCCTACCGCGACGGCACCTCGACCGATTTCATGGACGAGTACGAGCGCGGCCGCGTCAGCCTGCGTCTGCGCGGCGCGGTCTTCGAGGCGGCCGCCGAGGCGGCCGCCGACGCGGCCGACGGCGGGGCGCCGGCGGCCGTCACCGGCACCCGCTCCGTCTGAGAGGGCCCGGCGCGGCGCCTGCGGCGCCGGGTCGCCGGACGGCGGCCGGCGGCGGACTGCGTCCGACGATCGCCGGACCGGATGGCCGGACCTGATCGCCGGCGGAGCTCTCACGACGTGTCCTGGGCCCACCAGGGTCTGGTCGCGGCGCACCGGCGTGCGCTGCTCTCTCACACGCGGTCCGCGCTGCGAGCTGCCGATCGGTCTCACGCCGCGTGCAGGCTGGGCCGACGCCTTTGGTCCGTTGGGTCTCAGGACGCGTGCAGGCTGACGTCTCCAGCGTGGAAGCGGCGCACGTGACGGTGTGGGAGCTGGACGAGAAGCGCCCCGCGTTCGTCAATGCCGGTCGCCTCACCGACGACAGCGCCCTCGCGAGTCTGGACGCTGATCGTCCTGGCGCGCAGGTAGTCGCGTGAGCGGAAGCCGGCGAGAGCCCGGTCGAACCCGTTGCGGACTGCCTCGACGTAGTGGCTCTCGAGTGCGAGCAGGATACGGGCCAGCAGCTCGCTGCGGTCGACCGCGGCGCCGTTGACCATCTTCAACGAGACGGCGCCGCGACGCAGCGCCACCGGGAGCTCGGCGTAGTCGGTGTTGACGTTGATGCCGACGCCGACGACGATCCAGTCGACCTCGTCCTGCTCGCCCGACACCTCGAGGAGGATGCCGCCGACCTTGCGGTCGGCCACGTAGAGGTCGTTGGGCCACTTGATGGCCACCTTGACGCCCGACTGTTCCTCGATCGCCTCGGCGGTCGCCACCGCCGCCACCAGAGTGAGCAGATGGGCGTCTGCCATCGGGATGGCCGGGCGCAGGAGGGCGGAGAACAGCAGGCCCTTCCCGGCCGGCGAGATCCAGCGGCGGCCCAGCCGACCGCGGCCGCCGGTCTGCGATTCGGCGATGACCACCGTCCCCTCAGGGGCACCGTCGACGGCCAGCGTCTTGGCCTCGAGATTCGTCGACTCGATCTCGTCGTAGTATCTGAAGGACCGGCCGAGCAGGCTGTTCCGGGTCATCTCGGTGACGACCGGCATGACCAGCTTGCAGGGCTCCTCCTCGAGCTTGTAGCCACGTCGCGAGACGCCGACGATGTGGTACCCGCGGGCCCGCAGCGACTTGACATGCTTGTGCACGGCGTTGCGCGAGATGCCCAGCGTGGCGCTGATGCGTTCGCCCGACACGTAGCCGGGACTGGACCTCAGGATGTCGATGACGGTCCGCTTGCGCTGGCTCATGAGACCCGACTGGACGTAGACGACAGAACCGGTTGCATGCATGGTCCCCTCCGACTCATTGGCTTGCTCGTGCCGCATGGTAGGAGGGAAGACCGCTGCCGGAATCATACCCAGGGTGGCATTGTGCCACGTCGCGTGACGAGCAGATGACTACCGTTGTATGTCGCGGCGGTCATCGGGTCTCGAGGACCGCGGGTCGGATCACTCCGGAGCGCTGCGGTCAGCGTGAGCACGGTAGCGAAGCGTCGCCTGCACCCGGTCGGTGACGCCCAGCTTGCTGAAGATCCGGTTCACATACGTCTTGACCGTCGTCGGGGAGAGGACGAGCTGCTCGGCGATCTCCGCGTTGCGCTTGCCTTCTGCTATGAGCGACAGGATCTCGACCTCTCGTCGTGTCAGCTCGGGCAGGGCGTCGCGGGCGGGGTCGTGTGGCTCTCCCACCGCCTCGAGCTGCGCGGCGAGACGCCGCACCAGCGGCAGCCGGTGGCGGCGTCCGCGCCGCAGCAGCGTGGTCCGGTCGGCCGGCTCAAGCATGGCGGAGCCGACCGTCAGTGCCTCGGCGGCGATCGGTTCTCCGCATGAGAGTGCAGCCACCAGCATCGTCACGCCGCGTGGATGCCTGGCGAGGGCCTGCAGCACCTGCCGGGTCACGATCGTGTCCCTGGTCGTCGCCAGCAGATCGAGCGTGAGACTGGGGGCGGTGGTGAGCTCCTGGCACAGGAAGTGGAGATGACCGAGGTCGAGGCAGGTCGGTGTCACCTCTCGCAGACGCCAGAGCGCCGCCTCACGGGCACCCCGGCCGTCTTCGACGATCGCCGCGAAGAGCGCGCACTTGGCGGCGACGAAGGGCAGCGTACGTCTGCCGGCCTCTGCGGCGAGTGCGGTCAGCGTGGTGACATCACGGCGATCGTCAACCAGGCAGGCGGTGTACTCACGATTGGCGGCGACCGTGAGTCGGGGGTAGTGAAGCTGCTCGCCGGCGAGACGGTCGAGCGCCAGATCGTAGGCATCGATGGCTCGCTCGAGCTCGCCGGCGCGGCGGTGGGCGGTCGCCACATGGCTGCAGGCGAGCGCCCTGCAGCCGGCGTCGTCGGCGACCGCGGGATGTCGCTCGGCGTGTTCGCAGAGCTCGAGACCGTGCGCGACGTTGCCGCGCGCCAGCTCGACCTGGCCGCGTGCGTCCAGCAGGAGCGGCTGGTAGAAGTGGTAGCCGAACCGCTCGGCGGTCGACGAGGCCTGGTCCAGCGTGATCAGGGCCGCCTGGTAGTCGGCAAGGTAGAGGTGTGCCAGGGCCAGCGTGTTGTGGAAGCTCATGATGAAGCTTGGCGGCATCGCTCGCTCTATGTGCGCCCGGCATGCTTGGGCACGGGCCGCCGCCTCGCGGAAGCGTCCCTGGGTGGTGAGCCCGGCGATGCGCTGGCCCTCGAGACGCAGCAGCTCCTGCTCGGTCTCCTGCGACGACAGCGCCTCCGCCTCCGCCAGTGCGGTCTCGGCGCGCCCCCACTCGCTGGCCGCCGTGTGCGCGGCGCCGAGGCTGACGAGGGCGTGCATGCGCTGACCCGGCACGACCGCCGTGGCGAGCGCGCGATCGCAGGCGACCGCCGCGGCGTCGTACTCACCGCGCCAGTAGTGTGCCCGTTCCAGCGCTGAAGCGAGGATGAAAGCCGTCCCATCGGCATCCTCGAGGCTGTCGGGCGGCAGGGCCGGTCGTAGGACGTCCAGCGCCTCAGCGTGGTGACCTTCGCGCATGAGTGCATGGCCCTCGAGGATGGCCGGCCACGGTCTCGCGGCGGGCAGACCGGGGGGGAGACGATGGGCCCACTCGCGCAGAGTCTCGGTAGGACAGCGATCGAGCAGTGAGTCGCCGCCGTGCGTCATCGTCTCGGTCGCCCCGAGGGGGTCGCCGGCGGCGAAGTACAACTCGACGGCTGCCATCAGGTCACCGGTCTGCTCGCATGCCTCGGCCGCTCGCAGCTGCGAGGCGCGGTAGGCGGCGGCGCCGTCCTCCTGCGTGACCTTGTGGCGCAGGTAGTCCCGGAAGAGCCGGTGGTAGCGGTAGCCGCCGCCGTCGTCCCGGAAGGTGAAGACGCTGTTGAGCGTGAGATGTGCCAGATGGTGGCTCGCCCCCGTTGAGCCGTTGAGCCGATCGACCAGCTCGGGGGTCATCTGATCGAGGCAACAGGAGCGCTTCAGGAACGCCCGGACGGCGAAGCCTTCGCGGTTGAAGACCTGCTCCGCCAGGTACGTGTACAGATCACCCTTGAGACGCGGGTCGGTGAGATCCGTCGGACTGTCGCCGTGCGATGGTGCCAGGGTGCGAGCCGCAAGGACCAGGCCTGCCGGCCAGCCCTCCGTGCCGGCTGTGAGCCGCTCGACTTCCTTTCGGCACATGGTCCTGCCGGCGGCCGCCTCCAGGAAGCGTGCCGCTTGCTCGTCAGAGAACCGCAGCTCCTCGATCCCGATCTGCGTGACCTGGTCGGCAAGCAGGAGGCGACCGGTCTGCAGCCCGGGTTCGTACCGGGTGAGCACGACGATATGGACCTCCGGCGGCATGGCCGCGATCAGGTAGTCCAGGACTGCGTCGAGGGCTTCTCCGACGCCTTCGTGGTAGTCGTCGAGGATGAGGTGGAGCGGTCGTTCGATCTCCTGCTCCAGGGCGCGCACCAGAAGGGCCAGCAGTTCGTGACTGGAGAGCGGCACTCGACCCGCGTCGGTCAGACGATCCCGCAGCGTCTCGCCGAAGGTCTCCTGCGACCTGGCGATCGCCTCCCGGATGCCGGCGACGAAGACCGAAGGGTCGTGATCGAGGCAGTCGACCGTGTACCAGGCGGTGCGCCAGCCGAGACGGGCGGCGACCTCGGCGGTCACGGTCGTCTTGCCGTAGCCGGCCGGCGCCCGGACCAGCAGCAGGCGGCGGGAGCCGCCCGCGGCGAAGCGGGACACGGTCTCCGGACGGATCACGGCAGGCTGTGTGCCGGGTACCGTCACCTTCGATCTGAGTACGGGCAGTGGGGTGACGGCGGACGTCACGTGACCCCCCGAGCGGCATGGCTGCACTTCGGCTGGCCACTCTACCAGAAGGAGTGACAGATACGGTACCGCACGTCATGACAGTATGGTTGACGCTTGCCGACTGATGCCGGCGGCGTCCAGCGATCGTCGCCGGTCGCACGGGCCGTGACGGCCGCGACGGCGCTCGTCGGGGCTCTGCGGGCGGCGTGTGCCCCTCGTCGGAGTGAAGACGCCGGAGGAGAGACAGGCAGGGACGCAGAGTCCGGCACGACCTGCCTCAGAGACCGGCCAGGGCCAGGCGGACCGCTTCGGCGGGGGTGGGAGCCTGCAGCACGCCGGCCGGCACGCCCTCGCGAGGTGTCACCTGCCAGCTCTCGAGGAGGACCACGGGTCGATCGGCGCAACGCGCCAGGGCGATCTCCGAGAGGGTGCCCCAACTGCCGCCGAGAGCGATCACCGCATCGCCGCTGGCCGCCACCGCGAGGTTCCTGGCGTGGCCCATTCCGGTGCAGATCGAGTAGGTGAGATGAGGGTCGGCGTTTACTCGATCGAGCTCGGGAAGGATGCCCAGGCAGACGCCGCCGCGGCGTGAAACGCCACGCGCGACGGCGCTCATGACGCCGCCCATGCCGCCGCAGACGACCACGCAGCCGGCCGTGGCCAGCAGCTCGCCGAGCTCCTCGCCGAGTGCCGTGATCCGTTCGTCCTCGGCGCTCTGCCCTATGACGCTGACGTAGGTCTGTCGCCGACGGTCCATCTGGCGCCTCCCTTCATGCTCGTCCACCGGCCGGCGCGACGCAGAGCCGCGACCGACCGCCGCCCGTGCCCCCCGTTCCTGTCGCCCGGCGAGGTGGTCATCGGCGACTGCCGTCTCCGGCTGCACCTCTTGCCGGCGACGGTCCGACGGTCGGCGCGGCCTCGCCGGTCGCGGCTGGGCCGGCATCCTGTGAGACGGCCGCCAGCAGGCGCCGGGCGCCGTGCTTGTCGAGCGGCTCGTTGAGGTTGCCGCACTTGGGGCTCTGCACGCAGCTCGGGCAGCCGGACTCGCAGGGGCAGCGGGCGATCAGCGTGTGTGCATCGGCAGCCATGTCGGTGAAGGCGTCGAAGCCGGCGCGCGCCAGACCGAGCCCGCCGGCGTAGCCGTCGTAGATGAACACGGTCGCCCTGTCGGTCTGCCAGTGCCAGGCGGTCGAGAGGCCGCCGACGTCCCAGCGGTCGCACATGGCGTACAGCGGCAGGATGGCGATCAGGGCGTGCTCGGCCGCGTGGAGCGAGCCGGCGATGCGGGTGGTGTGGTCGAGCGGCTCGCTGCTCTCGACGGCGCTCAGGTCGGAGGCCGACGGTCCGGCGATCGCGCTCGCCTGCGGAGCCCCCCGGCCCGGCTCCGCACCGAGGCTCAGCACACGCTCGAGCAGCTCCGGCGTGACGGTGAGCCAGAGCGCCTCGGTGGTGAACGACTGCTCGGGCAGGTCGAGCGGCACGGTCTCGAGGATCCGGTGGTCGCCGGCGTCGCGCTTGCGGTAGGCGATCACCTGCTCGGTCACTTCGATGGTGCCGAAGAAGAGCGCCGCTCCGGGCGCCGGCTCGTGGAGGGCGGCCTGACCGGTCACGAAGACGTTCTTGTCGACTTT
>Ga0172371_10008154_pt1 | contig 14721 bp, 11 predicted proteins | sample Lak12m_FD_114543 | JGI IMG/M metagenome (GOLD analysis project Ga0172371, IMG submission 114543) | Freshwater microbial communities from Kabuno Bay, South-Kivu, Congo - kab_022012_12m | ecosystem: Environmental > Aquatic > Freshwater > Lake | place: Democratic Republic of the Congo: South-Kivu... | reverse complement strand
CAGGATGCCTTGTTCCTGGTAGAGCATGTTCCAGGCCAAGCAGGGCGTACTGTCGGAGAAGTGAGATTCGTTCAAACAGTTCATGCCGACCGCCCGGATCGAGCGGTCGGCGTCCAGGTCGCGTTTGACCGCCAGGTACAGCTTGACGGCACTGCGGACGGCACGCTCCGTCAAGCCGGCGGTGGGGACCTGCCAGCGGTTCCAGGTCTGGTCGGCCAGTCCGTCCGGGATCGCCTTGGCCGCCGCGCCCAGTTCGCGAAAGCTCTTCTTGACGACCTGGATCCCGAACTTGTCCGCCAACCGCTGGCTGCACTCGTCTTCCCACCAGTAAAAGCGTTTGAAGATCGGGGCTTGAAATCCCTCGCCGGGATCGTCCTGGTAGACGAGGAATTTGGTTGTCTGCAATTCGCGTTTGACGGCCAGGGCCGCGCAGACTTTCTTGGTCTGCTCCAGATTGTAGGGCCCGATCGTCTCGACTCCCGCGGACCGCAGGTACTCGGCGATCTCCCAGTCCCACATCGACAGGGTGCCGAACTCGGAGGTGACCAGCAGGATCGGCACGCGGATGGCTTGAAAAGCGGGAACTTGCCGATAGGCTTCCCCCAGCAGCTGCGGGAACAGCACGCCGTCGGCCGCGGGAATCCGGCCGCCCAGCGGGACCGGCTCGAGGAGGTCCGCGTGGTCCGCCAGCAGCGTCCGGAGCGCGGCCAGCATCTTGTCGAAATCCGCGTCCCGCCCTGGATCGAAGTACAGGGGAACCAGTTGTGCTTTCATCACAGCGTCCTTGGATTCAAACGATCACGACTTGCCCGTCCCGCTTGACCACGCGTTGCGGAAAACCCTCGGTGCGAATATCGCCGTAGTTGTGGCCCGCGTCGCCGGGATAGATGCACAGCGAGATCAACGGCTCGTCGCCCGTATTGACCGAGCGATGCGCCCAGTACGGAGGCACGTACACCATCCGGCCCGGGGCGAAGACTTCCCAGCGGCACGCGCCGTCCGAGGTCTTCATCATCATCCCGCCTGCGCCGCGCAGACACAAGTAGATCTCGCCGGTTTCCGGAACCTCATGGAAGTGCCCCTTGGTCATGAAATACTCGTCGCCGACCAGGCCCGGATGCAGCTTGCTGATGCAATAGCGGAGATGGCCGCACTGCTCCGGGACGGGCGACTCGAAGGTCTCGTAGTGCACCGGATCATCCCCGGCGGCAATCAACCGTTCGAGGGCCGCTGCGTCGGCATAGTAGCCGCGCATGTCGGACGCGCGGCGGGCGATGTGGCCGGCAGGGTTCGCCATGATGCCCGCGGCCAGGTCGAACTGGACGCCGAAGGGCTCGATGAAGGAGGTTTTGGGGTTCAGTTGCATCGTTGGTCCTCCAGGGTGGGTTGTGCCTTGGGTCGGGTCGGCGCGCAGGGCTCAGACGTACAGAATTCAATTTTGCCCGTCCAAAATCCAATCCTGTGGTAGAGTCTACCCCGGGCAAAATTGAATTCTGTACGTCTGAGCCTGGATCGTGTGCCGCCCGCAAATCTCAGACTCGTACGCTCGCCGCGATCCGCGAGATCTCCTCGAACCGCGGGCCGCTGGTCGGAATGTCGACGTGAAACACTTCGGCGATCACGCGGGTCCAACCGTGAATGAAGTAGATCCAGCCGTCTTCGACCTGCAGCTGCTTGGCCTGCTGCTGGGCTCGGGCCTGGTCCAGGAACACCAAGTTGCCGCGATAGTTGAAATCCCAGGCGATACCCCGTTCGGGCCAAGACGCCGCGTCCGTCAGCGGCGAACCCGGAGCGTCCTTGCCCAGCCCCGTTGCGTTGACGACCAGCGAGCCGGGCTTCAGGCCGGCCAGGATCGCGTCGGTCGCCTCGGGGGCCGGCGTGTGGTGGTACTCCAGCGGAAGGTCCGCGCCGATCCGGGCGTGGAACTGGCGGATCTCGTCCAGACGCGGCAGGCTGCGGTTGGTGACGATGATCCGCGCCGGCCGGTTGCGGCCGTGCCGGGCCTGCAGCAGGTACCAGGTGATGGCGATCGCCGAGCCGCCGGCGCCCAGCACCAACGCGTCGGCCCCTGTCCGCTCCCAGTGCCGCGCGGGCAGGAACGCTTCCAACGCCAACCCGCTGGTGATCGGGTCCTTGGCATGCCCGACCAGTGCGGCACCGTCCTTGGAGATGCTGCTGATTTCGTGCAGCAACTCGGCGTACTCGTCCAGCCGGTCGAACTGGTCGCGGCAGGCCCGCAGCAGGTCCAGTTTGTGGGTCGTCACCAGGGCGCCCAGCGACAGCGGATCGTCCTTGATGAACGCCACGGCCCGCCGATAGTTCGCCGGCTCGTCGTGCCAGCGGAAGTTCATTCCCTGCATCACGACGTCGCCCAGTTGCAGGTACTCCGCCCAACGGGGAAAGACCTTCATGATCGACGACTGGTGCGTGGTCACGCCGATGAAGTACATCGTCGGCTTGTCCGCCGGCGGGTAAGCGTCCTGGGGCGTCAGCGGCGGTCGAATCAAGGATTCGTTCATAGGCTTGTCACGTCCATTCCTGTAGCAGTTCCAACAGTCGCCGATAACGGGCGACGCGTGACTCGTAATGGCTTGCCCGTTTCCGCTCGGGCCGGATCGTGCGGCCGGTGCGGATCCAGTCGTGGGCCGCCGAGTCCAGGTTGCGGAACAGGCCGACGCCGTAGCCGGCCAGCAGGGCCGCGCCCAGCGGGGCGCCTTCGTGCCGGTCGATCTGCACGACCGGGACGCCCAGCGCGTCGGCCTTGATTTGGTTCCACACGTCGCTCTTCTCCCCGCCGCCGGTGATCCGCAATTCGCGGATTCTCAAGTCCGGATTCAGCTCCTGCAACACGTCGCGGTAGATACAATACTCCAGGGCGACGCCTTCCAGTACGGCCCGGTACAGGTGGGCGGCGGTGTGCGACCAGTTCAGTCCGGCCCAGCTGCCCCGGAGGTTCGGCCGGCTGGGCGAAACACGGCCGCCCAGATGCGGGACAAAGACCGGGTCGTCCAAAGCGGGCTCAAGGCGTGCGGCCAGGCGGCTCAACTGCTCGAGCGTTCCCTCGGCGGCCCGTTTGCCCAGGCTGGCCAGTTCGCGGACGAACCACTCCAGGTTCATGCCGCCCCCGTTGATGTACGCGTAAGGATGCCACAGTCCGGGCGTTGCCGACTGGCCCCAGCCCAACACGCCGTGCGCCGTGTCGGCCTGGAATTGCCGCGTGGTGGACGCGAACACGGACGCGGTTCCGGCGACGTCCACGCAGACGCCTTCGCGAGTCGCACCGCAGGCCAGGAACGAAGCCGCGGTATCGCCCAGTCCGGCGACGACCGGCGTGCCGGCCTTCAAGCCGCAGCGGCGGGCGGTTTCGGCCGAGACGCCGCCCACGACCTGGTGAGATTCGACGATCCGCGGCAACTTGGCCAGCGGAACGTCGAACCGCTCGCACAAGGACGCGTCCCACGTGCCCCGCTGATTGTCGGCAAAGCCGCTGAAGTGCAGGTAGCTGTGGTCAATGAAAGCCTGTGCGGCGTCCAGGCCGCACAGCCGCATCACGGCGTACGCCCCAGGCTGGACGAACGCGGCGATCTGGGCGAACACGTCAGGCCGTTCGTGCTTCCACCAGAGGATCTTGGGGCCGTGATTGAAACTGGGCGGACCGCCCGTCTTGCGAATCACTTCGTCGCCTGCCCGGTCCCGCATCACGGCAATATACGGGGCGCAACGCGTGTCCAGCCACGAATCGTACGGCGTGACATGACGGCCGTCCGGCCCGACGCCCAGAATCCCGGCCATCTGTCCGTCGATCCCCAGGGCCGCGACCTGCCCCGCGTCGAGCCCGGCTTCCGCGAGGCACGCACGGATGCTCTGGCAGACCGACTTGAACTGGCGCTCGGGGTCCTCTTCGACCGCGCCCGGCGCGGGCTGCAGCAGTTGCGATTTGCGGAAAGCCGTCGCCAGCGTCCGCCCGCGACCGTCGAACAACGCCGCCTTGGTGCCTTGCGTGCCCACATCGACACCGAGAAGACAGGTTGCGACCATAGGATTGTCACTCCGCCGTCAAGACCACCTTGCCCGCCGGCCCGGCCAGGGCCGTTTCGTACGCGCGTTTCAACTCGGACATCGGGAACGTGTGCGAGATGACCCGCGTCAAATCAACTCGTTTGCCGGCCACCAACCGCAGGGCGATGCGATAGTCCTGCACGGAGCCGCCGGTCGAGCCCGTGACCAGGAAGTTCCCGTAGTGGATGGCATTGGTATCCAACGCGACCGGCCCGGCGTTCTTGGGCAGTCCGCCGAACAGGCACAAGCGGCCGAACGGGGCCAGCAGCTGAACGGCCTGCGTCTGGACCTCCGGCACCGGGCAGGCCGTGATCACGACATCGGCCCCCCGGCCATCCGTCTCCCGGCGAACGCGGTCCGCCACCTGGTCGGTCGCGGGGTTGACGATGACGTCACAGCCGAAGTCCAACGCCCGGTCCAGCCGATCCGGCAGCGGATCGACCATCACCAGTCTTCCCGCTCCGGCCGTCCGGCACAGCATCGCGTGCAGCAAGCCGATCGGACCGGCTCCGTAGATGACCACCGTATCGCCCAGTTCGATCCGCGCGGCGCGAATCCCGTTGACCACGCACGAAAACGGCTCCAGCAGCGACGATTCCCGAGCGGAGACCCCGTCCGGCAGCGGGATCACGTTGCCCTGCGTAATGAACCTCGCCGGAATCTCGACGTAGGCGGCGTGCGCGCCGTCGCGATCGATCCCGAACGCCGTGTAGCTGGGACAGTAGTTGGACTGGCCGCGCACACAGGCGTCGCAGTGGCCGCAGCCGGCATTGGGGGCGACGCCGACTCGCTGGCCGACGCGATAGCCTGCGACGCCGCTGCCAACATGCTCGATGACGCCCACAAACTCGTGCCCCAGGACGATCCGCTGGCCCGCCTGGAGCTTGCGGTGACCATGACGGACGATCTTGACGTCCGTTCCGCAAATCGAAGCCGCGGTCACGCGCAGCAAGATCCCGTCGTCGCCGGGCTCGGGCCGGGCGATCTCCTCGATCGCGAATTCGCCGCCTTGGGTGTAGGTCGCGGAAAGCATGGCAGGGGTCAGGGGTCAGGGGTCAGGGGTCAGGGCGTAGGACGGATTGGCAATCCGTCCCACGCCCAAAGGTCAGGGGGCAGGGGCAGGGGGAGAATCCAGACGCACGGGTCTACGTTCGGCGATCGACTGGTTTCCGGCGTTGACCACCATCACGGCGGCTTTTCCGTCGCGGCCTCCGGCACGCGGTTCTCGCTGCTCCCGGATGCAGCGCACAAAATCCTCGTCCTCGGCCCGGTAGGCATCCAGGAACAGGTGCATCCAGCTTTGGACGACGGCCGCTCGTGCGCCGTCGACGGTGTGGCTGACCACGGAATTCGCGGCCAGGCTGCCGACGGTGATCAACCCCTTTTCGCCCAGAATCTCGCATCGCGCGTCGTAGCCGTACTTGACGCCCTGGGCTCCGCTGATCGAGCCCTGCATGCCGTTGCGCATCCGGGCGCACAGGATGACGTTGTCGTAGAAGTCGGGGTATGGTTGCCGCGCGTCCGGCGAGCGGTAGTTGCCGCCGAGGGCGTAGACCTCCTCGAATTCACTGCCGGTGAACCAGCGCAGGCTATCGATGTCGTGGCTGTTCACTTCGGCCAGCGGTCCCAGGCTCGTGCGGATATCGTACATCCAGGGCTTGGGAGTCGTCGGGCCGTGCGTCAGCGACTTGACCAGCACGACCGGGCCGATTTCGCCGGCGTCGATCCGCTGCTTGGCGGCCACGAATCCGGCGTCGAACCGCCGCATGAAGCCGATCTGCAAGGTCACCCGCGCGGCTTCGGCGGCCGCGATCATCTGGTCGCACTCGGCCGCGCTGGTAGCCATCGGCTTCTCGCACAGGATGTGCTTGCCGGCCTGGGCGGCGGCGACCACGACCGGGCGGTGGAATCGGGTGGGAGTCGCCACGACCACGGCGTCGACGCGCGGATCGGCCAGGGCCTGGGCATGGTCGGCGTAGGCGGTCTCCAACCCGAGTTCCTGGCAGGCCTTTTCGCGGGCCTCGTCGAGCGGTTCGACGACCGCGACCAGCCGCGCGCCGGCGATGCGGCCCGCCGCAAAATTCCGGGCGTGAATCATGCCCGCTCGTCCGCTGCCGATGACGCAGATACCCAGCATGGAAGGACCTAGCCTGTCTGTCATGAAATCCAAGGATCACGGCTCAGGATCGTTTTACCAGAGCCCTGGCGGTTTGGGGATAGGGCGTGTTCAGGGCGATTCGAGACCGGGGCGGCCGCAGGCCGCTCGTACGCCGTGCCGCGTTAGGCAAGAATCCCGGTTGTTTTGCGGACTTTCAAACGGTTCCCTCTACAGCCGGTCATTGCCTAGCGGGGCCGGTCCGGGCTACATTGTGAGCAGCCGTTTCTGTTCAGACAACCAGGAGCTACGGAATCGCAATGGGAGGGATCGCGGTCGGCTACGTACCTCGCCTCCGTCTGGGGGCGGTGTCCTACCTGAACACCAAGCCGTTGGTGTTCGGGCTGGCGGAGCGTGCGCCGCAGATCGAGATCGTCTACGATGTGCCGAGCCGCCTGGCGGACGATCTGCAAGCGGGCCGGTTGGACGTGGCCCTGATTCCCTCGATCGAGTACGCGCGGCATGCGGATTTCACGCCGGTTTCCGACGCCTGCATCGGTTGCCGCGGGCCTGTGCTGAGCGTCAAGCTGTTTGGCCGCAAACCGCTGTCGGCGATTCGCACGCTGGCGTTGGACGAGGGGTCGCGGACCAGCGTCCTGCTGGCCCGAATCCTGTTGTGGGAGCGGTACCGGTTGCGGCCCCGCTTGTCGCGATTGAGTCTGGCCTGCGGCCCGGAAGATACTGCGGCCGATGCGGTCCTGTTGATCGGAGACCGCGCGATTCACCCGCCGCAATCCGGTTTCGTCGACTGCTGGGACCTGGGCGACGAATGGTGCCACTGGTCCGGGTTGCCGTTCGTGTTTGCGCTGTGGGTCGCCCGGCCCGGGGCGAATCTGCGAGGACTGGCGGAGATCCTGAGCCAGACGCGCGACGCCGGCGTGGCTCATCTGGAGCAGATTGCCCACGCCGAGGCGGCGGGTGTCGGGCTCAGTCCCGAGCAGACGCTCGGCTACCTGCGGGACAACTTGCACTTCTATTTCCAAGACCGCGAGCGGCGGGGCATGGAACGTTTTTTTGAACTCGCCGCCAAGCTGGAGACGCAGCCGGCAGAACGGGAGAAGGGGGTTTGATGATTGCGAAACTGCTCGAAAAGTCCATTGCCGGCGAACGTTTGTCGCCCGCCGAAGGCCTGGAACTGCTGCAGTGTTCCGATTTGCCGCTGCTGGGCCAGGCGGCGGATGCCGTCGCTCGCCGGCTGCACCCGGAAAACTATCGTACGTACAACATCGACCGCAACATCAACTATACGAACATCTGCACGGCCGTCTGCGATTTCTGCGCGTTTTACCGCAAGCCGAAGAGTGGCGAAGGGTACGTGCTGACGCGGGACGTGCTGCTGGCCAAGATCGAAGAGACGATCCAGTTGGGCGGCAACCAGATCCTGCTTCAAGGCGGATTGCATCCCGAGTTCAAGCTGGATTGGTACGAAGGCCTGCTGGGCGACATCAAACATACCTTCCCGCAGGTCAACGTCCACGGTTTCAGCCCGCCGGAGATTCACCACTTCACCAAACTCAACCGCTTGCCGCTGCGGACCGTGCTCGAACGTCTCCAGGCCGCCGGCCTGGGCAGCATCCCCGGCGGAGGGGCGGAAATCCTGGTCGACCGGGTCCGCCGTGAAATCACCCGCGGCAAGTGCCTGAGCGACGACTGGCTGAACGTGATGCGAGTCTGGCACGAACTGGGCGGCGTCAGTTCGGCCACGATGATGTTCGGCCACATCGAGACGCTAGCTGAGCGGATCGAACACCTCGAGCGACTGCGGCAATTGCAGGACGAAACGGGCGGCTTTACCGCATTCATCGGCTGGACGTTCCAGCCTGACCACACTGCCATGGCGCAGGTGCCGAAGGCCAGTCCGTTCGAGTACTTGAAGACCCAGGCCGTAGCCCGCCTGTACCTGGACAATTTTCCCAACGTCCAGGCGAGTTGGGTGACCCAGGGCTTGAAGATCGGCCAGTTGGGGTTGCTGTTCGGCGCCAATGACATGGGCAGCCTGATGATCGAGGAGAACGTCGTGGCCGAGGCCGGGACCGTCCACTACCTGACGCTGAGCGAGATTCGCGACGCGATCAGCGAGTTGGGGTACGTCCCGCGGCAACGGAATGTGTTCTACCAACTGGTCGGCGAACAAGTCGAGCAGTTCGCGATCCAAGCCAACCGCAGCCGGTCCGGCCCGCCCGGCGAACCTCGCGATCTGGAACTGGCGGGGTAGGGCGGCGGAGCCACGCTAATCAACGTCTGGATTGCGAGCGCCCGAATCGATCCACACCGCGTCGTTCATGTAGGCTTGCACGTACTGGTAGGTCAGCATCCCGTCGCGGCTGTTACCTGCGGTATTGCGGATCAGGAACAGTCCGCCTCCCGGGATGGCCGGATCATCGCGGTAGCCCACCAGCAACACGCTGTGGCCGTCGCGAACCGCCCTCCGCGGGCACATCTGCAGCACCCCGTCTTCCCACCGCTCGCGCTGCGGCCACAGAAACCCGCCGCAGACGGGCCAGTGCTGCCCGAGCGCCCGCTTGACGCCGGCCAGTTCGGCGTCATTCAAGCCGCGGTGCGGATCCCACTCCTTGACCCAGTGCAGTTGCAGACCAAACGATTTGACGGTCGCGGCATGGCTCCGCGCCCGCTCGCTGGGTTGGGCAGCGGGATCGAACCCGTCCAAGTACGGCATGTCCTCCTCCGGACAGATGCCGAATTGGGCGTAGCCGTTCCACAGATCCGAAAAGAAGCCGCCGTCCGCGGCTGCGCCGGTCGTCTGGTTCGAGGCCCAGTTCAAAAACTCGACACTCCGTCGCGTCCCTTGGCGCTCGCGGCTGGCCAGAGCGTACTCGATCGCGTCCGTCACCGTAAAGACCGAACACGTGCCGCGGCTGCCCTGGCAGCGCGTGGTCAAGCCCCACTGGGCGAACACCGGGCGCAGATCGACGGCGGACGGCGGATTCTCCGTCTGGCGGGACGGGCCGAGGGACGAATCCGACGTCTTGACGGCCTCGGCCGCTTGGGCCGCCGGTCCAGGCTGCGGATTGCCCGCCGCCAGTGTCAGCACCAGCGCCGCCAGACCACCGAGCCACCCTTCTGATTTCGTCAGCATGGAATCTCCCCGTCGGGGCTCGCTCAGACTTTCAGACGCTTGTATCGAAAACGTTGGGGCTCGTCGGCGGCCAAGCCCAATCGTTCGTGCCGCTGCTCTTCGTAGGTCTGGAAGTTGCCCTCGCACCAGTGGACATAGCCGTCGCCTTCGAAGGCCAGGATGTGCGTGGCGATGCGGTCCAGGAACCAGCGATCGTGGCTGATCACAACCACACACCCGGCGTAGTTGAGGATGGCTTCTTCCAGCGCCCGCAACGTGTCCACGTCCAGGTCGTTGGTCGGTTCGTCCAGCAGGAGCACGTTCGAGCCGCGGCGCAGCAACTTCGCCAAGTGCACCCGATTGCGTTCCCCACCCGACAGTTCGCCGACCTTCTTCTCCTGGTCCGAGCCGCGGAAATTGAACCGCGAGACGTACGCTCGGGCATGGATCTTTCGGCCGCCCATCTCGAGCGACTCCAGGCCGCCGGAGATTTCCTGGAACACCGAGTGCTCCGGATTCAGCGCGTCGCGGTTTTGATCGACGTAGCCCAGTTCCACGGTCGGCCCGATCCGCAGTTCGCCGGAGTCCGGTTGCTCCTCGCCCACAAACATGCGGAACAAGGTCGTCTTGCCCGCCCCGTTGGGCCCGATCACACCCACGATTCCGCCGGCGGGCAGATTGAAACTGAGTCCTTCGATCAGCAGGCGATCGCCAAAGCCCTTGGTCACGTTCTGGGCCTCGATCACGAGGTTGCCCAAGTGCTTGCCGGGCGGGATCTGGATCTCGAACTCGTCCAACTGCTCCTGAAAGTCCTGGGCCGCCATCTGCTCGTAAGCCTTGATACGCGCCTTGCTCTTGGCTTGGCGAGCGCGGGGGGCCATGCGGACCCACTCCAGTTCCCGCTGCAGCGTTTTCTGCCGCGCGAGGCTGGACTTCTCCTCCTTGGCCAGCCGCTCCTGCTTCTGCTCCAGCCAGGACGAGTAATTGCCTTCCCAGGGAATCCCGCGGCCGCGGTCCAATTCCAGGATCCAGCCGGCGACGTTATCCAGAAAGTAGCGGTCGTGCGTTACGGCCACGACCGTGCCGGGGTACTCGGACAGGTGCCGTTCCAACCATGCCACCGCCTCGGCGTCCAGGTGGTTCGTCGGTTCGTCCAGCAGCAGCAAGTCCGGCCGCTGCAACAGCAGCTTGCACAGCGCCACGCGCCGCCGCTCGCCGCCGGACAGCGTCGTGACGTCCGCATCCCGCGGCGGCAGGTTCATCACATCGAACGCGATCTCGATCTCGCGATCCAGTTCCCAGGTGTTGGTCGAGTCGATCAGGTCCTGGAGGCGGGCCAGTTCGTCGCACAGTTTTTCCATCTGCCGGTCGTCCAACGGTTCGCCCAGCTTGGCGCTGATTTCGTTGTACCGCTCCAGCATCGCCCGCCGCTGGGTGACCGCTTCTTCGACATTGCCCCAGACGTCCTTGTCCGGATTGAGCACCGGTTCTTGTGGCAGGAAGCCACAGGAAAACCCGTCCGTCAGCCGGGCGTCGCCGTCAAACTCGGTGTCCTGGCCGGCCATAATCCGCAACAAGGAACTCTTGCCGGCCCCGTTGCGGCCCAGGACGCCGATCTTGGCGCCGGGATAGAACGCCAGCCAGATATCCTTCAGCACCTCGCGCTGGGCGCGTTTCTTGGTCAGTCCCGCGATCGTATAGATGTATTGTTTGCTCATGCCGCCTTTATATCGGCTGTCCGGGCGGCTGAGAAGGAGCCGACCGGTCCCTTCACCGGCCCTTCCCCGACCGGCCCTTCCCCGACCGGCCCTTGCCCCCGCGCCGTAGCAAGTTCGGCAAAAAAAGCATAGCATGGTGGCTCTGCACGGGGCCTTGCTTCCCGATGCTTGAACCCGCGCACGCACGATCTGCCCCTTATCGAGGCGAGAAGCGGTCGTCGTTGGTGGCTCGCTGTTCGTTCCCAATTCGGTATGCTCCGCCAAGGGGCTGCATCAATACCCACAACCACGGTACGAACATGGACGAGAACAGGCAGAAAGAGCCGTTCAGCAATGCCTATCTGCGGGCTGTTGTGGCCACGGCGGGTTTCAGCATGTACAAGCCGGAGGTCGACGACGAGAGCGTAGACTGGAGAATCGGAGCGCGCGGCGGAGGCGGAACGACTCGATCTCCGAAGATGGAACTACAACTCAAATGTACGAGCCGTGAGGTATTGAAAGACGGTCATGTTGCGTTTCCGCTGAAGGTCAAAAACTATAATGACTTCAGGCACACGGATTACCAGGTTCCGCGCATCTTGGTTGTTGTGCTGGTGCCACAGGATGTGAGTGCCTGGATCGCACAGTCGGAAGACAGCTTGGCATTGCGCCCTTGCGGCTACTGGCTTTCCTCCGGATGGACGAAAACACAGGAGAAATCCGGTCACTGGACCGTTTGGGTGCGCCGGGATGAAACCGGCGAGGAATACGAGGTCTCGATTCCGTTGGTATCGACGTTTCGCGACTTCGCGTTGCGGATGGGTGACGTGCTAGGTGTCCTCGAAGTCGTGGAAAGACGCTCGCAGTTGGAGATCCTGCGGGACCTGTTCATCGCGTCGGCTGACGTCGTTCGCGTGCGGCTGACCGACCATGAATTGGCCGACGGAACGGTACCCATCGAGGGCGGCGCACAGTTCTTTCAGAAGGCCAAGGACTTGATGTTGGCTGCTGCATGCGCCACAGCCGGTCCGCGGGCGTACTTTCCGAGCCGGAAACCCCACCAAGCGACAGAATACCTCCGACGGACGCGGCTGGGACAGACCGAGCAGGGCAGTTTCGTATTGACCATCATCTCGCATGTCCCCCCAAGCTTGACAGGGAAGAACGGTGAATTGCTTGAAGCACAAGAACCATTCGAGCGGCGCGTGATGCAAACGCTCGCGCACGCCCTGGAGGCCGTGCGGAAGGCGGCCGAAGACGCCGCGGCTTCCGGTCAAGTCGCTAGTTTCGTGGACGCGGTAGACCAAGGGGTCAGCGCGAACTTGTGCGATGCGATTGTGGGAATGGGGCGTTGTTCGGAGGTCGATCGAAATCTGGCTCTCCATTTCTCTTGGGCACGAAGCCGTCCCGTTCCCCCAACGGTCTTCCCGTCAAACTCCATCTTCTTTCCGGCTGATGCGTTACCGGTTATCGAAGAAGCAGGACACCACTTGAAAGAGTCGTCACCGCAGGAGGAGTTCGAGGCGATTGGCCCCGTCGTGCGTCTCGAGCGGGGGGAGGGGGCCGCGACGGGGAGAGTGACGATTCATTGTTTCATTGACGGACAGCCTCGCAAGGTCAGTCTCGAGTTGTGTGACTCGGATTACCATCTCGCGGTGACCGCTCACGATCATGGGCAGAGCGTAAGATGCGGCGGCGTCCTGGTCCGCGAGGGACGCACCTTGCGACTGAACAACCCGTTTGCATTCAGGGCTGTAACAGAAGAGTGATTCCCCGTCTTCACGGCTCCTGGTCTTCGGGCACCACGATGAACGCGCCGGCGACTTCGGGGGGCACCCGCCGCGGGACGCGGTGCTCCAGGCCGATGAAGGCCCAATCGGTTTCGGCCACGGCCAGCACGGCCTGATCGCTGGTCCGGACCATCTTGTACTTGCGCAAGGAGCGGATCTTGCGAAAGTTGGCGACCCAGGTGTAGACCACGACGGGATCGCCGACGAACGCGGGCTGCAGGTATTCGATCCAGTGCGAGCGGGCGACCCAGCCGGCCCCGATCTCCAGGTAGCGAGCGGCCGTCCAGCCTTGGACGGCGGAATGGGCGATGGCCGCCTCCTGCATCCAGCGGACGTATTCCAGGTTGTTGACGTGGCCCTGTTCGTCGATCGCCGCCGGGGCGACGATCAGGTCGTAAGCAAAGATGGCGGGCATCGTGGGGGTCCCTATTCAAGGTCGTCGGCCAGCGGATCGCGAGCCAGGGCGGCCTGGTAGTCCGCCTGGGCGGCGAAGTACTCCGCCTGGGCTTCCAGCCACGAGACCTGCGCATCGGCGACGGCCTGTTCGTAGATGTTCAAGACGATCAGGTCGATGTCGCCGGCGTTGAAGGCTTCGCGGCCGAGGGCGAGCGATTGGCGGCTCAGTTCCAAGTTCTTGGCCGTTCGCTCGATCTTGCCCGAGGCGGCCTCGAGCGCCGAGACGGCGTCCTGGACTTGGGCCGTGATCTTGTTGGCGACGAACTCGCGTTTGGCCCGCAGCTGGGCCAGCTTGCCCTGGGCGGCGGCGATCTTGCCGCGGGCTTCCCGCCGCTGCAGCGGGACCTCGCCCAGGAATCCCGCCTCAAAGGTGAAGGGACTCTTGGAGCGATTCGGAAACGCCGACGAGCCCACGTCCTGGGAGGCTTCCAGGATGGCTTCCACCTTGGGCAGCAACAGGTTTTCCGCTTGCGCCAAGTCGACGCTCGCCTGCTGTGCAACCAGGTCCAGTTCCACCAGTTCCGGCCGAGCGGCCAGGGCCGCCGCGATGTCCCGCTCCGTCTGTTCGGCGGCCGGCGGCTGATGAACGGGGAAGCGGTCGGGCAACAGCGACGCGTCCGGCAACAACGGCTGGCCATCCGCCTCGCGGAGAAACAGCGACAACTTGATCGACGCAGCCTGCAACTTCCGCTGGGCGTCAATCACCTTTGCTTCGCGCGAGGCGATCAGCCGGTCGTTGTCGATCCGAGCGATCTTTTCGAGGTCGCCGGCCTGCACGCGCTGTTCGATCTGCTGGACCCGGTCCTGAGCCAATTCCAGCAGTTGCTGTTGCGCCTGCAACGCTTGACCCGTCGCCACCCAATACCAATAGGCCTGTGACGCTTCGCGGACGAAGTCCAGCAACTGCGTTTGCACGGCCGGTTCGACCGCCTGCCGCGCCAGCGCTGCCTGCGACAGGCCTCCGCGGCGTTTGTCGATCAAGCGATCCTTGAGCAGCGGAACGCCGATGCCTGCGGAAAACTCCCCGCCGCGGTTGGTCTCTTGTTCGTAGGCGTAAGGATGGAACTGGCCCCGCCCCAACTTGTATCCGGCGAACACTTCTCCACCGCCGGGCAGCGGTTGATCCAGCCTGATCACGTTGCGATATCGCTGGTAGTAGCCCATCGGGTCGGCCAGGCTGTAGGCTTTCAGCCCGGTGTCAAACTCGCCCCACGCCGCCAGTTCCTTGCCCGCGGCAATTTCCTTCTCGCGCATGGCGACTTCCAGCAGCGGGTACGATTCGTACACCGACTGGACGACGTCGGACAAAGCCAACTTGGCTTCCGGTACCGGTTCCAGGATCCCGGGCGCGGCGGGTATGGTTTCCGGTTCGGCAGGGGCTCCGTAGCTCGCCGGTCGGACGGCGTCCGGAGCTGGCAGATCGAGCTGATCCACCGCGGCTTGGCAGTGGCGGTCCAACTCGTGCTGCGCCGTGCGCAGGGACTGCTG
>Ga0172371_10008151_pt1 | contig 14722 bp, 11 predicted proteins | sample Lak12m_FD_114543 | JGI IMG/M metagenome (GOLD analysis project Ga0172371, IMG submission 114543) | Freshwater microbial communities from Kabuno Bay, South-Kivu, Congo - kab_022012_12m | ecosystem: Environmental > Aquatic > Freshwater > Lake | place: Democratic Republic of the Congo: South-Kivu... | reverse complement strand
GGCTGCGCCTGGACGCCATCTCGGTGGGCGAGAACGAGCGCAAGTACCGCTCCGTGCTCCAGGCCATGCAGAACGTCTTCTACCGCACGAACGCTGAGGGCCGGCTCGTCCTCGCGAGCCCGTCGTTCGCGCGGATGTTCGGCTACGCGTCGGTGGACGACGCTCTGGGGGTCGACCTCGCGCAGGCGCTGTACGTGGACCCCAGGGACCGCCAGGCGCTGCTTGTGCGCGTGCATGAGGACGGGTCGGTCAGCGACTACGACGTGACGCTGCGCAAGGTCGACGGCACCGTCCTCATGGCGCAGTGCACCACGCATCTGTGGCTCGACGACGACGGCACGGTGCTGGGCGTAGAGGGCGTGCTGCGCGACGTGACCGAGCAGAAGCGCCGCGAGGAAGAGCTGCGCTTCGCGCGCTTCCTCATCGAGCAGGCCGGCGAGATCGTGTTCTGGATGACCGAGGAGGGCCGTCTCACCTACGCCAACCGCGCCGCGCGCGAGATCCTCGGCTACGACCTCGCCGACTTCCAGGCCATGACCATCCACGACCTCGACCCCTGGTTCCCGAAGGAACGCTGGCCGGAGCACATGCGCGAGCTCAGGGCGAGTGGCTCCCTGTGCTTCGAGACCCATCATCGGCGCAAGGACGGCGAGCTGGTGCCCATGGAGGTCACCGCCATGTACATCGAGTTCGCCGGGGTCGCGTACGACGTGGCGTTCGCGCGCGACATCACCGAGCGCAAACGTGTGGAGGAGGAGCTGCGCCGCGGCCGCGAGCGCCTCGACTTCGTGCTCAAGTCGGCCGAGGTGGGCAGCTGGGACTGGGACATCGTCAACGACGTGACCACGTGGGACGAGACGCTCGCGGCGCTCCTCGAGCTGCCCTCCGAGACGCGCGTGGGGACGTGGGAGAGCTTCGACCCCAGCATCCACCCCGAGGATCTCCTGAAGGTCGCCGAGGCGGTGCAGAGGATCCTCGGCGGAGAACAGCTGTACGAGGTGGAATACCGGGTGGCGCACCGCGACGGGCGCCTCACGTACGTCGCCGAGCGCGGCCGCGTGACGCGCGACGACGAGGGGCGGCCGGTGCGGCTCTCGGGCATCAGCTGGGACATCACGCGACGCCGCGAGATGGAGGAGTCGCTGCGCTTCGCCATGAGCGAGGCCGAGGCCGCCAACCGCGAGCTCGAGCAGGCGGCGCGGCGCGCCAACGAGCTCGCCCTCGAGGCCGAGGCCGCCAACCGCGCCAAGAGCGCCTTCCTCGCCAACATGAGCCACGAGATCCGCACGCCCATGAACGGCGTGATCGGCATGACCACGCTGCTCCTGGACACCGACCTCGACGCAGAGCAGCGCGACTACGCCGAGACGGTGCAGAACAGCGCCGAGGCGCTCCTCACCGTCATCAACGACATCCTGGACTTCTCCAAGATCGAGGCCGGCAAGCTCGACATGGAGACGCTCGACTTCGACCTGCGCTCCACCGTGGAGGACACCTGCGACCTGCCTGCCCTGCACGCCACGGCCAAGGGGCTGGAGCTGACCGCACTTGTGGAGCCGGAGGTGCCTTCGGCGCTGCGCGGCGACCCCGGCCGTCTGCGTCAGGTGCTCACCAACCTGCTGGGCAACGCCATCAAGTTCACGGAGAGCGGCGAGGTGGCGGTGACGGTGAGCCTCGTGGAAGAGACGGAGACGTCCGTGAAGCTGCGCTTCGCGGTGCGCGACACCGGCATCGGCATCGCGCCGCACAAGCGCGACGCGCTCTTCGAGGCCTTCACGCAGGCCGACGTCTCCACCACGCGCAAGTACGGGGGGACGGGCCTCGGCCTGACCATCTCGCGCAGCCTCGTCGAGCTGATGGGTGGCGCGATCGGCGTGGAGAGCGCGCCGGGTGAGGGCTCCACGTTCTGGTTCACGGCGCGCTTCGAGCGGCCGGACCCGGCGCTGCTGGAGGCCGTGGAGACGGCGCGGCCGGTGGAGGTCGCCGGCGTGCGCGTGCTGGCCGTGGACGACAACCAGACCAACCGCAAGGTCGTCGCCGGCATGCTGGACGCGTGGAGCTGCCGCCACAGCGAGGTGGACGGCTCGCAGGCCGCGCTCGAGGCGATGCGCGCGGCCTGCGCCGAGGGCGACCCGTTCAAGGTCGTCATCCTCGACATGATGATGCCGGACATGGACGGCGAGGAGCTCGGGACGCTGATCAAGCAGGATCCGGCGCTGGCCGCGAGCGACCTCATCATGATGACGTCCATGGGGTCGCGCGGCGACGCCGGTCGCCTGGAGGGGCTCGGGTTCGCCGCGTACCTCACCAAGCCGGTGAAACAGTCGCAGCTGTTCGACTGTCTCATGGTGGTCCTGCATCGGCAGGGACTCGCGGAGACGACGCCGGCCGCCCTGCCGCGCATCGTGACGCGCCACGCCCTGGCCGACCGCCGCAAGCGCGGCCTGCGCATCCTGCTGGCCGAGGACAACGCCGTGAACCGGCGCGTCGCCCTCAAGACGCTGGAGAAGCTCGGCTACCGCGCCGACGCCGTCGGCAACGGCGCACAGGCTCTGGAGGCGCTGGCACGTCAGCGGTACGATGTGGTCCTCATGGATGTGCAGATGCCGGAAGTGGACGGCCTCGAGGCGACGCGGAGGGTGCGGGAGCCCGGCTCCGCCGTCCTGGACCACGCTGTACCCATCGTCGCGCTCACAGCTCACGCACGCGCCGAGGACCGCGAGCAGTGCCTGGCGGCGGGCATGGACGCGTATCTGTCGAAGCCCATCCGCCCCGACGAGCTCGCCGCCGTGCTGGCGCAGTACGCGCACCCGGACGCGGCGGCGCCGGAGGCGGCGGTCGGCAGGGCGGTCAAGGCCGCCACCCCCCCGGAGGCCGACACCTCGCCGGTCTTCGAGGCGGCGGTGCTGCTCGGCCTGCTGGACGGCGACCGCGAGGCGGTCGCCGAGATCCTCGCCGAGTACGTCGCCGACGCTCCGCGGCAGCTGGCAGGGCTGCGGGACGCGCTCGCCGCCGGCGACGCGGAGCTGGCCCGGCGCTGCGCCCACACGCTGAAGGGCGCCTCGGCGAACGTCGGGGCCGAGGCGCTCCGCGCCGCCGCGTACGCGCTCGAGCAGGCCGCCGCGGCCGGCGACCTCGCCGGCTGCGGCGCGCTCGCATCCGGGCTCGACGACGCGCTGGCCGCGCTGCTCGAGGCCGTCCGCGCGGAGGGGCTGCTGCCGTGAGGATCCTCATCGCCGAAGACGACGGCGTCTCGCGCCTGCTGCTGCGCCGGGTGCTCGCCTCGTGGGGTTACGACGTGGTCGCCACCAGCGACGGCACGGAGGCGTGGGAGGCGTTGCAGAGCGCCGACGCCCCCCGCCTGGCGATCCTCGACTGGCTCATGCCGGGCATCGACGGCGTGGAGATCTGCGCCCGGGTCAAGGCTCAGGACAGCATGCAGCCTCCGTATCTCATCCTGCTCACGGCCCTGGACGACAAGGACAGCCTGGTGCGAGGGCTCGACGCGGGCGCCGACGACTTCCTCAGCAAGCCCTACGACCCGGCCGAGCTGCGCGCGCGCCTGGAGGTCGGCAAGCGCATCATCGGCCTCAACGATCGCCTGCTGGAGGCTCAGCGTGTGGTGGAGGAGCAAGCCCGCACCGACGCGCTCACCGGCATCCTCAACCGCGGCGCGCTCTACAAGGCGCTGGAAGAAGAGATCGCCCGCGCCGGGCGCGAGGGGTCCACCCTCGGCATCGGGGTGCTCGATATCGACCACTTCAAGCTGGTCAACGACAGGTTCGGGCACGCCGCCGGCGACGCGGTGCTGTGCGAGGTCGTGGAGCGGGCGCGGAGCGTGATGCGCCCCTACGACACCTTCGGACGCGTCGGCGGCGAGGAGTTCGTGACCCTCGCCCCGGGGGTCGATGGGCCGGGGCTGCGCGACGTGCTGGAGCGTGTGCGCCGCGTCGTGGCGGCCGGGCCCGTGGTGTCTGCCGGCCACACCGTCGCGGTCACGGTGAGTCTGGGCGGCGCCCTGTGGGCGGGCGAGGACGGCGACGCGCTCATGGCGCGTGCCGACGAGGCCCTGTACCGCGCCAAGGGGGGCGGCCGCAACGCCGTGGTGCTCAATGGCGACGGGGCCTGAGGGTCCTCGCCGCGGAGTACGACGCCCCGGCGCCCCGCCGATTGGCTGCGGCCGTCGCGGGAACACTCCCTTGCGACAGACACGGACCCTCCGAAAGCGAGCGGCTCATGGTCGACCTGTACACGCACGGCGTCTGGGTGGTGAGGACGGGGCATGAGGAGGAGTTCGTGGCCCGCTGGCGCGACCTCGCCGAGTGGACGGCTGCCAACGTGCCCGGCGCCGGGACGGCGAGGCTGCTGCAGGACAGCGACCACCCGGGGCGTTTCATCAGCGTCGGGCCGTGGGAGAGCCGCGAGGCGGTCGCCTCGTGGCGTTCGCTGCTGGGCTTCCAGGAGCGGCTCGGGCGCCTGCGTGAGCTGCTGGAGACGTTCACGGCGTCCACGCTGTTGCTGCGTGCCGAGGTCGAGCCGGGCGAGGCGCCGGCCGTGGCGCCGGACGACGCCGAAGGGGTGAGGGACGTCTCGCGCCGGCCCCTGGGCGCCTGAGGGCGCCCGCTGCCGGCGCTGCCCAGCGGCCGTGTCCTAGAGATCCACCTTGTCGGGATGCCCGCGCCCGTCGGGCATCCACTGGCTCAGGTCGAGCTCGTCGCCGGCGATGGCCTCGATGTCGAGCTTGACGTAACGGCCCTTCGCCTCGGCGGCCACGGTGCCGTCGTCGAGCAGGATCTCGCCGGTGCCCTCGAACAGCCGCCGTGAGTCCTTCGTGATGCGGCCCACGGCGCGGACCTCGCCCTCGGTTGGCACGGGCTTGCGAAAGCGCACGCTGAGCTCCACGGTCACGCCCCAGTCGTCGGGGCGCGTGATGCGGATGGCGCGGCCGATGGTCTCGTCGAGGATGGCGGAGCTGACGCCGCCGTGCAGGCGCCCGGGGTAGCTCTGGTGCTCCTCGCGGACGGTGAAGAGGCCGAGCAGCTCGGGTGGCTCCCCGTCCCGGGGCTCGAGCTCGTAGAAGCGGCCCCGCAGCCCGAACGGGTTCTGCGTGCCGCAGACCATGCACATGCGGCTGACGTGCTGCGCGCCGGTGACCTTGTGCCGCTCGGGTGCCGTGGCTCCTCCCTCGTCGTACCGTGCGGCTCGCATCATACGCGACCGTGGGTGGCCTCAGGCCGAGGGGAGCGTGACGCGGAACTCGGTGCCGGCCGCGGAGCTGGTGAAGGTGACCTCGCCGCCGCTGCGTTCCACGGCGGCCTTGACGATGGCGAGGCCGAGGCCGTTGCCGGGGTAGGCGGCGACGTTGCGGGCGCGGTGGAAGCGGCCGAAGATCTCACCCTGCTCGGCCGCGGGGATGCCGACGCCGGTATCGGCCACCGTGACGACGACAGCGGGCGGCACGGCAAGCGCGGGGGTTGCCGCGCCGGCGAGCGCGCCGGGCGCGGCGCGGTGCGCGGAGAGCGTGACCACGCCGTCCTCGGGCGTGAACTTGATGGCGTTGTCCAGCAGGTTGGCGAGCACGGTCTGGAGCTCTGTCGTGGCGGCGCGCACGGGCAGCGGGCCGGCGTCGATGTCCAGGCGCAGATCGACGCCGGCCTGATCGGCCTTGGAGGCGACGGCGTCGGCGGCCTGGCGGGCCAGCTGAGCGGCGTCGGCCGGGCCGGACTGTGCCGCATCGCCGGCCTCCAGGCGCGAGAGTTGCAGCAGGCTCGCCGAGAGCGCCTCCAGGCGCTGCGCCTGCTCCAGGGCACGGTCGACGTACTGCTGCTCCTGCGGGCTCGCCGACGTGCGCTGCGCCAGCTCCAGGTCCGCGCGCAGCGCCGTGAGCGGCGTGCCGATCTCGTGGGCCGCATCGGCGACGAAGCGGCGCAGCGTCGTCACGGTGCCCTGGATGCGGCCGGCCATGGCGTTGAACGACTCGGCCAGCCGGCCGACCTCGTCGTCGCGGTCGACCTCGGCGCGGGCCCCGAGGTCACCCTCGGCCATGCGGTCGCTGGCCGCCGTGAGCGCCACGACGGGCCGCGCGATGCGCGCGGCGACCAGGTAGCCGGCGAGCGCCGCCGCCGTGACGGCCAGAACAGCGGCGAGGACCCAGGCCTGCACGGCACTGATGAGCGCGTCGTGGCCCGAGGCCGGCGCCTCCGAGAGCTGCACGTAGGCGCCGGCGGCGCCGCTGATGGGCATGCTCAGCGAACGGCTGGAGCGATCGCCGGAGCCGCCGAACAGGCCGTCGCCGAGCGGCTGGGGCAGCCGGCGCTCGCTCCCGTGGTGCCCGGGCCCTTCATCATCGCCTCCCAGGCGCAGCAGCTCGTCGGCGCTCAGCGTGCTCGGCGAGCCCGAGTCCACCACGGTGACGCCGTCGCCGGAGACGATGCGTACGCGCGTGGAGGTCGCGAGCGCCGCCGCCCGCGCCCACTGGGAGAGCTCTGCCGCGGTGGTGAGCGGCGGCGGGTCGGCGGCGAGGAGCTCCCCGGCGGCGCGGAGGTAGCTCTGCTCCGCGCGCGAGTAGTAGGTGCCGAGCACCGCGACCATGATGCCGCCCAGGATGACGACGGTCAGCAGCGCCACGCCCGCGTAGGTCAGCGACAGCTTGAAGCGCAGGGAGCGGCGCCCGCCCGCGGTGTGCGCGGCCGCGCCGCCGGAGTGGGGTGAGGCGCTCACTGAGGGTCCGCTCAGGTCGCCAGCCGGTAGCCGATACCCGGCACCGTGAGCACGATCCGCGGGTCGCTGGGCTCGGGCTCGATCTTCTCGCGCAGGCGCCGCACGTGCACGCTCACGGTCTTGTCGTCGTAGAACTCGGCATCGCTGCCCCACACGTTCTCGATGAGCTGGCCGCGGCTGAAGACCTGGCCGGGGTGCTGGGCGAGGAACACCAGCAGGCGGAACTCGGTGGGCGTGAGGTTGATCTGGCGGCCCTCGCGGCTGACCGTGGCACGGGTGCGGTCGATGGTGAGGTCGCCGGCGTAGAGGATGTCGGCCTCGGTGGAGGCGAGCTCGCCGTATGCGCGGCGCAGCAGCGAGCGGATGCGGGCGATGAGCTCGCGCAGGTGGTACGGCTTGGTGAGGTAGTCGTCGGCGCCCATCTCGAGGCCGAGGACCTTGTCCACGGGGTCCGACTGCACGGTGAGCATGAGGATGGGCTGGCGCAGGCCGAGCTGGCGCATCTCACGGCAGAAGTCGAAGCCGGAGCCGTCGGGCAGGCGCACGTCGAGCACGACGAGCGCCGGCGACTGGTCGCGCGCGTAGGCGACGCCGGCCGTGCCCGTGTCCTCCCAGTGCACCTCATAGCCCTCGTAGCCGATGCCGTCGACGAGGGCCTGGCCCACGGCGGGGTCGTCTTCGATCACGAGGATGGTGGGGGTGCGCTCGGGCATGGCGTCAGCCTAGCACTGGTGGGTGGACGAGGTTGAGGGCCGCACACGGCCGGGCCGGGCCGGCAGCTCCCGCCGAAGGCAAGGAGCGGCCGGCCCGGCGCGGTCACTGCGGCTGGATGCTGGGCGCGGGGCTCGGCGTGCCTTGCTGACCCGGCTGCTGGCCCTGCCGGTCGCCCCAGTGATCGCCGTCTTCGTCCCAGTCATGGCCGCCCTGCCGGTCCCAGCCGTGCGGCGCGGTGCCGTTGTCGCCCCAGCCCTGGCCGCCCTGGCCGTAGGGCATGGTCTGGCCGCCCTGGCCGAAGGGCATCTGGTCGCCCTGGCCGGCGCCCGGCATCATCTGCTGGAGGCCGCGGTGGCCGCCGAAGTCGGGGCCGGCGTCCTTGCCGACGGCCACGCCGCCGAGGAACACGCCGATGAGGACCGCGGCCGCGGCGGCCGCGCCCACGGCGTAGTGCCACCAGGGGCGCTTGCGGGCGCCGGCGGCGGGCGGCGGGCCGGCCGGCGCGTACCCGGCCGGCGGGACGACCGCGGCGTGGGCGGCGGTCGGCGCCTCGTCGGCCGGCGGCGCCGTACGAACGGCCGTCGGGGCTTCGGCGGCCGCTGTCGCCACCGCGGCCGCCGGTGCGGCGGCCGGCCCGGGCGGCGCTGCGGCCGGGGCGGGCTCTCCGGCCTGCGCAGCGGCCGCCGCAGGCGCAGCCGCCGTCTCGGGTCCGGCCGCCGCGGCGGCCTGCGTCTTGCCCGTCACCTCGTCCGGCGCTGCGGGCGCACCGGCGTTCTGCTCGGGAGTGTCTGCCATCTCCGTACCTCTTCCCTGACGCTTGCGCCGGCGTGGGTCGCCGGCCCCTCGATGACGATGATGCCCCCCGCGGATTGCGACCCGTCTGCGGCCGGTTTACGGCTCCGTAACCGGCCGGCTCTCACGCGCGTCGGGCAGAACGGCGGGCCGGCGCCCCCCGTCGGCCCGGCCCACCACGAAACGCAACGCGGCGGTTACGGGTCCGTAACCGCCTCGCAAGACGGACTGAACCTGCGCCTGACAAGGTGTGTCCGCGGCACCGGCACGACGCCGCGCCGCAAGGATCGATCACGACGAAAGGACCTGCGATGTCGGTACGAGGGCGCCTGCTGCTCGACCTGGCGATGTTCGGCGCACTCCTCGCCGCCTTCAACCCGGGCTCGACCGGCCTGGCCTGGCACGAGTGGCTGAGCGTGGCCGTCATCGTCCCGCTGCTGTACCACCTGGTCATCAACTGGGACAAGGTGCTGCGCGTCATGACCACCTTCGCCGAGAAGCTGTGGCACGGCTCGCGGCTCGATCTCGTGGTGGATGCGGCGCTGTTCGTGCTCGCCGTCACCGCCATGATGAGCGGCCTCATGGTCTCGCAGGTCGTGGCGCCGGTCCTGGGCGTGCACCTCACGCCCACCAGCATCTGGGTCAGCGTGCACGACTGGAGCGCGGACTTCACCATCGTCCTGCTGCTGGTGCACACCGCACTGCACTGGCGCTGGATCTACAGGTGCACGCTGAACTTCGCCGGTCGCATCGCGGGGCAGGGTGCGCCTGCGCCCCGCCCCGAGGACGCCGTGCTCGCCGGCCTGCGGCGGGAGAACCGCCGCCTGACCGCGGCCCCCGGCCTCGTGCCGGTGCGCGAGCCTGCGCGCGCCTGGGCGCCGCCGTCGTACCCGCCGACCGACCCGCGCGCCTGAGCGCGCGGCGTACCGAACTGGAGGACTCGTGAACCGCACCCTCAGGAACACCGTCGCCGTGCTCGTGCTCACGGCGTTCACGGCCATCGGTGTGGTGGCCACCGTGCAGGCCACCGGCCGCATCGCCGGCACCGACACCGCGAGCGCCGCCGCAAGCGGCCAGACCGCCGTACAGAGCGCCGGCGCCGACACGCAGAGCTACGACGCGCAGAGCACCGGCGAGCAGAGCCCGAGCACCGGCGCCTACGGGTATCCGGCCAGCGTCTACACGCCCGATGCGAACGGCCTGATGTACTGTCCGCGCACGGGCTGCGCGGCCGGCAGTTGCCACGCGCTCCAGTGACGCCCGCCGTCCGCCCCGCGGGCGGGCGGCGGACTGAAGAGGGCCTCTCTCTCCGCGGACGCCGCGGAGCGGGGGGCCTTCGTGCGTACGGCGTGGCCGCCCGCCGCGGCCGCGCGCGATTGTGAGGGCGGGCGACGGACGATACGCTGGGCCCGCCCTGGCCGAGGAGCTCAGCGTGGCCGTCACATCCCTGCCCGAACCCGCTTCGCTGGACCGCCTCTCGCGGTTCGTGAGCCGCGTCTCGTGGCTGAGCAGGCACCGGCGCGGTGCTCTGGCGCTCATCGTCGCCGGCATCGCCGGGGCACTGCTGCTGGACGGCGCCATCCCCAGCTATCCCATCGCCGGCTTCTATCTCGTCCCGGTCACGGTGGCCGCGCTCACGCTGCGCGTGCGCATGACCCTCGCCGTCAGCCTTCTGTGTCTCGGCCTCGCGCTGTACGTGATGATCGTGCAGGGTCGCACCGACGGACCGACCATCACCGTGGTCTGCTTCAGCGTGCTCGGCGGCGCGGGTCTGATCGCCCTGGCGTACCTGTTCAAGCGCGTCGACCAGTTGTACGAGGTGGAGCGTGCGACGACGCAGAGGCTGGAGGCGCTCGGGGACCAGCTGCAGACCCTGCAGGAGGTCGCGGTGCTGGACCGCGACCGGCCTCTGGACGACCTGCTGGGCAGCGTGATCGAGCAGGCCACGCAGCTGCTGGACGGCGACGGCTGCCTGTTGTACCGGCGCGCGGTCGACGGCGGCGACCTGACGGTCGCCGCCACGTCGGGGTACGCACCGCAGGGCGCGCCCGGCGCCGCCGCGCGCGCCCTCAGCGGCGGCCGGCCGCTGGTCGCCTTCGGCGACGAGCCGGCCGGGGACGGCCGGGGCGACCTGCTGGCCGTGCCGCTCCTCGTGCGCGACCGCCCATGGGGCGTGCTCGCGCTCTGCTTTCGCCGGGCGCGGGCGTTCAGCAGCGTGGACGTGCGCCTCGTGGCGTCGTTCGGCGGGCAGGTCGCGCTCGCGCTCGAGAACGCGCGCCTGCGCGCGGAGGTGGCGCAGGCGGCGGTGGCCGGCGAGCGCTCGCGCCTGGCGCGCGACCTGCACGACTCGGTGACGCAGTCGCTGTTCGCGGCCTCGCTCAAGGCGGAGGCGGTGCGCCGCCGCTGGGAGCCTTCGAACGAGGAGGCGCGCCGCAACGTGGAGGAGATGGAACGGCTCACGCGCGGGGCACTCGCAGAGATGCGCGCGCTGCTGCTCGAGATGCGGCCGCAGGCCCTGGAGGGCGCCTCGCTGCCGCGGCTGCTGGAGCAGCTGGTGGCCGCGGCCGAGGGCCGCATGCTGATCGACGTCGAGCTCAGCGTGTCCGGGCCCGTGGACCTGCCGCCGGACGTGACCATCGCGTTCTACCGCATCGCCCAGGAGGCCATCAACAACGTCGAGCGGCACGCCGGCGCGGACAGCGCCTGGGTCCGGCTCGAGGCTGCGGGCGGCGGCGCGAGGCTCGTGGTGAGGGACGACGGCCGGGGGCTCTCCGCGGGCCCGGCGGCCCCCGGACACCTCGGACTCGGTATCATGCAGGAGCGCGCCGACGCCGCCGGTCTGGCGCTGCACATCGGCGGCGGCAGCGGTGGCGGCACCGTGGTGACGGCGGAGTGGAGCGGCGAGGCCGCGACGGGAGGAGATGCATGAGCGCCGGTGCGCAGGGCGAGCCCATCAGGATCGTGATCGTGGACGACCACCTGCTTGTGCGCAGCGGGCTGGAGTCCGTCCTCGCGATCTTCGACGATATCGTGCTCGTGGCCCAGGCCGAGAACGGTGCGGAGGCCGTCGCGGTCTGCCGGCGTGAGCACCCCGACGTGGTGCTCATGGACCTCGTGATGCCCGATATGAGCGGCGTGGAGGCCACGCAGGAGGTGCTGAAGGCGTGTCCCGGCACCCGTGTCGTGGCCCTGACGAGCTTCACCGACGAAGGCCTGGTGGAGGACACGCTGCGCGCAGGGGCGATCGGCTACCTCATGAAGAACGTGTCGGCCGACCAGCTCGCCGAGGCCATCCGCGCGGCCCACGCCGGGCGCTCCACGCTGGCGCCGGAGGCCGCCGACGTGCTGGTCAAGGCCGTCGCCGCGCCGCGTGACATCGGCGACACGCTCTCGCAGCGCGAGCGCGAGGTGCTCAGGCTCATGGCCGAGGGCCTCACCAACGCCGACATCGCCGAGCGCCTGGTGATCGGCGTGTCCACGGTGAAGACGCACGTCAGCAGCGTCATCGCCAAGCTCGGCTGCTCCACGCGCACGGAGGCGTGTGCGCTGGCCATCCGTCGCGGCCTCGTCTGAGCCGCGCCGCGACGGGTCCGGCGCGGCCCCGTCTGAGCGCAGTGCGCCGGTTACGGCCCTGTAGCCGCGCCGCAAACCCCACAGAACCTGGGCCGGGCATGCTGTCCTCAGCGAGGGCACGGCCCACCGTGCTCTCGGACTCAGTTCCCGAGTGAAGGAGACGGACCATGAAGCACGGCAAGGCCAAGTGGGGCTTCGTCGTCGTCGGCGCTGTGGCGGCGCTCACGCTGGGCGCGATCGGCGTGGCCGGCGCGGCGAGCAACGATGCGACCGGCGCCGCGACGCCCACGCCGGGCTCGTCGGCGCAGCCCGGGCAGGGCTTTGGGATGCGCGACGACGGCGACGGGCAGCGCGGCGGCCCCGGCGGCACGGGCGACGGCCACCACGGCGGCCGCAGCGGCGGCGACCTGGCCGCGGCCCTCGCGGCCCTGAGCGGCAAGGACGCGGCCACCATCATGCAGCAGCGCGCCGCCGGCAAGAGCTTCGCCGAGACCGCCAAGGCCTACGGCGTGAGCGAGGCCGACCTGCTCGCCAAGGCGACCGCCATCGAGACCGCCGAGCTGGACGCGGCCGTGAAGGCCGGCCAGATCACCGCGGCGCAGAAGACCGAGATCCTCGCCGGGCTGCAGGCCCACCTCAAGGAGGAGCTGACCGAGACCCACGCCATCGGCGGCCCCGGCGGCGACGGCGACGGCCCGCACGGCTTCGGCGGCGACCGCTCCGGCGGCCCCGGCGGCGCGACGGCGAGCCCGAGCACCCAGACCTCCTTCCAGGTGTACTGAGCAACGGAAGGGGGCCAGCTGACGGTGTGCCGCGGGGGCACCGGCTGCTGAGCCGGACGGCCCGCGGCGCGGCTGTGGGCGAGAGAAGCACGTGCGCCGGGGGCGGCGCCTCTCATGAGGCGCCGCCCCCGGCCCTCTGCGTTCAGTCGTTCGACGGAGAGAATATTCAGCCGTACGACTGAGTGTTGCTCATCCACCGGCTTGATGCCCGGGCGCGCCGCGGCTGCTTCAATGAGAACCGCTCTGTCCCGGGCGCTCCAGGGGGAAGGCGGCGTGTCCTCACACATCTTCTCGATACCTTGCGATGGTGCGCGCACACGCCTGTGCGGGCAGCGCCGCCGGGTCGCCGGCTGAGGCGGCGGCGTGGCCAGACGCAAGCGCAGGGACGGGCAGGCCCTGCACAGGGTCCTCGGCGTGGGCGCCCTGTTCAGCACCGCCTACGGCAACGTCGGCTCGTCCATCTACTACGCCCTGGGCGTGGTCGCGGCCGCCGCCCTCGGCCTCACGCCGCTGGTGTTCGTCATCACCGGCGTGCTCTTCGTCGCCACCGCCTGGTCGTACTCCGAGGCCACGGCGGCCATGCCCGAGGCCGGCGGCGCCTCCAGCTTCGCGCGCCGCGGCTTCAACGAGTTCGTGAGCTTCGGCATCGGCTGGGGCCAGATGCTCGTGTACACGGCCACCATCGCCATCTCGGCCCTGTTCGTGCCGCAGTACCTCTCCATCTTCTGGCCGATCCTGCGCGAGTGGCCCTACAACGCCATCGGCGGGGCCGTCACCATCGTCCTGCTCGTGGTCATCAACGTGGTCGGCATCAAGGAGGCGGCGCGCCTCAACATCCTGCTGGCCGTGCTCGACCTGGGCACCCAGGTGCTCATCATGATCATCGCGCTGGTGCTGCTGCTCGAGCCCAAGATCCTCATCTCGCAGATCCAGTGGGGTATCGCCCCCACGTGGCAGCAGTTCCTCTACGGCCTCGCCATCGGCACCGTCGCGTACACCGGCATCGAGACGATCTCCAACATGGCCGAGGAGGCCACGCGTCCCCAGAAGGACGTGCCGCGCTCCATCAACCTCGTCATCGCCGCCGTGCTCATCGTGTACATCGGCATGCCGCTGGCCGCGCTCTCCGCCATGAACGTGGGTTACAACGAGGTGGTGGTGGATCCCGCGACCGGTCTCACGCGGCCGGTGCAGGTGGTCGAGGGTCAGATCGAGGGCACGTACGTGCTGAAGAGCGACCCGACCAGGACCGCCTACGTCCCGGTGGTCCAGCTCCCCGACGGCACCGTGGTGATCCCCGCGCAGAAGCCGACCGGACCGGTGCAGGCGCTCGAGGGGGAGACGGTCACCAGGCTGTACGGCACGCAGCTCGGCAGCAACTATCTGCAGGACCCCGTTCTGGGCATGGTGCGCTTCCTCCCCGACAGCCTCTCATGGCTACGCATGATCCTGGGGCCGTGGGTCGGCATCCTCGCCGCGACCATCCTGTTCATCGCGACCAACGCCGGCATCATCGGCGTGTCGCGACTGGCGTACTCGCTGGGACAGCACAGACAGCTGCCCCAGATACTCGGGCGCGTGCACCCCACGCGCATGACGCCCTACGTGGCGATCGTCTTCTTCGGCGTCATCGCCCTCATCCTGGTGTCGCCCGGCGAGATCGGCCTGCTGGCGGACCTGTACGCCTTCGGCTCGATGATCTCGTTCACGGCCGCGCACCTCAGCGTCATCAGCCTGCGCTACAGGGAGCCGGAGCTGGAGCGGCCGTTCCGGGCGCCGCTCAACGTGCGTCTGTTCGGCGCCTCCGTGCCCCTCACGGCGGTGTTCGGCGCCATGGGCACCTTCGCCGTGTGGTGCGTCATCGTGTACTACCAACCGCAGAGCCGCCTGGTCGGCTTCGCCTGGATGGGCGTGGGCCTCGTCGGCTACGTCATCTACCGCAGGTCCAAGGGCTACTCGCTCACGAAGACGGTCAAGTCGCCGGCGCTGCCCACGAGCATGCAGGAGGACATCGTCTACGACCAGCTGCTGGTGCCCATCACCGGCACCCAGGTCACGGACGAGATGATGGTGCTCGCCTGCCAGCTCGCGACCGAGCGCAAGTCCTCCATCGTGGGCCTGTACGTGATCGAGGTGCCGAT
>Ga0172371_10008150_pt1 | contig 14722 bp, 17 predicted proteins | sample Lak12m_FD_114543 | JGI IMG/M metagenome (GOLD analysis project Ga0172371, IMG submission 114543) | Freshwater microbial communities from Kabuno Bay, South-Kivu, Congo - kab_022012_12m | ecosystem: Environmental > Aquatic > Freshwater > Lake | place: Democratic Republic of the Congo: South-Kivu... | reverse complement strand
TTCAGGCTTTAGCCTGTGTGGGTTTAGGTTTTGGCTTTGGGTTTGGTTTTGGTGTCTTTCGACACCGACACACCATTTTCGATTTTTACCGTCATTCCCGTGCAAACGGGAATCCAGTCATCCAATAATCGTCTCCTACCTCCTTCAGGTTTTAGGTAGCGTGGTGCGGGGCTTTGGGGGTTTAATGTGTGGTAGGTGCTTCCCTTTAGCCTACATGGGTTTAGGTTTTTAGGGTGTTGCCCGGGCGCGATGAATCGCGTCCCCAAAACCTCTGGATTCCCGCTTTTGCGGGAATGACGACAAAGGGCAAAATATTCGGTAAGCACCAGAAAGTATCTTTTGCCATGTTCAATTGCCGAATTAATATTATCCGCGAGTTGACGAACGGGAAGCAAAAGGCGAAGAATTTGAATGCGCTCAAGCTATTGATAGAGATGTGTCTGTAAAATGTTGGGTAAGAAATCTATCAAGGCAGGATAATTCTTTCAAACTTCCAACATCCACCGATTATTTTTATCCTGATTTTGTCGCTTTGCTAAATGACGGACGCGCTTTGGTTGTTGAGTACAAAGGCAAGCATTATAAAACGAATGATGATTCAAAAGAAAAAATAAATATTGGTGAGCTGCGGGAAAAGAAGAGCAAAGGTAAATGCTTATTCTTATTTGCCGTGAAGCGAGACGCGAGAGATAGAGATGTGTATAAGCAAATTGAAGATAAAATAAGCGGAAGATAGGTTTATGTTTTACAACCAGAGAGCTTTGCAAAGCATAAAGCAACCAAACAGCTGCTTGCGCCCGACAGCGAAAAAGCGCGGCGGAAGAAGCGGAGTGAGTGTTAGGTTCGTTGTGCCGCCCTTGTTCGCATAAGCTAAGTAAACAGACTAACGCCCTTATTTTATGGTTACTTCGGTCGTTGCGCCGAGGTTACTGCTGCATTGGCAATCTTTTCTTTTCCCCTGGTCCAGGCAGCAATACCAAGCACCGCACCCATTGCCATATGGAATAATCCTGCCCCTTTAAGTGTTAGTGGTTCCCATTGACTAGTAACATTTCCTTCTTGATATGCCTGTAATATTGACCACATAATAGGGAAAATGGCAAAATCTAGAATGCAAATTATCATATATGTCCAGCCCATTGCAGGTCGCCATTTACGGTTCATCCAATCTTCTAACAGTGTTGACATTATATTCGCTCCTTATGATGTTGTTTTTTTTATCGTAATATAATTTCCACTGAAAAATAAAGAATTAAGACCTTTGAACAATTAAATATTTAGCATTCTTGGTTTGCTCGTCAAGCTGTCAATGTATTGATTATACTGGATTCCCGCGCTCGAGGGAATGATGTATTGGTGAGCTTGTTGTATTATGCATGCGATAATTGCTTCGTGGGGCATAGTCGCTTCTATTCGATGAACCAACTCGTGCCGTTCGGGGAATCCTGGATTTGCACCTTCAATTCGGCAAGTCTGTTTCTTATTTCATCGGAGCGTGCCCAGTCTTTACACTCTCGCGCCTGCCGCCTTTCTTCGAGCAGCCCTTCTACCATGTTTATATCAAGCCCCAATTTGTTTGCCTCTCTGAGCGTATCCTCTCGAAAATACTCCTGCGGGGGGCAGGTAAAAATTCCTAGGATTTTGCCGATATCTAGCATGGTGTGCCGTGTCGCGCGCAAGATGGGCATAGCATTGGCAGATTTTAGAAAACCTTTATCGGTAAGAGCCCCGTTGAGGGTGCGCACGAAATCGAAGATCACCCCGAAGGCTTTGGCGCTGTTGAAATCGTCATCCATAGCCTCCTGAAAACGCTCTGGCAGGGCGAGCAGCGCCTTGCCCAGCGCGCTTTGGTGGGGGCTACTCGATTTCCAGCCATCGCCATCGTTGCCAAGAACAAAATCCTTACTGCCAAGTTGTTGTTCGTCTCCTATAAGCTTATTGGTTGCCTCCAAAGAGCGGTAACACCTATTCAGGGCAACCCTCGCTTCGGCAAGGGCGCTAAGAGAGAAATCGATAGGGCTGCGATAGTGAAATTGCAGCATAAAGAAACGCAAAACTTCAGGGTGGCAAAAATTCAAGACTTCCTTGATAGTCAGGAAATTGCCCAGTGATTTTGACATCTTTTCGCCACTGATACGGACGAAGCCGTTGTGTAGCCAGTATTTGGCGGGCATTTTGCCAAACGCCGCTTGGGATTGCGCTATCTCGTTTTCGTGATGGGGAAAGACCAAATCGGCGCCGCCGCCGTGGATATCGAAGGTTTCTCCGAGCAAACACTTGCTCATCGCGGAACATTCGATATGCCAGCCCGGCCGTCCCTTACTCCAGGGGCTTTGCCACCACGGCTCATTTTCCTTAGCCGCCTTCCAAAGGGCAAAATCCAGGGGATTTTTTTTCTTTTCGCCTATTTCTACCCTCGCTCCCGCCAGCATCTCTTCGATGTTCCTGCCCGAGAGCTTTCCGTAATCGGCGAACTTGTCTATGCTGAAATAGACATCGCCATCCGTAGTAACATAGGCGATGCCCTTTTCGAGGAGTATTGCGATGAGGGAGATTATCTCATCGATATGCGCGGTGGCAAGTGGTGTTTCTGTGGGCTTTTCTATGCCGAGTGCCGCCATATCCCGATCGTGTTCGGCGATATAACGCTGGGAGATCTCTTGTATCGATTTACCTTCTTTATTTGCCTTGGCGATGATCTTATCATCGATATCGGTGAAGTTCTTCACATAGCGCACCTGGAAGCCGCGCCAAGTGAAATAACGGCTAATCATATCGAAAACCAGCGCGGAGCGCGCATGGCCAAGATGGCAGTTGTCATAGGCGGTTATCCCACAGACATAGATGCTGACCCTTCCTTTGGTCAGGGACTCGAAGCTTTCCTTTTTCCGAGTGAGGGTGTTGTATAATTTCATTTATCGATGACCTTTTTAGGATTTCGCGCCCCTTGCCCCCCGCTGTTCCTTCTCTATCTTTATAGTTAGAGAAGGAACACGAGTCGGACAAAAAGCCTACGAAACCCACATTTTTACTGGATTCTAGAAGATACCCGCGATCTGTCTGATGAGCCGTTCTTCTATCAATTTAGCTGCTTCTTTCTTCTCGATGTTGGTTTGCGTAACCTCGACGGCTATCCGTGTTCGGTATGTTTGATAATCGCTGGTAAAATCCCTTGCCGTTTCGATAACATTCCCCACGCCTTGGCTCATTTCCGTTTTTGCTTTTCCTTGTACGCCACCGAGTACCCTCTCTTGAATCTGCACATCCATGACACCGATGAAGGAATCCACACTGTAGAGCTTACCGATTGCCGCACCAAGCAGACCACCGACAACGGCGCCTGCCAAACCACCGGCGACTTGTCCACGAGGGCTACCGCCCAGCGTGGAGCCGCCCAACGCCCCCCCAAAACCACCAAGCGTCATGCCTTCCGCCGTCATCGACTGATCCCTTACGAAATCCATATAGAGAAGGTTGGCTTGCAAGATATGGTTGGCGTTATCCGGACTCTTGACGATGTTGAAGCCCTTGGCGCGCAAGGCGGATTTTATCGACTCATCGAGGTTCAAATCTGCCATCTCCGAGGTGTTGGTTATGCGCACATAAATATTTCTGTTCAATTCCAGGATTGCGGCATCGAGGAAGATGGTGTCGGACATCTTTACCTTTGTGGATACATCCGAGTGTTGAATTGCCCGTGTTGCCCCTGCACATCCCGTCATTATGGAGAGCAGGAAAAGCAGTGGCATGACTTCTGCTAAAAATTTTATTTTTCTCATTACTCTAGGTTACCTCCTACTTAAGTCTAGCTTGATTTTGCTGACCCGATAGCCAATTCCAGCATGAGTCTGAACATAAAGTATTTTCTATTTAGCGTCAATGAACACCAATCTTGCGAGCGAGACCAGATATTTGACAATTTTCTAAATAAATTTTTTGTTATATTACATTCAACTTATTTATTTTTATCAAAAATATTTATAAATTCTAAATTTTTGAGTGCTATGACAAAATAAAGAATTGACAATTTTAGCACCCTTATAATAGCCGCCACCGCCACAAAGATGGCGGCAATTCTCATTTAGGAGATAGATAATGATCGAAATAAGGTGGCATGGCAGGGGAGGACAAGGCGCGGTTACTTCGGTGGAGCTACTGGCAACAGCGGCTATAGATGAGGGGAAATACGCGCAGGCTTTTCCGAGCTTTGGACCAGAAAGGCGTGGCGCTCCCGTAGAGGCTTTCAACAGGGTTGGCGACAAGCAAATCAAGGTTCGTTCCCGCATTTATCATCCTGATGTCGTTGTGGTTCTAGACGGCACTCTAGTTGGCACGGTGAATGTGATTCTAGGGCTGAAAGAAGAAGGGTTGCTGATCGTCAATTCGCCCTCGAGTGTCGAAGAAGTAAGAAACACTATTGGTTTTGCGGGCAGGATTGGGGTGGTGGATGCAACGGGTATCGCGTGGCAAAACCTTGGCGTTCCCATAACCAACACCACGATGCTAGGAGCGCTGGTAAAGGCGACTGGTGTGGTCGGGCTATCCTCGTTGCGGGCGCCCATCGAGCACCGCTTTGGCAAAATCGCCGCCAAAAATCTCCAGGCGATGCAGCAAGCTCACGATGAGATAAAACTTGGTTGAGGTGTAATCATAATGAAGAAGCAATGGCCTGAGACATGGAAAGAATACAATATAGGTGGCATAGTTTTCGATGCGGGTAACGCCACTTCGTTCAAAACGGGGGCATGGCGTTCTCTCCGCCCTATCTGGGATAACAGCAAGTGTATCAAATGCGGGCTTTGTTATTTATATTGCCCCGAGGGCTGCGTGCAGGAGGATGAACAAGGTTTCTTCAAAGCCGATTTGGATTTCTGTAAAGGCTGTGGGATTTGTGCCCACGAGTGCTGGCCAAGGGCGATAAAGATGATAGAGGAGGGCAAATAATAATGCGAAAACCAGTAGGAATGGAGGTGGCGGTTGCTGCCGCCGAAGCGGTTGCCCTTTGCCGTCCCGATGTCATCGCCGTTTATCCGATAACCCCCAACACCCACATCGCCGAGCATTTATCGGAGATAGTTGCCAACGGTCATCTCGATGCGGAATTCATCACCGTCGAATCCGAGCACTCGGCGATGAGTGCGGTTATGGGTTCCTCTGGGGCAGGGGCACGTAGCTTTACGGCAACCAGTTCGCAGGGGCTAATGTATATGCACGAGGTTTTACCCATCGCCTCTTCGATGCGTCTGCCGATAGTGATGGCAATCGGCAACCGTGCCATTTCTGGTCCCATCAACATCTGGAATGACCACAGCGACATAATGTTACAGCGTGATATCGGCTGGATTTCTCTCTTCGTAGAAAATGGGCAGCAAGCGGTGGATATGTATATTCAAGCCTTCAAAATTGCCGAACACCACGATGTTCTTTTGCCCATTAATGTGAATATGGATGGCTTCCAGCTCACCCATGTCGTAGAGCCGGTAATATTCCCCACCCAAGAAGAGGTGGATTCGTTCCTGCCCGTTTATAAACCCCTGGCGCAGGTGCATCCCGATAAGCCTTTGAGTATGGGAACGCTGGGGCTGCCAGAAATTTACACCGAAGCCTGTCGCGCTCGGGATTACGCCCTCATCAATTCTAAAAGAGTCATCTTGGAAGTATGGGAAGAATGGGAAAAGATGTTTGGGAGGAAATACGAGCCGGTAACTTCTTACCGCACCGAAGGTGCCGAGATATTGCTCATGACGATGGGTTCCATGACCGAAACGGCGGAGATGGCGATCGATGAGCTGCGTGATGCTGGTAGAAAGGTCGGTCTCATCAGCCTTAAACTCTGGCGCCCGTTCCCCTTTGCCGAGTTACGAGAGGCTATCGAAGGTGCCAAGCTGTTGATCGTTACCGACCGGGCTCTCTCTTATGGAGGGCCGGGGGGACCCGTATGTGCGGAGGTGCGTTCCGCCTTATACCACGAGGCGCACCGTCCAGAAATTGTCAACTATCTCATCGGATTGGGCGGTAGGGATGTGAAAGTCGAGGACTTTATAAAAATTATAGAAGCCGCTCCTGCCGCTGATAAAAGAGGAGATGCTTACCAAATATACGGGGTGAGGGAATAGCTGATGGCGACTTTGAAAACGAAAAGAACCATGGGTAAGTTCGAGAATTTTGAAATTTTCGCGCCCAAGTTACTCAATAAAGAGGAGTTTTTCTCCTGCGGACACCGCGCCTGTCAGGGTTGCGGGGAGGCGCTGGCGATTCGCCTGATGTGTAAGGCGTTGGGAAAAGATACGGTAATTGTCAATGCGACGGGCTGCATGGAGGTTATTTCCACCTTGTATCCGACTACCGCCTGGCGTTTGCCGTGGCTGCATGTGGCTTTCCCCAACGCGGCGGCGGTTGCCTCTGGGGTGGAAGCGGCTTTGAAAGCCCTCCGTCGCAAAGGGCGCATTGCCGATAGGGATGTCAAAACGACGGCAATTGGCGGCGATGGTGGCACGGTCGATATTGGTTTTCAAGCGCTCTCTGGGGCGATGGAGAGAGGACATAACATCCTCTACATCTGCTTCGATAACGAGGCGTATATGAACACGGGTATCCAACGCTCTTCGGCGACCCCCTTTGGTGCCTCCACAACGACCGCCCCCTCGGGAAAAGCAAGCATCGGTAACAAAACCTGGAAGAAAAATGTGCCGGAGATCATGGTATCCCATAATGTTCCCTATGTTGCCACCGCTTGCCATAGTTATCCCCTTGATTTCATGAATAAAGTGAAAAAGGCGCGGGGGGTTCAGGGACCCGCTTACATCCATTGCCTCTCGGTTTGTCCGACGGGATGGCGCTCTAAATCCGAGGAAATAATAAAATTGGGCAGGCTAGCCGTAGAGACAGGGGTGTTTCCGCTCTATGAGGTGGAAAATGGGAAATACCGCCTAACCGTGGAGTTGCCAGAGAGGCTGCGTCCCGTCGAGGATTATCTAAAATTGCAAGGGCGTTTCCGCCATCTCAAAAAGGAAGATGTTGCCTTTTTCCAGGAGCGGGTAAATTTAGAATTCAACAAGCTGATGAACAAGGTCGAGCATTCTAAAACATGGCAGGAGCTTGCAGAGCAAAAATAACATCGAAGGTGACTGAGCATGGAGAAGGTTGTTTTTAGCAGTTGGGACGGAAAGATTTTTGATAACAGGCAGGGAACCGAAGATGCGGTAAAAACCGAGTTGCCGCTTGGAATTCCTTCCCCCCAAAAAGGTGGCGAAGTAGCCGCTATCGTTTCCTGGAACGGTATTATTGTAAATAAACCACAGGCGGATGTCGTGGGGTTACTCATCGCCTATTTGCAGGAAGCGCGCAAGTTATCCTGCGGAGAGTGTTCGGTGTGCTCCTTGGGCATCGATGAAGCCTTGCTGATAATCGAGGGAATCAGGAACGGCTCCTCGAGTTCTGCGGAACTCAAGAGATTGGAAGGAATCGTTGCCCTGGTAAGAGAAAATGCCAAGTGCAGCTTTGGTAGGGTGGCGGCACTTTCTCCACTTGCCGATGCGCTTGAGTATTTCGAAGCTGATTTCACAAATTGCGCAAAGGAAGGCGGGGATAAAGGGACACTGCGATACCAATCTTGGGTGGGTGCTCCGTGTATGCAAGCCTGTCCGGCTGGTATCGATATCCCCGGCTATCTCGAACTCATCAAGAACGGGCGTTTTCTAGATTCTCTGAATTTGGTTCGCGAGCGCTGCGTACTCCCCGGTGTTATTGGCAGGGCTTGCACCAATCCTTGTGAAAGTGCCTGTGTCCGCGGCACGCTCGATGCCCCCTTAGCAATTAGACTGCTGAAAAGGTATGTTGCCGACGCCGAGCTTGCCAATGGCGGCGGGATTTTACCAACGAACGAGGCTAAAGAAGAAAAGGTGGCGATAGTTGGTGCGGGACCAGCGGGTCTGGCAGCAGCTTTTTACCTACGACGGTTTGGTTATGGGGTTACCATCTTCGAAGCCCTGCCCAAAGCAGGGGGCATGGCGGCTTTCGGCATTCCCGATTATCGTCTGCCCAAAGATATCCTCAACTACGAAGTGGATTTGATAAAGAGGATGGGTGTGGAAATAAAATTGAACACCAAGATAGATAAGCTAGATTGGCAGGGGCTGCAAGCGAGTGGTTACAAGGCGCTCTATCTCGCCGTTGGTGCCCATGCTGGCACCAAGATGGGATGCGAGGGGGAGGACACCGTCGCCCCTGATTTTGTTCAAGGTGTTGATTTCTTACGAGAGTTGGTTCTTGGAAAAGCGGTAAAACAGAGGGGAAAGGTGGCAATTATCGGTGGCGGAAATGTGGCGATGGATTGTGCCCGCAATTGCCTTCGTCTCGGCTTTGAAGAGGTCATCGTTGTTTATCGCCGCTCCGAAACGGAAATGCCTGCTTCCTCTACAGAAATAAAAGAGGCGAAGGAAGAAGGTGTCAAATTCGAATTTTTGAAAGCGCCGGTTAAAATTGTCCGTAAGGATGGCAAGCTCGTGGGTATCGAGTGCATATCGATGGAGCTTGGCGCCCCCGATGAGTCGGGGAGAAGACGCCCCATTCCCATCAAAGGCTCCGAGACGATGTTTGCCATAGATATGGTCATTGCCGCTACCGGACAAAAACCAGAGCTGGAGTTTGCCGCCAAGGCTGGGCTTGCTATTAGCGATTGGGGATTGATAAAGGTTGATGAACAAAATCAAGTAACCAATATAGCGGGGGTTTTCGCTGGTGGTGATTGTGTAACGGGAGCCGCTACCCTCATCGAGGCGCTTGCCTCTGGTCGGCAAGTGGCTTTGGCAATCGATGCTTATCTCAAGGGAGAGGTGTTTTCCAGATTGCCTGATATCGATTGGGGGGATGCCCGGCAGCAACATGATAAGGGCTTTGTGGTGAAGATACCCCGCCAAGAAACGGCTCACCTTGCTATTGAAGAGAGAAGCAAAAGCTACGAGGAAGTGGAGCGGGGGCTGGATGCCGCCGCCGCGAGGGCGGAGGCGAGCCGTTGCCTACGGTGCTACCGCTTGGTGGTCTGGGCGTAGTGGTTTGTGTATAAATGTATAAACGAAGCGAGAGGGTATAGAATGATAAAGTTCAAGATTGACGGTCGCACGGTGGAAGGTAAAGAAGGCTCGACAGTTTTAGAAAACGCGCAGGCGCTTTTTATCGATATTCCAACGCTCTGCTATCACCCGGAATTAAGCCCATTTGGCGCCTGCCGACTTTGCACGGTTGATGTGAAGACCAACGCTGCCTGGCATTTGACGGCTGCTTGCGAGACTCCGATAGAGGAGAATATGGAAGTTGTTACCAATTCTGAGCGTGTCGAAGAGGCACGCAAGTTGGCAGCGGCGCTTCTTTATCGGAGGTATCCCAAGACAAAGGCAATTGTCGATATAGCAAATAAGCTTGGTGTTACAGATGATGAAGTTCCTCCTAAAGACGATGAGCGAGAGTGTATTTTGTGTGGTTTGTGCGTTCGCACCTGTCGGGAGATCGTTGGTGTGCAAGCGCTTACCATCCATGATCGAGGATTGGGCAGAGAACTCGAGCAAGCCAAAATTGATTTCAAAGCCGATGCTTGCATTGGTTGTGGCTCTTGTGCTTATGTGTGCCCCACTTCGTTTGTGAAGATGGAAGATTATGGTAACAAGAGGGTAATTTGGAACAAGGCGTTTACGATGGCGGCTTGTTCGGTTTGTGGTAGGTATTTCGTGCCGGAAGAACAGTTGGAGTTCATTGCTAAGAAGACAAAAACACCATTGCAAGATCTGCTTATATGCACCAGTTGTCGATAATTTATTTTTAGTTTGTTTTTCCCCAAGCCGCAGGGACCGGCGGCGAGGGTATTTTGAAGAGCGAATTTTTCCCCAGTAGCTCAGTCGGTAGAGCAGATGGCTGTTAACCATCGGGTCCGTGGTTCGAGTCCGCGCTGGGGAGCCATTATCGAAGAGCGCCTGTTAGTTTCTAGCAGGCGCTCTTTTTAGTGGTAATCACAATTATTAATCCGACATGTTTATCACCATAAACATGTCGCGGGTGCTACAGCATGTGGGTGAGGAGATTAGGCACTGTAGTGTAGGGCGTCCCACAAGTGAGAACAATCCAGAAGCTGCCGAACCTGGCGAAGCTTCGGCGAACGAAGCTGTGTGTGAGCACGACCACCACTGCCATCCTGGTTACGGTGGGGAGGAAGTTCTGCAACATGATCCCCGCCAGCCATCTGGGTGAGATAGCTCATCGTCATCTTGTCATCATATGCCTGCCCTATTTGACAGAGGTGATTTATTTTGTCATATTCCCATATAGCGATATGGAGGAGCCATGAGAGAGTTTATCAAGGTCATGAAAGCCCTGTCCGACCCCAACCGGGTCAAGGTAATCAAGCTGCTGCAGCGACGGGTGTTGTGCGTTTGCGAGATTCAAGAGGCTCTCGGACTGTCCCAATCCACCACCAGTAAGCATTTGAAAATATTGGAAGAGGCGGGATTGGTTGCCTATGTGAAAGAAGGGGCATGGGTCAATTACCGACTGGCAGACGGGGGTAAGAATCCCTTTGTTAACAATCTGCTGGGCAACTTGCGTTATTGGTTGGAGGATGATGTGGATGTTGCCGCGCTGGTGGCTAGGTTGGCGGCAATCAATCGAGAAAAGATCTGCGGCAACTAATTTTTTAGCTTTGGCATATCGTCATATGACTAAATCGCAAAAGGTAACTTAAGAGACCACCACCCGGAGCACGAGGCTACCCGGGTAAGGAGAAGACATTATGAAGGAACGCACCAAGCTGTTCTTGCTCGTTGGGGTTTTCGTGTCCGCCTACTATGTGCCATGGAGCCATCCGTTGATCCGACAATCCGGGCTGGAAGCCTTTATGATGCTTCAGGAGTACGCCCGGGAACATGTTCTTACCTGCCTGCTTCCCGCCTTTTTCATTGCCGGTGCCATTGCCGTCTTCGTCTCTCAGGGGGCGGTGCTCAAGTATTTCGGTGCACAAGCCGGTAAATTTTTATCCTATTCGGTTGCTTCCATATCCGGAAGTGTCCTGGCGGTGTGCTCCTGCACGGTGTTGCCCCTGTTTGCCGGCATCTATACCCGGGGTGCCGGCATCGGTCCGGCTACGGCTTTTCTATATTCCGGGCCAGCCATCAATGTGCTGGCTATCATCCTGACAGCCAAGATTCTCGGCTGGCAACTGGGACTGGCACGGGCAGTGGGGGCGGTGATTTTTGCCGTGGCAACCGGCCTTCTGATGTCCTTAATTTTCCGCAAGGACGATATCGCACGCAATGTCGGGCAGATTTATATGCCTGACGAGGGTGCCAAGGGGCGCACCCTGCTGCAGGACAGTTTTTATCTGCTGACCATGGTGTTGATACTGGTGTTTGCTGCCTTCGCCAAACCGGCTCCCGGTTCGGCTTGGTTATGGCAGGCGATCTTCGCTGCCAAATGGTACATCACCGTCGCCCTGCTCATAATTTTGGGGTTTATGCTCAAGGGTTGGTTTAGCAGGGACGAGTGCAAAAACTGGGTGGAATCCACCTGGGGGTTCATAAAACAGATTTCCCCATTGTTGGCGGGTGGTGTGTTGATTGCCGGTTTTCTGCTGGGACGCCCCGATCATCCAGCCTTGATTCCCGAACGGTGGGTTCAATCCCTTTTGGGTGGCAACTCCCTTTGGGCAAACCTGCTTGCGTCCGTTGCTGGCACTTTTATGTATTTCGCCACCCTGACCGAGGTGCCTATTTTGCAGGGTCTTCTGGGAGCTGGCATGGGCAAGGGACCGGCGCTGGCGTTACTGCTGGCTGGACCAGCCCTGTCTCTTCCCAATATGCTGGTGATAGGCAGCGTCATGGGTTTCAAAAAGACACTAACTTTTGTTACTATCATTGTGCTCATGTCCACCATCGCCGGGATGCTCTACGGAGCTATGGTGGGCTGAATATTCCGGAGGAGGATGAATGATTAATCGTTCGGAAATAGAATGGTGTCATCTGAATAAGGATGGCAAAATCCGTAATCGGTGCTGTACTGGATCCGAGAGGCAGACCCTTGGTTTGTCCAAATATGAAATAAATGAAGGAGTGCCACAATGGAAATCAAAGTATTGGGATCTGGATGCCCCAAATGCCAGCAGACGGAAAGAGTGGTCAAGGAGGCGGCAGCTGAAACTGGTGTTGCCGCCGTTGTGGAAAAGGTTACCGATGTGATGAAGATTGCGGGCTATGGCGTCTTCGGCACGCCCGCCGTGGTGGTGGATGGAGAGGTAAAATGTGTGGGCAAGGTTCCTAGCAAAGAGGATGTCAAATCCTGGCTTAAAAAGTAAAAGAAGAGGATACAATGCATGAGACAGGTCGCAAGGGTGGTGATGACACCATGATTTTGGCTTGTGCGGGCGGCTCCAAATGTGGGGTAGTTGTCCAATTATCCAGTTAGATGACGGTGGAACCGAGCCAAGAGGACTTCGGCAAGATATTATCTCCGGCAGGGAACGGCGGCAAGGGTATTTAAAAGAGCGAATTTTCCCGCGCTGGGGAGCCATTATCGAAAGAGTGCCTGCTAGTTTCTAGCAAGTTTTTTAGTGGTAATCGCAATCAACAACCCGCTCGTTATGTAAATTGGGAGAAAGAGAATGTATAAAGAAATTGTTTTAAATTATGATAAAAAATTAAATAAAAAAGACTTACTGGCAATTAGGTTGTTCAATGAAAAATTCAAAGAAAATGAGATAAAATTAGAAGATAATGACAATAGGATAGTTATCCTGCTCAGGGAAATTGATATTGAAAAACTGAGGGAAATTTCTTTTCGTTTTTCTTCTTACACTGAAAAAACAATTTTTCTAGATTTGGTTCAATCAATCGAAAAAATAAAGAGTTATGGAATAAAAGGGAATAAAAGAAACTATGTGGATTATAATAACGAAAGAAAGGTAAAGAACAGGGGTAAAAAAGAAGTCAACAGAAGCCAATACTATTATGCGCAGGGACACCCTTTTACTAAAGAGAACAATAATTGTTCAGAAGAATTTATCAATAAGATCATAGTCGGGGACAGCGAAATTGTATTAAAGAACATTCCTGATAACTCTGTTGATTTGATATTTACATCTCCTCCCTACAACTTTGGCCTTGAATATGAGTCCAACGAAGATGCCCACTATTGGGAAACCTATTTTGAAAAATTATTTGAAGTTTTTAATGAATGTATTCGTGTTGTAAAATATGGTGGTAGGATTGCAATCAATATACAACCCCTATTTTCTGATTATATTCCAAGTCATCATATAATCAGTAATTTCTTTATATCCAGAAAGCTAATTTGGAAGGGTGAAATCCTATGGGAAAAAAATAACTATAACTGCAAATACACTGCATGGGGAAGCTGGAAAAGTCCAAGTAATCCATACTTTAAATACACATGGGAATTTGTAGAGATATTTTGCAAAGGAGACTTAAAAAAAACTGGAAATAGCGAACACATAGATATTTCGGCAGATGAATTTAAAAAATGGATTGTGGCAAAATGGTCAATTGCTCCAGAAAGAAATATGGGTATTTATAGACATCCTGCGGTGTTTCCTGAGGAGTTGGTGGAGCGTATTCTTAAACTATTCAGTTATAAAAATGATATCGTTTTAGATCCATTTAACGGAGTGGGAACTACTACAATTGTGGCAAAAAAGTTGGGAAGAAAATATATTGGAATAGATATATCGGACGATTATTGTAAAACCGCTATGAGAAGAATTGAAGAATTTAAGAATAAAATTGGGCTCTTCGAATATGAAATCTAATTTAAGAAGAAAGATAGATGAGCTTATAACGATTTATAACAATGTAGTTAAAGTCGTTGATAAAAATGCTAGTGAGAATGACGACAGAGCTTATGGAGGGGTTGTTAGGAGTGTAAAAGGGAAATTACAGGAACACTTAACAGAAGAAATAATCAATATTGCATGGGAAAATATTGGTGGTAAAAATGAACGCCTTTCTATTAATTCTAAAAAACAAAAGATTCCCATACAAAAAGACTATATCATGCGTATTAATGATAATGAGATTAAACAATATATACTTTCAAATGTTTCAGACTATTTTTTCGGAGTAAGTGTTGATAAGCAGGTGTATATTGATAAAAAATTTGTTATCGGAATAGAATGTAAAGCATATACAGAAAATGCGATGATAAAAAGAATTCTTGTGGATTTTAGTTTGCTAAAAACTATTTTCCCTCATGTTAGTTGCTACTTGTTTCAGCTGGAAAGCCAACTCGGTGGGGATTATTGCAATCTAAAGGAAGTAACATTCGGCAGCAAGCCTACACATACTTTAATGTCATATTTTCCAAATGTTGAATTGAGTATTTTTACATTTTTAAAAGGAGAACGGAAAGTAGATGAGCCCATACATAGGGAAGGATACTTTAAGCCCCTGGAAAGGCTTCAAATTGAAAAAGCAGTATATTTATTGGCAAATGATTTTAAGAAATATTTATAAGACTTATCTTTTAGGAAATAAATTTAGAAACTTTTAAGTTATATTGTTGAATTGCAGAAGGCAAGTATCTGCGCACCCGCGATTTGAAGGATTGTGTGTTTGGTGGTTAGAAATATAAAGGAAGTGCTATGACCAATCTCCCTACCCAACCCCACTCCGAACTCCTGATTTACCAGAGTGAGGACGGACGCACGCGCATCCAGGTCCGGCTGGAT
>Ga0172371_10008148_pt1 | contig 14725 bp, 14 predicted proteins | sample Lak12m_FD_114543 | JGI IMG/M metagenome (GOLD analysis project Ga0172371, IMG submission 114543) | Freshwater microbial communities from Kabuno Bay, South-Kivu, Congo - kab_022012_12m | ecosystem: Environmental > Aquatic > Freshwater > Lake | place: Democratic Republic of the Congo: South-Kivu... | reverse complement strand
GCCGCATGCTCTCGACGCCCCACTTCCACTCGTCCGCCGTGGCCCCCTGGCCCGTGAAGTACCCCAACGCGGAATGGAAGGGGCCGACCAAGGCCGAAGCGCCGGCCGCCTGGCAGCAGTCGATCGCCCGCTTGGTATTCTCGATGCCCCGCGCGCGGACGGCCGGATCGGGACTGATCGGATTGTCGGCTTCGCCACGGACGGTCACGGCGGTCCGCCCCAGCCCCAGGTCGTCCAACCGCCGGCCCCAGGCGGCATAGTCGAGGTCCATGTTGAACAACGGCAACTCGACACCGTCGTAGCCCATCTTCTTGAGCGACTCGAGCACGGGCAGCAGGCCGTCGTTCAATTCGCCCGTCCACAGCAGCAGATTCATACCGAACTTCATCGTTGGTCTCCTTGGAAAATGGTCAGGGGGCAGGTGTCAGGTGTCAGTGGTTGGGGGCGGCGTCAACAGTTCCTGGTGGCGATGAGCCACGGCGTGGCGGGCCGCGGGCAGGATCGTCAGGAACTGGTCCGGCAGCGGCGGCAAGTGCACGCGGCGCATGACGCGGTTCAACCGCCCCAGCAGTTTCGCATCCTCCGCGTAGTCATACAAGAACCGCTCGGCGCAAAAATTCGGAATGAAGATGGGCCAGATGTCCGAGGGCTGGTTCGCCACCTGGTTCACGACGTCCCCGACGAGACGCGGATCCACGCGGTGCAGGGCGTCGTGATAGGCATCCAATTGGTCCTGGTGCTCTGCGATCAGGGCCGCATCCAGCAGGATTTCGACCAGGATGTGTCCCAGGAAACTGGGGCGAAAGCCGTCGTCGTCGGACAAGACGCCGCGAACGGCCGCCGTCAACTGCAGGTTCAGCTCGGCGAATGCCCGCGTTTGATGGAACCAGCGGTCGTCGTGGTGGTGCTGGACGATGCCCGCCGCCACCTCGGCCACGCGAGGATCCTCGTGCGTGACCAGGGGCTGCGCCGCATTGGACCGGACGCGCATCTTGCGGTCGACCACGCTCGCCCAGTCAGGCACCGCGGTCCCTGCCACGAAATAGGGACGGTCGAGGTAGGGCAGGGCGTGGGCGAAGTAGTTCATGGGCGGCGGGCGAACTCAGGCCGCACCGTTCCGTAGTTGGCCAACGATGACCGACGCATTGTGACCGCCGAAGCCGAAGCTGTTGCTCATCGCCACCTGGATCTCGCGCTCGCGTGGCTGGTTCGGCGTGTAATCCAGATCGCAGTCGGGGTCCGGCGTCTGCAAGTTGATCGTCGGAGGAACCAAGCTGCGCTGGATCGCTTTGACGGTCACCACCAGTTCGATCCCGCCGCTGGCGCCCAGGGTGTGGCCCAGGTTGCTCTTGGTACTCGAGATGCTCAGCCGCCTGGCATGCTCGCCAAATACCCGCTTCATGGCGGAAGTCTCCGCCTTGTCACCCAATGGCGTGCTGGTGCCGTGGGCGTTGATGTAGACCATCTCGGCGGGGTCCATCCGCGCATCCCGCAGGGCGCAGGTCATCGCCCGGGCCGCGCCCGTTCCCTGCTCGTCGGGCTGCGTGATATGTCCGCCGTCGCCGCTGGCGCCAAAGCCCAGGAGTTCCGCATAGATTCGCGCGCCGCGCGCCTTGGCGTGCTCCAGTTCCTCCAGCACCAATAGTCCCGCGCCTTCGGACAGCACAAAGCCATCCCGATCGATATCGAACGGGCGGCTGGCGCGAGGCGGGTCGTCGTTGCGCATCGAGAGGGCTTTCATGTTCTGAAAGCCGCTGACTCCCATCGGGGTCACTGCGGCCTCGCTGCCGCCTGTGATCATGACGTCCGCGTCGTCGTACTGGATCGATTTGAACGCGTCCCCGATCGCATTGGTCGCGCTGGCGCAGGCCGTGGCGACCGTGTAGTTGGGGCCGCGGATGCCGAAATGAATCGAGAGGTTGCCGCCGGCGGCATTCAGCATCAGCTTGGGGATGGTCAGCGCCGAAACGCGATCGGGGCCCTTGTACAGCAGCCGCGCCATCTGCGTTTCGATCTCGTTCAGCCCGCCGATGCCCGAGCCCAGAATCACGCCGCAACGGAACGGCTCTTCCTTGGCGAAGTCCAAGCCCGAGTCGCGCACGGCATCGATTCCGGCCACCAAGGCGAATTGGGTGAACCGGTCAATCCGCTTGACTTCTTTCTTGTCAATATAATCGCCGGTATCCCAGTCGTAGACGTCGCCGCCGAACTTGACCTTGAAATCCGCGGTGTCGAACAGGCGAATCGGATGGACTCCGCTTTCGCCGCGACACAATCGCTCAAACAAGTCGTCGACCTGATGACTCAGCGACGTTACACACCCCAGACCGGTGACGACAACCCGTCGTTTCATGCTGGTGGCTCACACTCTGTCAGGAGGACTGCGCTTCTTCGATGAACTTGATTGCCTGACCGACGGTCTCGATCTTCTCGGCCGCGTCGTCCGGAATGTTGATATCGAACTCTTCTTCCAGCTCCATCACCAACTCGACGGTATCCAGGGAGTCGGCGCCCAGATCGTTGATGAAGTGCGTTTCCGGCTTCACTTTTTCTTTGTCGACGCCGAGCTGCTCGGCAACAATATCCATCACTCGTTCTGCAACTGAAGACACTTCTAGATTCCTCCACGTAAGCTAAAGCCAAGAATTCGAGCCCGGCGTTGATTTAAGCCTGAATCGAATGGTAATCAAGCCCTATTTCGGAACGTAACCCGCAAGAAGATAAAGGATTCTGTCGAGAGTGGTCAAGGCCGGATCAGAGAGAAAGACGGGCTCTCATCCCGTCATTCCGCCATCGACCACGATCACCTGCCCGGTGACGTAGGACGCCGCGGGGCTGGCTAGGAACAATACGGCACCCGCCACGTCCTCGGGAGTCCCAATTCGCTTGGCCGGGATGCGTTTTTTGGCTTCCTCCAGGATCACCGCCCCCAGTTGTTTGGTCATGTCGCTGGTAATGAAGCCCGGCGCGACCGCATTGATCGTGACCCGGCGGCCAGCCAACTCGCGGGCGAGACTGCGAGTGAAACCGATCAAACCGGCTTTGGTGGCCGAGTAATTGGTCTGGCCGGGGTTGCCGATGATCCCCGTTACGCTGGCAATATTGATGATCCGCCCGTACTTGGCCATCATCATGTGCCGCGAGGCCGCCCGGGCAAACAGGAACGCCCCCGTCAAGTTCGTCGAAATGACCTCGTCCCACTCCTCGTCCGTCATTCGCGGCAACAGCGTGTCGCGAGTCACTCCAGCATTGTTGACAAGAATATCCAGCCGTCCCCACTGAGCGTTGATGCCGTCCACCAGCGTGTCGACCGACTTACGTTCCTTGACGTTGCAGGCAAACCCTTCGGCTTGGCCACCCGCCTGCTGGATCGCTGTCACGGTCTCCGCCAGTTTCTCGGTGTCTCGCGCCACACAGGCCACACGTGCCCCATTCCGAGCCAACTCGATGGCAATCGCCTTGCCCAGCCCGCGCGACGCGCCGGTGACCAAAGCCACTTGGCCGGACAGGTTCGCCGAGAGACCGATCGTGGGTTGATTCGACATGACAGTCACTCCTCCGCTGCTCCTCCGTGAATCCTCTGCCGGTCTCGACCCGCCTCGTGCACTCTTCGCCGACAGAATTCCAGTGCAGGCGAGATCGCCAAACCGCCGCGCCAGTTCAGCAGCTCACGCTTTCGCAGGTCGCCCGACGGTCGATACGCTTCAGCAGGCCCCGCAGCACGCGTCCTGCACCGACCTCGTAGAACAAGTCAAAACCTTCGCCCAGCAGGTACCGCATCGAGTCTTCCCAGTAGACCGGCGACACGACTTGCCGAATCAGTAGCTGACGCATTTCCTCGGGGTCAACATGCGGCCGTGCATCCACGTTGGAAATCACGGGAATCCTGGGCGTGTGTAGGGGCACATCCGCCAAGGCGGCAGCGAGCCGGTCGACCGCTGATCCCATGATGGGGGTGTGAAAGGCCCCCGCCACCGCGAGCGGGACCACTTTCATGGCCCCCGCCTTCGTCGCTGCCTCGGCAATCCGCTCGCAGGCGGCATTATGCCCCGATACGGCAATGTTGGCGGGACACAAAAAGTTGGCACACTGCAGGACTTCGTCATCCTGCCGAAGCTCGTCGCACAGCTTTTCGACTTGAGCCCGATCCAACCCGAGTATGCTGACCATCCCGCTGGGCGTGCAATCCGAGGCCTCCTGCATGGCTTGACCGCGCTGTTGCACCAGCTTCAGTCCAGCCTCAAACTCGAGTGCCCCAGCAAACACCATCGCCGTGTACTCGCCCAAGCTGAGGCCCGCTGACGCGGCACAGCCCTCGACGACCTGCGGCGACTCTTGCCGCAACAATTCGAGCGCAGCCAAGCTGGTCACGAACAACGCCGGCTGACTGTACTCGGTGGAATCCAGCACCTCGGCGGGCCCGTGGAAACAGACCTCGGCCAAGTCGTAGCCCAGCACGTCGGAGGCGCGCGAAAACAGACTGCGGGCCGCCGACACTTGCTCGGCCAGCGTCGCCCCCATGCCGACGGTCTGGGCACCCTGCCCCGGAAACAGAAACGCGATCTTGCTCAATGCCCGCCCTCGCCTACTCCTCAGCGTCTACTCCTCGGCAGACTCAATCACGACCCGCCCCATGTAATAGCCGCAATTCGGGCACACGACGTGAGTCGGTACGGCCGTGCTGCATTTGGGGCAGAACGTCAGTTGCTTGGGCTTCTTGTGATCATGCGAACGACGCTTGCCCGTTCGGGAATTCGACTGCCTTCTCTTGGGAACCGCCATAGCCTCTATCCAACACTTGCACAGGGAAACACTGGCCAGCAACCTGCCAACCGCGACGCGCCGAGCGCCATGATGGTACGCAAAGTGTTACTGAGCAGGAACTTACCGCAATTGCCGCGGCCGGCGTTCGCTGCGAGACCGATCATCGACCACGAACCACCAATCAGACTCGCTCTCGCACGCTCCGGGCCAGCCAGCTCGGCAAACTGAGCATACTACGGTGGTATCGCCGTTGTGTCAACGGGCGTGAGCCGCCACGAGGCCTTGTATGGAGCAACTGTCTTGCCGACTTGCTTTTCCCGCTGGCGATTTGAACAATGAACGCCATGAACAACGATGAACGCCTGCCGCGAAGCCCGGAATTGATGTCTCGCGACGACACGGCTCTGCTGGTCGTCGACATGCAGGAGCGTCTGCTTCCGTCGATACGGCTGGGCCCTCGCGTGATCTGGAACGTCCGGCGATTGATCGATGGAGCGCGACTGCTGGGCGTCGAGGTGGCCGCGACCGAGCAGTATCCCAAGGGGTTGGGGCCCACGACGCCTGTGCTGGCGGAACGCCTCGGTCCGCTTCCGTCCAAGCTGCTGTTCAGCTGCGGCGAGTGCGGGGCTATTTTTCGCCGCTGGGCCGAGGCCGGGCGTTCGAAAGTGCTGGTCGTCGGGGTGGAAACGCACGTCTGCGTGCAGCAAACCGTGTTGGATCTGCTGGGCGACGGTTTTCGCATCTACGTCGCGGTCGACGCCGTCGGCTCGCGTTTCGAGATCGACTACGAGACAGCCTTGCGTCGCATGGAGTCGGCGGGGGCGACGCTCACCACGACGGAAGCTGCCCTGTTCGAGTGGTGTGAAGTCGCCGGGACGCCGGAATTCAAACAGCTCAGCCAGTTGGTGAGAGAGGAAATGCCGCCGTAGCCGGTGCTGAGCGGTGCCCAGGGGAGCCCAACCGTAGTGCGCTCGGTGGTAATCCCAGGACCTTACGGATGCTGCTCGTGCTGAGCACCTTACCCCGGCGGCGATTTGCCAGCGGCTTTCGGGGGCCGTACGATCGTCGCTCGGCCGCGGGCCCAGTCGCGGACGCACTCCAACTGGCGACGGCCCGCCTCGAAGTAAAACGAATCCAGCGCGGCCAGATGCGCCAGGTAGGCTTCGTCCCGGCGCTGTTCGTAGCCTGGCGAGGGCCGGACGACGCCCTCGCTGCTCATCCAACCGGCAATCGCCTCGGCGATCAGTTGGTGCCCGCGAATCGACGGGTGAACGTGATCGACCAGCCACGAGTCGTCTGCGATTCCGCCTCGGCATCGTTCGGCAATTATGGCGTCGGCGTCCAGCAGCGGCGTTCCGGTGCGGCTGGCGATCTGGCTCAGCACCCCGCGCATCGAACTCAGCATGCGCAGCGGGCAAATATCCAGATCGCGCGCCAGCAGGTAATGGCGTTTGGCCTGCTCGAATTCCCCCAACGCGTCGTAGCATTGCCCCAGTTGGTAATGCAGTCCGGCGTGCTGGTCGTCGATCGCCGCCGCCCGCTCCAGGCAGGCCCGGGCCGCGCGAAGATCGGTCTGATAAGCCGGCTTGGCCTCGTTCCAGGCCTGCTCCCAACGCTCCAGATCCTGAGGACTCAAGCCTGCTCGATGCTCCGATTTGAACGGCGGGCAGTCCCGCAAGTTGCTGACCGGGGCGACCAGCAGCAGGGGCACACCGGCCTGCCGCGCCATGTGCACCATCCGTTCCAGGTTGATGTCAAAATGGCGGATCACGCCGCGCTGCCATCGCTCGTCGCGGTGGTACTGGCGCAGGCCGCCCCGGTAATCCAGTCGCGCGTCGACTTCCGTTTCCAGGACCGGTCGCTCGCCAGCCGGCGGTTGCGAAGCCCGGCCGCGCCATTTCAGATAGACGCCCCGCAGCAGGCAATACGTTCGCAGCCCAGCGGCCCATTCCTGGGCAGCGGCGAGGAGTGCCGGCTGCTGTTTGATATGCTGGTACGTGCGGTCCTCCAGGAACTCGTTGTGCCCCGTGCAGACAACGATCAAGTCGGGTTGATAGCCGAGGACTTCCTGCAGGATGGGGATCAGGCGGTAACTGGCATAGGATACTCCGCCGCAATTGACCACCCGCCAGGTCCGCTGCGAATCCGCGGCGTGCAGGGCCAGTTCGAGCCAGGTACTGAAGGCGGTCTCCGTCGAGTACGGCTGGCCCTGGACGGTCGAGCCGCCCAGGCAGAATGCGCGATACTCGCCGCGCGACTTGGCGGCCGGAAACGACTGCGGGCGGAAGTAAATCTGCCGAGCGGGCGGAATCTCGTAGCGGCCCCGAGCCTCGTTCAGGACGAACAGCGGGCGGATGCCGCGAAACCCCACAAACGGATCATCCTGCCAGTTCGGTTCGCCCCAGCCCAAGCCGGCCAGCACCAACTCGATCACCACCAGCGGCATCAATCCCAAGGCCAATGCCGTGATGCGGAACACGAGCTTCCGGACAAGCGTGGGGCGATTCATCGCTGGGAAGGGGCCTCCTCGGCAGTGGTCACGAGCGGCGAGGTCGCTTGTCGATCCCGGCACAGGCGCTCGAACAACTGCAGGTGCTCGTCGATCACGCGGTCGCTGCCGTGCTCGCGGATCACCCGCTGCCGGACGAAGCTCAGGGCGCCGCTCGTCGGCGGCTGGGCGAGGATTTCCGCGATGACCTGCCGCAACTCGGCGGCCTCCAGGGGCGAGGCGAAGCGGGCGGTGCCCACCGCCAACGCCGGAGTCTGCTGCAGGGTCTCCAGATTGCAGCCCACCACGGGCCGGCCCAAAGCCATCGCCTGGAGCAGGATTCGCGGCGAAGTCGATTCGCCGCGGGGGTCAACCACCAGGTCCGCTGCTGCCAGGACGTCGCTCAAGTCGTCAAACGAACCGGGCATGTTGACCGACAGACGCAATTCGAGATCCCCCAGCCGCGCGTACAGCTGGTCGCGAAACGGACCGTCGCCGATCAGCCACAATCGCGAGCCGGGCCACTTCCGCGACAGCGGCTGCCAGGCCTCGATCAACCGCACCAGGCCGCGGCCCTTGGTCAAGCGGCAGACGCAAACCACCACGCGGGCGTCCGCCGCCACCGTCAGCATCGGGTTGATGTCGGCCAGCGCACCGCGGGCCTCCACACGGCCGCAGGCGTGATCGAGCACGGCTGCCGGGATGCCTTCGACGATCCGATGAATCGCCTGGGCCGGAATGCCGACTTCGGCCATCGCCCGCGCCGTTCCCAGATCCCCGACGATCGCCGCCGAAGCGGCGTGGCAGCGACGGCGGAGCCGCCAAGCCGACGGCGATTGCCCATCGCGCTCGTCGGAGCTATCCGGACGCACGACGACCGGGACCCCGCAACCGGCCAACGCGCGGTTCGCTACGGTCGCCTCGTGGCCCAACCCGACCACGTAGACCAAGTCCAACTTGTCGCGCTGCAGGCGCAGCCAGCGAGCCAAGGCGATCAGATAACGCAGCGTTCCCCAGCCCCGGGATCGCGGATGCGGCAGGCGAATGACGGGTACGGAGCCGTAAGCCAGTTGCGGCGACCAATGCGCGTCCCAGCGGGCCGTGATCACGGTCGGCTCGACCCCTCGGCGCTTCAGGCCCAAGGCCAGTTCCGCCACGGTATCTTCCGGGCCGCCGAACAGCGGCCAGAAGCGCGGCGTAATCAGGGCAACGCGGGGGCGGTTCATGACTGCATATCGTAGCGAAATCGGCGGGACCGTATACCGCCCAGGCCCGAACTTGGCCGCCGCAGATCAGCAGCTTTGCCGCGGCGACGCTCGGATTCCCAGCCGCTGGAGACGTGCCCACGTCTGGCCACTTCCCGCTGCGTCCCTTGCGGACGGAACGTCGACGGTGTAAAAGACCGGCCATGCGCGCTTACTTGGATTTCCTGCAATACATTCTGGATAATGGGGTCAAGAAGCAGGACCGGACGGGCACGGGGACGCAGAGTATCTTCGGGTATCAGATGCGTTTCGACCTCGCCGCCGGCTTTCCGCTGGTCACGACCAAGCGGCTGCACGTCAAATCGATCGTTCACGAACTGCTGTGGTTCCTGCAGGGCGACACCAACGTCCGCTATCTGCAGCAGCGTGGGGTCTCGATCTGGGACGAGTGGGCGGACGAGAACGGGGACTTGGGGCCGGTGTACGGTCGCCAATGGCGCAGTTGGACCGCGGCCGACGGACATACCGTCGACCAGATTCGAGACGTACTGCAGGTGCTCCGCGCCGATCCCGATTCGCGGCGGCTGATCGTCAGCGCCTGGAACGTCGGCGACTTGCCTCGCATGGCCCTGCCGCCCTGCCACGTCCTGTTCCAGTTCTACGTTTCAGACGGCCGGCTATCCTGCCAGTTGTACCAGCGGAGTGCCGACGTGTTCCTGGGTGTGCCGTTCAATATCGCGTCGTACGCGTTGCTGACGTTGATGGTGGCCCAGGTCACCGGCTTGCGCCCCGGCGAGTTCATCCACACGTTTGGCGACGCCCACTTGTATTCCAATCACCTGGATCAGACCCGAACGCAGCTCGAGCGCCGACCGCGCCCGTTGCCGACGATGAACCTCAATCCGGAGGTCCGTTCCTTGTTCGATTTCCGCTACGAGGATTTCCGCTTGGAGAACTACGACCCGCACCCGCGGATCTCCGCGCCGGTGGCGGTGTAAGTCCTGACGGTACCGATCGAATTCACTGGAAAGCCATCCCCCGTCCCATGCCAGACTCCCTGATCGTCGCCCTGTCCGAGAACCGCGTCATCGGTCGCGATGGCCGCTTGCCGTGGCATCTGCGCGCCGATCTGCAGCGTTTCAAACGACTGACGATGGGCCACACGATCGTGATGGGCCGAAAGACCTTCGAGTCCATCGGGCGACCGCTGCCGGGACGCAACTCGATCGTGCTCACGCGGCAAGAGGGCTATGCGCCGTCCGGCGTCCGGGTCGCCCCGTCGCTCGAGGCCGTGGCAGAACTTGCCGCGGGCGACAGCCAGGTGTTTTTCATCGGCGGCGGCGAAGTGTATCGCCAGGTGCTGCCGCAGATTGGGCGGATCTACCTGACGCTGGTCCACGCCCAAGTCGCGGGCGATGCGCACTTTCCCGAGTTGCCGCCAGACCACTGGCGGCTGGTCGAGCGGGACGATCATGGCGCGGATGCGAATAACGACTATCCTTACAGTTTCCTGATTTACGAGCGAGTGAAAGACATGACAGAAGACGTGAAACGCGAACTGCTCAGTTTGACCGAACGCCTGTTGGCGAGCATCGCTGCCCGCGACTGGGCAACGTACCAGACGCTGTGCGATCCCAGCTTGACGGCCTTCGAACCCGAGGCCCGCGGCGAATTGGTCGAAGGATTGGGCTTTCACAAATACTATTTCGACCTAGGCGGAGCCCGTACGCCCAGCCACAACACGATCTGCTCGCCGCAAGTCCGGCTGCTGGGCGAGGACGCGGCGGTGGTCACGTACGTGCGACTGACCCAGCACGTCGACGGGGCCGGCGCGGCGCAGACCGCCAAGTGCGAGGAGACCCGCGTTTGGCACCGCCAGGACGGTCGTTGGCAGCACGTGCACTTCCACCGCTCGACCAACGCCTAGCGGGTGAGCCAACGACTGCGGGCTCCACCGGCATTCCGCATCAGGGAGAGGTGCGGCGGCCGGCTTCAAAGTCCTGGCGGAAGGCCAGGACTCGCGTTCGCGGTTCGTCTTTCGGTTGGCAACGGTCGGAGGGCCTATTTTGCCCCGGCGTCGGTCAGCACCTTGACCGTCTCCCAATGAGCGCTTTCCGTGGCCGCCCGCAGGGGCGTTCGCCCGGCCGAGTCCTTGACATTCACGTCGGCACCGGCGGCGAGCAAACGCTGGACCACGGCCGTGTGCCCGTTGAGACAGGCGCACATCAGGGGCGTCCAGCCCGCCTGATCCTTGACCTCGATCTTGGCGCCCGCGGCCAGCAGCAGGTCCACGGCTTTCAGGTGGCCGTTGTAGCAGGCGCTGCTCAAGGCCGTCCCGCCGCGGGCGTGTGTCGCATTGACCTCGGCTCCCGCCGCGATCAGCAACTCGATGATCGCCGGATACCCGCGATCCCGGCGGGTGGCGTGCATCAGCGGCGTCCAGCCGTTGGCGTCGGCGGCCGCGATCTTGGCCCCGGCCTCCAGCAGGCGTTTGACCGCCGGCGGATCGTTGTGCATGGCGGCATACATCAGCGCGGTCATACCGTCTTCGCCCTGGACGTTCACCTCGGCGCCGGCCTTCAGCAGCATCTCCAGGACGGCGGCATTGATGGCCGGCTGGGCTTCGGCGGCGTAGATCAAGGCCGTGTTGCCCCGCTCGTCGCGAGCGTTAACGTCCGCACCGGAGTCGATCAGCAGCCGGACGGACTCGCGGCCCCAGCGATGCCAGACCGCCAAGTTCAGCATCGTCATGCCCTCGGTGTGAGCACCGCGGGACCGAGCTTCGATATTGGCTCCGGCCGCGAGCAGCTTCTTGACCTGCTCGGGTTCGTGATCGCTGACCGCCACGCACAGCGCTCGGTCTGCCCCGGCGAAGGTCCGGCAAGAGAAGTGGCCTGCGTAGCCCGAGACGGCCGCTTCGGAACCATTCTGCCACGCGACTGGCGCCGGGGGCGACTCGACCCCGGTCGGTGGGCTTGCCGCAGGCGGTTCCGCAGCGATGGCGGAGGAAACGAGCCCGCCCTGCCCGAGCCCCCAGCAACACCAGACGAGCAGCAGCGTACCAGCGACGGACTTCATTCCAGCCTCCTCCAAAAAAAGGAGTTTACCACACCGCCGCCATTGATCAATGGTTGGGGTTTACTATACTCGACCGCTGCGTAACGAAGGCCGGCATCGGCTGGGCGGCGACCGGGGAGTTACAAAGGAGGGCAGGTATGCACAAGGCAATCCAGTGTTCGGCTTTTCTCGTCGGCGCGGCGGCGGTGGTCGCCTGCTTGGCGTTGCTGTGCTCGCCCCACTCGCCCGCTTACGCCACGCCCAGCCTGCAGATGGCGATGGTGGCCAAATACCCCCAGATCCGCCAGACGCAAGTGGACAGTTGCACGACCTGCCACATGCCCGTTGCCAAGGACTTCCTGAATGAGTACGGGCTGGCCCTGAAAGAAGCCAAGCTGGATTTCGCGCAGGTCGAGGCCCTCGATTCCGACCAGGACGGCCGGACAAACCTAGCCGAGATCCAAGCCCTCAGCTTTCCGGGCTCCCAAGCGACCCTGCCCGAGTACTTCATCTTTCACGTGCCCTTTTCCAAGGCAGATCCGGAACTGGGCAAGGTCCATTTCAACCATGAAATGCACGTGGCCAAGGCCTCCTTTCTGTCCCTGGGACGGTGTGCCAACTGTCACGGCGAAGACCTGTTTCCGATGCGCTACAACGATAACGAATCGGTGCGTCCCCTCGCCCACACCGTGTGCTGGCGCTGTCACGAGACGTCCGGCAGCAAGCTCGCTCCGAAGGACTGTACCGGCTGCCACGTGGGAATTGACCACCTGATGGAAGCCTTCAAGAATTCGCTGGACGCCACAGCGCCTCTCATCCCTCACGAATAACCGGCCGGAAGTTAGCCGAGGAGATTTGCCATGCGGACGATCGCTTCCTTGACGCTGCCCCTGCTGCTGACTGCCTCGGTCTGCGCCCAGCAGCCTGCCGCGGCCCCGCAGGCGACGCCTGAACCGCAGACGGCTTTTGACGTCGATGTCGTCGTGGTGCTCAGCGACGCCGAAGTCGCCCATATCGACCGTACGCTGCGCATCAACAAACTGAAGCTGACCGGGCCCCGCGTGACGAATGCAGCGCTAGCAACGCTGCCGGAGTTGGCTGCCGTCAATCTGTTGAGCATCGAGCAGACCCAGATCACCAATGCCGGCCTGGAACTGCTGGCCACCGTCAAGCTGCGGTCGCTGCGACTGTGGCAGGGCAGCTTGGACGATGCGGCTTTGAAGCAGATCAAGCGGCTGGCTAATTTGGAGTTCCTTGATTTGGAGGGTACGGACGCCGGGGGAGCGGAGCTGGGGCAGTTGAAGGATCTGGACAAGCTGCACACGCTCGCCCTCGGTTCCGCCACGCAAGATGCCCAACTCGAGATCTTAGCCAGCTTTTCCGCCTTGAGAGCACTCGATCTGCGCGGCTGCCAGACGCTCACCGACGCCGCCGTCGCGCCGCTTCAAGCGCTGGCCAACCTGCAAACGCTGTGGCTGCCCCGGCAGTTTAGCGAGCAGGGGGAACTTCGCATCCGGCAGAAACTGCCGAAGTGCCGGATCCTCCGCTAGTTCTTGCCATCGGCCGGCGGGTCCTCCATCTGCTGCTCCGACTGCCTTGCCGCGACCGGCGCCACCTGTTCGTGGTCCGCGTCCAGGCAGTGGAGGGTGGCCAATTGTCGCCCGCGGGCGGTCCGCAACGACTCCGTTGCGTGGGCGATCGTAACGTTCCGCAGCGCCGCTTCGATTTGCTTTCGCACCTCCTGGCCCACCGCGCGGAGTGGGCACGGCGTTTCGTCGCTGCACCCGGGCAGTGCTAGCAGACAGCTGTCTGGCGATTTACCGTGCTCCATGGCCTGCACCACGTCCAGCAACGCGATTTCTGTCGCGGGACGACTGAGCAAGAACCCGCCTTGGTGGCCCCGCTTGGCCTGTATCAAGCCGCTGCGAACCAACGCGAACAAGGTCTTGCGCAAGTAAGGCATCGGGATCCCCGTACAGGTCTGAATTTGCGACGAGAGCACGCGCTGACCTTCCCCGCTGCCGATGCAGCCGAGTGCGAGGATTGCGTAGCCCGTGGTCCGCGAGAACGAAAGCATGCGAATGTCCTTCCTGTAGGCCGGTGAGATTCGATTTTACTGCTTGGGTCTCTCAGGGGGAGGTGCCAAGCTAGCGACGGGCTGATGCACCAGGCGGCAGCGCACCGTACGCCTGCCCACGTTGCCTGCAGAACCCGAACTACCCGACCATCGCGAAAATCCCCTACAAAACGCACAAACAGCAAAGAAATCGTGAATGGGAGTCCTTGCCGGAGGCGAAATTAGCAGAAAGACGTCAGAGCCATTTCGTCCGGCGGACGGTGGTGTCTGTTTCGGCGGTGCAAGGAGGCGAGTCCGTGCGAGCAACATGGGGCAAGAGGCAGGAACGGCGGTTCTCTTGCAGAGCGCTGGGTCTGGTGGGCTGTTGTCTGCTGGGACTGGCCTCGTGTTCGTCGTCGCAGCGTCCCACGCGGCCTGTGGAGAGGGAACTCGACAGAAGTTGGCCCAAGCCGGCCACAGCATGGCGCGAGACGCCGTCGCAGGTGGTGCCGGTGGGCTGGAACGGCGACAACCGATTTTGGCAGCCGACGGTGTATGAACCCGTGCAAGCTCCGCTTCCGGGCGTCCCCGAGGCCCGGCCCGTCGCCCAGGACGGAGCCTGTGCGACTTGCCACACGACCTACAGCCATTCGTTCGCCGCCACCGTCCACCGGGAGATCGGCTGCGAACTGTGCCATGGGGCCGCCAGCATCCATCTGGAAACGCGGGGCACCCAAGCGCAATCGATCCTCAGCTTTGCGACTCCCGAACAGGGGACCAAGGTCGGCATCTTGCTGAGCCCCGCCCAGCGTGCGGAGGTCTGCCTGCAATGCCACGAGCACGGGCAGGATGGCCGTCCGGTGCCCTGTGTGCAGGGATGGCGGACGTCCGCCCACGCCAACAAAGGGGCGACGTGCACAGACTGTCACCGGGCGCATTACAACGTACCGCTGGGAACGCCTTCGGTCGACGAAACGGCCCAAGCCGGTCCGCCGGGCGCAGCCCAGCCGGCCAGTTGGGAGCAACCCCTGAATCCAATGGGCCAGGAAATGCCGGCGCGTGTCAAAAACCGTCTGACCGCGGTCTCGTCCGAGGCCTGCTATCGCTGCCATGAGGACATGCGCCGCTTCGAGGACGTGCTGCATCCGCACCAAT
>Ga0172371_10008147_pt1 | contig 14726 bp, 12 predicted proteins | sample Lak12m_FD_114543 | JGI IMG/M metagenome (GOLD analysis project Ga0172371, IMG submission 114543) | Freshwater microbial communities from Kabuno Bay, South-Kivu, Congo - kab_022012_12m | ecosystem: Environmental > Aquatic > Freshwater > Lake | place: Democratic Republic of the Congo: South-Kivu... | reverse complement strand
TTGAACTTGCGCCGGCTACAAGACCTTAGCCTCAAGTGGAAGCTGGTTATCCCCTTCCTTTTCCTCGCCGCTTTTGGGGCCACGTCCCTGTTTGTGGTTTCCTACCGCTTCCAAGACAGCCTGATTCACGTCAACGAAGCAAAGAGACTGAGAAATCAGTATCAGTTTTTCTTGAATGACATTGAGTTCAAGAAGAATATGGCCATGAGCCTTGCTTATCTGGTCGCAAAAAACCCTGATGTGGCCGAGGCCTTTGCCCGAAGGGACCGCAAGCGACTGACGGAGCTTCTATACCCTGCGTATCAAACCTTGCATAAGGACTTCGGGGTCAAGCAGTTCCACTTTCATGTACCACCCGCCACCTCTTTTTTGCGTCTCCACGCCCTCCATCAATATGGGGAAAAGATGGAGGCCTACAGACATACCATTAATAAGGCGAGGGAAACCGGTACCGGTGTAGGCGGCATAGAGTCGGGAGTCTTCGGCTTGGGCATACGGAGCGTGGTTCCCGTATTTCATGCGGGGAAACAGGTCGGGACCGTGGAGATCGGACTCTCTTTGGAAGAGTCGCTCCTGGAGGAATTCAAGAGAAATTACGGCACAGATCTAGTCCTCTATGTCGAGGAAGAACCGGGTGTGAACAGACCAAGGGTTTTTGCCTCGACCCTGGACAAAGGTATTCTTTCACCTGAACTCTTCAGTCGCTGTTTTGCTTCGGGAGGGGTGCTATTTCACACCGGAAAACTGGGCGGCCGGGATGTGGCTATAATTGCAGGGCCTGTTCGTGACTTTTCATCTAAGATCATAGCGGTGGTGGAGATAGGTGTTGATCGAGGCCAGACGTTGGCTCTTCTCAAACGGTACGAGGCCATCGCCGCTGTCATCGGCCTCATAGGCCTTGTCTTATCCATATCTTTTGTGTGGCTTATATCCGTCGTTTTTACAAAGCGCATCGGAAGGGTTGTGGAGGGTGCAGAGCAGATCGCCGCCGGCCATCGCGATACCAGGATCGTGGTGGAGAGCGGTGATGAACTAGGGGTCATGGCCCGTGCCATTAATCAGATGTTAACCTCATTAGAAGCGTCACGGAGAAAGCTCAAGGATTATGCGGAAAATTTAGAGTTAATGGTGGAAGCGCGGACCCGGAGTCTTAAGGAATCTGAACAGACCTACCGAACCTTGGTTGAAAATGTGCCTTTGATTGTTTATATGGTTATGCCCGATGGGACAACTGTCTTTTTGAACAGGTCTGTTGAACAAATGATCGGCTTGTCACCTCAGCAGTTGAACGGACCTTACGAGGTATGGGCCGAGCACATTTATCCCGACGACAGGGCCCGCGTCGTTGCCCAGCGTGATGAATGTTTGCGGGAGAGTAAGGACCTCCATGCTGAATACCGGATGGTTCACAAAGATGGCCATATTGTCTATGGCATTGACCATGCGGTTCCCGTATTCGGTGATGACCATGAGCTTATAAGGATGGACGGTATTGTTATAGACGTTACGGCACGCAAAGAACTTGAGGCAAAGACCATTCAAGCCGAAGAACTTGAAACCCTGAGCCAGGTGTCAGCACGTCTGGCCCATGAGGTTCGTAACCCTCTTACCTCCATAGGCGGATTAACAAGGCGTTTGCTCAAATCCTTTGAAACGTCGGATCCCAGAACGAAAAAGGGCGAGTTGATCGTAGAGCAAGTGGAAAAACTCGAAAAAATACTGAAGATTATGTTGGCCTATATTGAGCCCCAGGTAGCCCGGTTACATTATTGTGATCTCAACAAGTTGGTCACTAAGGCTATTGAGAGCATAGCGGCTGAATTCCAGAATAGAGACTTTTCTGTCAAACCATACCTGGATGAAAGCCTCCACGAGATAAAACTGGACTGTGATCTGTTTGAAAAAGTCCTGATCAGTCTTATGAAAAACGCCTTTTATCGAATGCATCAAAAGGGCGAGATTAAAGTGGCTACAGGGAGAAACGGTGGATATGCGACCGTGGCTTTGGCTTACAGAGTGCCCCTTATTTCTGATGATGACATCGAACACTTTTTCTATCCCTTCGCCGTAGCCTATCCCTTCGCGAATGGCGGTCCAGATAGGGATATCATGGATGTGCCTATTTGCAAGGTCATCATTCACAAGCACGGCGGGATCATAAATGTAAGTAAAGAAGATGACAATCTTGTGAAGATTAATATAGCCATTCCCATCGAATAGTCTTGTCTTATTTACCCAATCCTTTCATACCCCACTGACACATCATCCCTCGGGCTTGCATATAGGGGAACCGCTCATAGGATTATAAGTTTCTATTCTTCTATCAGGCTCCAGATAGACGTTGGCCGGGGAGTTTTATGACAGGCCCAAAGAGGATATCCTAGTGATCGGTATGGGGAAGTTCCATTATTACTGTGGTACCGTCCTCTTTGGAAGACTGTAGCGTTATACTGCCGCCATGGCCCTGGACGACTAGGCGGGCCATGTATGTGCCCAGGCCAAGGCCGTCTTTTTTACCAAATGAGGCGTATTTTTCAAAGAACCTGGCGCGTATTTCTTCGGAAACGATGCCCCAGTTGCTGATGCTAACTTTAATATGGGTTTCTTTTTCCTGGACCTTGATCTTAACGCCCATATCCGGCGGGGATGCCTCTATGGCGTTTTTAAGGAGGTTATTGAAGGCATTTTGCAGGTAGATTCTGTCACCGAAGAAGGAAAGGCTATCTTCTATGGAGTACATCTTGTGATTGAATATTATGGCTATATTTATATTTTTCCTGTCTGCCAGTTCTCGCAGGGCATCGCGGGATTGTTTCACTACATCCAGAAGATTGAGGTGGTCTTTTTTGAGTACAAAGAAACCTTGTTCCAGGCGCGAGATGTCGAGGTAGGTTTCGATCATGTTTTCCAGTTGCACACCGCACCGCTGGATGTTCCGGCAATACTCTAACTGGGGTTCTGTTAACGGTGTATGATTAATCAGCCTGTTTATAAATCCCAGAATGCCGATCAATTGGGAACGCATATCATGCCTGAGCATGCGCTCCATATCCTTTCTCATATTGTCCATTTCTACCGAGGGTGTAATGTCGCGGAAAGAGGAAAGGGGCGTCGGTTGTCCCTGATACTCAATAATGGTGGTGTTTACCGAGGCCCAGCAGACCGAACCATCTTTCTTTTTCAGCCGGTACTGGGTCGGCCCATGGTCGGATCCGCCGAGGATGTCCTTCATGTATCGGTCAGCCGTTTCCCGGTCATCTACATATATCAAGTCCTGCAGTTTGCTTTTATTTAGTGTTCTCTGGTCATAACCGAGTATCTTCCTTAAGGCCTTGTTGTGAAAGACTATTTTGTCTTTTTGTATCAGGGCTACGCCGTCGGCTGTATTTTCAATCAATGTCCGATAGCGTTTTTCTGATTTTTTCAGGTCTTCTGTCTTGGAAGCGACTTCGCATTCCAGCTCCAGGAGTTTCCCCAGACGTTTTACGCTCAACAATAGCTCATCTATCTTAAACGGCTTTTGGATAAAGTCGTAAACCCCGGCTTTTATTGCCTCCACAGCATTATGGAGGCTTCCATATCCAGTAATGATTATTATGCCGACGTGGGGACGCGTTTTTTTGATTTCTTTGGCCAAGGATATGCCGTCCATTTTGGGCATGTTGATGTCCAAAATGGCAATTTCATGTTGGTCGCTGTGTATTGTTTTTAATGCCTTTATAGGGTCTTGTACTGATGTGCAAGAAAGTCCATTTCCGGCTAGAGCCTCTTCTACGCATTTGCACAGAGATCCGTCGTCATCAACTATCAAAATCCTTGGCTTATCCTGCACCATGGTTTTGTGAAAGAATGCGGTCTGCTTTTGGGTCATCGTCGAAAGTATAGAACGAATCTCTTGTCACTTGCAAGACAAAAATGTATTGTGATAATGCATAGTTATAAAAAAACATCGTGCAAAAAATCACTAATACAATACTATTCGGGTTCCGCCGCCTTATCTCTCAAATTACTATCCCTAAGCCGGTAAGTAGGTCTATACCTATTTAGGGTAGGTCCGAGATTAAATTTGACAATACCCAAAGCATACATTATTTTTTGACACAATAGTGTTTTCTCAGTAATAGATAAACGGAGGCCCAAATGAGCGCAAACAGCCATAGTCCCAGTTGCCCGTCTTCCGGACATAGCCCGGCTCGGGACATTGAAGACCTGATGATCCAGGAATCCCTGGCCAGGATCAAAAACAAGATACTGGTGATGAGCGGCAAGGGCGGCGTGGGTAAGAGCACGATTTCGACCAATATAGCCCTTACCCTGTCACGGAGGGGGCGTAAGGTCGGGCTGCTGGATATTGATCTGCACGGCCCGGATATCGCTTTGCTCCTGGGAATGCGGGATCTGTCTCCATCCGACCGGCAGAGTGCGGTTGAGCCGGTTTCCTTCTCTGAAAACCTCAAATTCATGTCCATAGAATACCTGATGGCGGACAAAGATCAGGCCGTGATATGGCGCGGTCCTTTGAAATACAAGGCTATAAGGACGTTTTTGGGCGAAGTGCGGTGGGGAGAACTGGATTATTTAATAATAGACGCCCCTCCCGGCACCGGCGATGAACCCTTGACCATTGCGCAAACGATAAAGGATACCAGGGCGCTCATCGTAACTACGCCGCAGGAGGTGTCCCTTTCTGATGTGCGTAAATCTATCCGTTTCTGTCGCAAGGCCAATATGGCTATCCTGGGTCTTGTAGAGAATATGAGCGGTCTCAGTTGTCCGCATTGCGGAAAGGAGATACCATTATTTAAAATCGGCGGCGGGGAGAGGCTGGCCCGCGAAATGGGTGTTTCCTTTCTTGGCCGGATCCCATTGGAGCCAAAGATTGTTGTGGCCAGCGACGACGGCAAGCCATTCATGAACCAGGCCGCGGAAGGTCAGAGTGCGGCGGCAAACGCCTTTGAGAAGATAACCGAAAGGATTTTGGCTGAAGAGGCCAAGTGCCCGGCGGCAGCACGTATGTAACCATGCACGATAGAAAACCAACCGTCAAAGAGATAAATAATGCCCGGGAAGTTCTTGGTCTTCCAGCCTTCGCCACCCTTACGGAAATAAAGAAGGCCTATCGTAAAAAATGTCAACGCTGGCATCCGGATACTGCCCGGGGGAAAGACATGGAAAGACATAACCAGCAGATGCAGGCTATAAATGAGGCCTACCAGGTTCTCCTGACTTACTGCCAGAACTACCGATATTGTCTTGAGCCAAAGGAAGAAGATACAGATGAGAACTGGTGGATGGATAGATTCGGTCAGGATCCCCTCTGGAGCAGCAAGAGACAGAAAGATTAGCACCTTACCCTGAAAAAGAGATGTCGATACCACCGGTTGTAATCTTACTAATCTTATTAGGTTATGCCCTCGGCTCTGTTCCCTTTGGCCTGATTATCGGTAAGAGGGCAGGGCTGATGGATATCCGCAAGGCCGGCAGCGGCAACATCGGCGCCACTAACGTTGGCCGGCTATTAGGCAAAAAATGGGGTATCTTAACCCTCTTTTGTGACATAAATAAGGCCGTCATCCCTTTAGGGCTTGCTCTCTACGGACTTCGCGGGATGGCAAAGATGGAGCTATGGGTCAGCCTTATCGCCTTGGCTGTCTTTATTGGCCACCTCTACCCTATTTATCTGAAATTTAAAGGCGGCAAAGGAGTAGCCACGGCCCTGGGTGTTTTTATTGTCCTCATACCATGGGCTGCGTTTTCGGCCTTTCCGGTATTTATAGCTGCTACCTGGATCTCCGGATATGTATCGGTGGGGTCGCTTACTGCGGCCGCGGCCATGCCTTTACTGGCCTGGATTTTTAGCCATTCAAAGATATATACACTGCTGGCTGCGGTCATGGCCGCACTTATCTGGATAAAACACAAAGACAATATCCGGCGGCTGTTAAACGGAAGTGAAAAATCCTGGCGCAAGGGCTAGGGTTTTGCAGATCATGTCAATGAATTTTTATCAAAATTTTGTATTCGAGAAATGGAAGCTATCATTCCTGAGCGTAACTTGCTGAAGCAGTGGGGCACCCTTCGAGGGCGAGCAGGAAGGGGAAAGCCAGCCCTTTAGAGGCTGGAAGGGGCAAGCATTCCCCGCCTGCGAGTCCCGAAAGGGTCACTCGCGCAAGCCGTGAAGCGAAGGAATGCGGTTTCCATAAAAATGTGAGAAAAGTCCGCCTAGAGCTTTTTTAGCTTGCCCTGACATCTTCTTTGAGTGCGGGAGGGGCGGCGGGCCGCCCCTTTTCTTTTCGTCGTACTATTATAATCTTCGTCTTCGCTTTCCAGGCCTTTGGTAGCGCAGTACAGGGCCTCCACCATCTTCTCCTCAAATTCATACGGGGGTATTACGGCAGCGTTTTCCTTCAAGGCAAAGGAAGCGATGTCTGAATCTGCAGTAATTACAACGGCCCTTTCCCCCTCTTCACGCACAATTCTCTTTATAACCTCATCGGCGGTTTCCCCTAGCCGTGAATAGATGACACGAATTCCACTCACCCGGTCATGACTTTCTTTGCAATCTCCGCCTTTCCACCCATCGAAAATCACGGTAATAGGATGGCCCTTTATGGTCTTGTAGCGGGCAAGATTCCCGATCAGGGCCTCACGCCCCTTCTGGAAATCCTGTAGCTCTATAGAACTCAGGCGCGGCGATTGTCTTATCAGGTTATAGCCGTCTATAATTAAGTGCAGAGCCAATGGTCAGACACCCTGTTCCAGGCCAGAGATATAATCGACAATACGCGCCAGATCCTCTTCTGAATAAAAATCGATCTCGATTTTTCCCCGTTTACCACGCCTCGAAATACGAACCCTGGTTCCCAGATGGCGCATTATCTCCTCGGCCAGCGAAAGGGTATGACTATCTGGTTGTCTTTTGCCCGTGGGCCGGTGTGGTTTTTTCAATCTTCGCACCAGAGCCTCGGTTTCCCGCACGGAAAGGCCCTTCTTTATGATCGTATCTCTGACCATCCGCTGGCCTTCCGGGTCCTCAATCCCAGCCAGCACCCGAGCATGTCCCATACTGAGGGCCTCCGCCCACATATTTTCCTTTATGTAATCCGGCAGTTTGAGCAAACGGAGAAAATTGGCCACGGTGGAGCGCTCTTTTCCTACACGAGAGGCCAACTCTTCCTGCGTCAGGCCAAACTCCTGCGTGAGTCGGTTATAGGCCTCGGCCTCCTCCAGGGGATTCAAATCCTCGCGTTGGATATTTTCAATCAGGGCCAGCTCTAAGACCTCCGCAGGGGAGACATCCTTGACGATGATTGGTATGCTCTTCAAGCCTGCTTTCTGGGCGGCGTGCCACCTTCGTTCTCCGGCGATAAGTTCGTAGCCTGAATCGACACGCCGCACGATTATGGGCTGAATAACGCCTTTTTCTTTTATCGAAGCGGCCAGCTCTTCTATTCGATCGTTCTTTATCACCCTGCGCGGCTGGTAAGGATTGGGTCTTACCTCTTCAATGGCACAGGAAAAAATCGCCGGCTCTTTTTCCTCTTGCGTCCCCTTGGGCAGCAACGCCTCCAGACCTTTTCCTAAGCCGGTTTTTTTAATCATATAACCTTCCTTTCCTCTCTGGCCAGAAACTCTCGGGCCAAGGCCAGATAGGACTGTGTCCCCTTTGAATATTTATCATACAGCAGCACAGGCTTGCCGTGACTGGGGGCCTCGCTGAGACGGACGTTTCGAGGAATAATAGTATCGAAAACCTTTGTCTGGAAATGCTTGTGTACTTCGCTAACCACCTGGTGGGAAAGATTGTTCCGGGCATCAAACATGGTAAGAACCAGTCCGGCAACCACAAGCTTGGGGTTTAGAGACTGCTTGATAAGGCGTATGGTCTGTACGAGTTGGCTCAAGCCCTCCAGGGCATAATATTCACACTGTAGTGGTATCAGGACGGCATCCGCGGCCGTAAGGGCATTGACTGTAAGCAGGCCCAGGGATGGCGGACAATCTAAAAAAATATAGTCAAATCGAGATATAACCGGCGCCAAGACCTTAGATAGAACTGTTTCACGTGAAACAATCTGTACAAGCTCAATTTCTGCACCAACCAGGTCTATACTGGCCGGTAAAATAGAAAGGTGGGGCACTTCTGTAGGCCGCACCACCTCATCAAACGATACCTCATTAATAAGCAAGTCATAGAGACTTTTCCCTATATTTTTCTTTTCGAGGCCCAGCCCACCCGTGGCATTGCCCTGTGGATCGCAATCCACCAGAAGAACCTCACAGCCCGAGAAGGCCAGAGATGCGGCCAGGTTTACGGCCGTTGTGGTTTTACCAACACCGCCTTTTTGATTGGTCAGGCAGATGATCTTTCCCATGATGTGGTGAAGTTACCACAAAACGTTTTCCTTGCAAAGGACATTTGTGTCCCGGGATATTGGGTTGTTTCACGTGAAACAACCACAACCTGTGAGCGCTAATTAGTGTTCATCCGGAAACTACTGTTTCCAGATTCAAGCTTTCAGCTATCAGCTGTCAGAAAAAACCTAAGATAAACAACATATTAAGCTGAAAGCTCCATCCGAAAATCTTGAGTTTCCGGACGAAAGCTAATTATTTATGATGGGCATCTACAAATTTTTTACAAAGGGTATTAACAATTTTTGTAATCGCATTGCCCCCAACCCGCTCCTTTTTATAACAATCTGAATATATTAGGAAAAATTATCGACCCAGTAGGGTATAGTTTTTGCAGCTGTCTGATATTAAAGAATTACGTATTAATTCCGATAACATAAGGCAAGGGTTTTTTAGGTCTTGTTCGTGCTTATACAGATGTGCATAGAACGTATGTTTATTGAGGTAAGTTAGATATGGAGAAAATCTGTCTGGCCCGGAGGAGATGGGAAGGTAATAAGGTTGAGGACAGGGACTTGCCGCCGCCGGTAACCTTGCCGGCTCCATCTGAACCGGGCATTACCATCGAACCCAATGAGGCAATTAATTCTTTAGTTAAGTCGTTGATCGCTATCGGCAACAAAGACTATGGCGAGTCCAGGGCCACGTTGAAGAAGTTTGACCTGGAGGTTAGATATGAATCGTTTTCCCCCATCAAGGTTACGGTGTATGTCACACCTGCCCAGCCGCAGACTGACAAACAATGGCTTACCGTGAAAGAGACAGCCCGATCTCTCCAGGTAAGCACAGCTACGGTTTACAAGGAACTCTTAGCCGGAAAATTGGTCGGGCTTAAGATAGGGCGGCAGTGGCGTGTGTTTAGGCCCGGATTGGACGGGGAAGCCTGGGAGGGATTAATATGACCTATTACAGATATTGGGGATTGAATCGGCCGCCGTTTGATAATGTGCCTGATCCGAAGATGTATTGGCCGCAGAATCCCGGTTTGGAAGATGCCATATCAGAGATTTTATTTGCCATTAAAGAGGGGAATGAGTGTCTGGCGGTAATAGTAGGGGATATTGGAACAGGAAAGACCTTGGCCTTACGTATTCTCTTGAACGAATTAGGCCCGGATAAATACAAGATAGCCTTTCTTACTAATCCCACGCTGTCTTTCACACAGATAATGCGCGAGATCATCGGCCAGTTGGAAAATAAGAAGGTAGTTACGAAGTGGAAAGACCATTTGCATGAAGAAATTAATCAGATCCTTTATCGAACAGCCGATGAAGGTAAGCGAGTAGTCATATTTATCGATGAGGCCAACGTCTTGAACCCGTCCGGTTTACAGGGGCTGCGGCTCCTCACCAATATGCAGGATGACCGCCAGAATCTGGTGACTTTTGTACTTGCCGGCCAGAAAGAGTTGGCCCAAAAGCTGGAAAGACCGTCGATGGAAAACCTCTACCAGCGCATCGGGGTTTATTGTAAGGTAAGGGGGCTAGACTCCCCAGAGCTAGTTGCTGGGTATATAGCTCATCGGCTAAAACAGGTCGGATGTTCCAGAGAGATATTTACTGAACAGGCAGTCAGGGCTATATGGAAACATTCCCGTGGTGTGCCGCGGATGGTCAACAAGATATGTAAATTATGCCTTAAGGCCGGTGAGACCAATCAGCTTCAATTCATAGATGAAACCATGGTAGAAAACCTTGCCTATATGTTTAAAAAGGGCTTTTTTAAGAAAGACAAGGCGAACGCCGGGAAAGAACGGCCTACAGAGCCGGAGGCTCACGCCCCGGTATATCTACAAGAGGAGAGTGCTGAAAACAAGAGGTTAGAAGGAGTAATACCTGAAACACAGGAGGAAGAAAACATACCTGCTCTGGAGTCGGGCGCCGTATATAAGGCCGCGACATTAAAAGACGATTCCTCGTCATCGGGACTTTTAGCGGTTAAGTCTTCAGGCCAAGGCGCATCTTCGACCCAAGCGAGCAGCAAGGAAAAGGAGCCTGTCACTGCAGAACACACCGCCGCAGTAGAGACCGATGCAGAGAGGTCCGTCCAAACCGGGGGGTACGCCCCGGCGCAGCTACGACCGGATGCTGAGGACGAAGGACAACCATGGCCAGAGATAGAAGATCTGGTTAAACATATCCCTCCTGAAATTTTAAATCGGCTTTATGCTATGGAGGAGCGGCAGCTTTACCGCTTGGCCGGCCAACTAGCCGCCAGTCAACTACGTGAAAATGAGACCCTGAAGAATACCGCAGATCCCATCGTGCAGTGGGAAAAGATGCGGAGCGCGATAGTGATGTTACTTAAAAAATTTTCCAGACTTAATCAGGTCGGACAGGCCACCGAATATCGTTAGCTAAAGAATGATGGTCTTGTAAGAAGTCAATTTCTCACGCAAAGGCGCAAAGACCGCAAAGAAAAATAAAAATCTGGAAATCAAGTCGTGCCAAAGGCAGATTCGCCGAGGCGAAAAATCAGGAGTAAAAGATTTTTTCACGAGTTTCTGAGTTCCAAATTTTATTCTTGGGTCATGACTAGAACAGCACTTTAAAAAGTGTGCTAACATTTAGTTATGACCCTTATGCTTTTTTCGGCCTTACGTGATATTTTGGACCTTTTACGAGTTCAGCAAAGAATAACCCGAAGAACCTGTAAGTTTACCCCGGTAGCAGTCCTATCCATTACCGAATGCACTCCTGGGCCTTGGATAAGAATCGGTAGGATTTTATTTCTTTGTCCAGAAGGCTGTGTACAAAATTTTCCAGAATAGGTGTGCTTTCGGCCAATGGTTGAGCGCTAAAATGTAGTCGGGAAAGCTTGGCTAGAGACGTTTTTTGGGCTAACGAGAGGAGTTTTACAGTGCCTGGCGAAAGACGATTTTTTAAGGGAAGATTAAAAGCGCAGTCAGAGCAGACAATGCCCCCCTTTTCATAATTAAAACTATAAGAAACCTGCCCCCCTTTCCATAGATTACAGTTAACACAAGCTATAAAATTAGGGGCATAACCGACTATGGTGAGGAGGCGCAGGTGAAAAATTACAGATAGAGGGGCTAAAGAGGCGCCTTGATCGACCATGCGAAGGGCCCATAGTAAAAGATAGAAAAGTTCGGCATGGGGATCACGATCCCTTACCCAGGCATCTACCAGTTCACAGAAATAAGCGGCATAAGCAAATCTTTCGGGTGCCTTTCGTATGGAAGGAAATGATTGCAGCAGGTCACATTGGTCGATTCTGGTTAGAGATGAACGCTGTTTTTCCCAGAGAATAGGCCGGACGAAGGAAAATAGATCCAACTGGTTGGCAAAGCGCCTGCGGCTCCTTTTAGCGCCCTTGGCAATGCTTGTTATTTTACCTAAAGAATATGTAAAGAAGGTAATAATCTTGTCAGATTCACCAAAGTCCTTATGGTTAAGTATGATGGCGGGTGTTTTGAGGAGAGGCATAGACTTTAATCCACAGATTACGCAGATTTTCTTGAATTATTGGTTAAATTCCTTGATTCGGGATAGATCACATTACCTTGGGGTTTGGCAGCGGCAGAGTAATATCCACTACCTGCCCGCTATCCCCAAGGGGCTTCATTTGCTCGCCATCCAGATAAAGATCCATGCCGCCGGCGTTGCCTATAATTAGCCTTATTTTGTTACCCATCGTCCAGGTGATGGTTTCACCTGCCTTAAAGGAGTACTCCTGCAGGTTCTGGTCGTCAATCACCGCCTGTACCCACGTATTTTCTTTAAAAACGGCCCGTAACTCATGTTGCTTTTCGTAGATGTGCCCGGGAGTGATATTTTGGAATTGAGGCGGCTCCTGTGCTTTCGCTTGAGGAGCAGGAATGTTTGTTTGTTCGGGAGTATATGTTTGGGCCTGGTCAAGAACACGATTGGTCTCGACCGGTCGTGGATGCGCCGGGGCGGAGCTTTTGGATAAGGGCGGTTGTTCTTTTTTGAGGGGGTCCTTTTTGCCGATATTAACCACGAGACTCAAGAGAAAGACAACGATAATGATTGATATAGATATCTTAAGGAGTTTTCTATGCCTGGAAAAGAACAGCCATATCTTTTTTTCGGGTTTTTCGGGAGGAGGGCTAGTTTCTTCTTGATGTTCGGGTGATGTAGTCTGAGGCTGATAGCGGAGGAGGACGTCGTTAGGATCTAACCCAATATATTGAGCATAGCAACGGATAAAACCCCGAACAAATACCTCTGCCGGAAGCCTTTCCGCTTGCCCTTCTTCTATGTTTCTTAGAATGCCGATATTAATTCTGGTAGCATTGGCAACCTCTTCCAGGGTTATGTTTCTGAGTTCCCTCTCGCGTTTTAGATAATCGCCGATAGACTCCATGTGCCCCCCGGTTTTTGGTTTTTATATATAGATCGGCAAATTTTTCCGATTAAAAAATAAGGGGCAGGAACCTTTATTTTTGGTTTCCGTACCGTTGGCGCTCAAAGTAAGACCTCTATATATGACCTATCGCGAAGCTCTTTTATCCAGACCATAAAACGCTTGTTCACATCTTGCTCAAACAGCACTTGATATATTTCTTCCTTTGCCTCTTCAAATGTTTTTTCTTTTGATCCCTTAATATCTATAACTTTAAAGATTTGATAGCCGATAGGAGTTTCAACTACGGGACTTACTTCTCCGGTCTTAAGAGAGGTAATAACGTCCTTCATATATGACGCCAGCTCATTTTTATCCAGATAGCCCAGATTGCCGCCCTCAGATGCGGTGGGATATCCGGAAAACTGCCTGGCCAGGCCTTCAAAATCAGCCCCATCCTTAGCCCGCTGGCGGATATCTTCGGCCTTTTTAAGAATAGCGTGTTTTTCTTCCTCACTACAACTACCGGGTATGCTGAAGACAATATGCTGAACCCCATATTCTTGTTGGCCGGTATAACTGTGTTGGTTATCTTTATAATACTCTCTGAGTTTGTCTTCAGTTATAACGATCTTGGCATTGATTGCCTGGCTGATCAATTTGAAGCGTTCTATCTGTTCCTTGAGTTTCTGGCGGTACTCTTCCATGGAGATGCCGTCCTGTTCCAGGCGGGCCGTCAGTTGTTCCCTGGTTATCCCATGATCACGAATAATTTTTTCGACGGCTGCATCGACTTCTGCCTCAGACACAGACAATCCGAGCCTTTTTGCTTCCTGCTCAGCCAGCTTTCGCTCAATAAGGTGATTAAGCACCTCGGTTCTTATTTTCCCTTTTTCTCTTTCTATGGCGGCGGCTGAAGCCTCCTGCTGGAGTTGACCGATAACACGCTGTTCTTCTTTGCCCAATTCCGCCAGGGTTATGACGTCTTCATTGACGATGGCTACAATACGATCGACAATTTCGGCAGAACTTACCACAGGGAGGAGAAAGATAAGCGAAAAGATGAGAAGAAAAAAGAAATTGATTGGTTTCATGGTCAAAAGTTGATGAACTCGTAAAAAGTAAAATTTACCGCAGAGATCGCCGAGAACGCTGAGATAACATATTTAATAAGTTACAGTTTTTTCTCTGCGGACTCTGCGTGCTCAGCGGTGAAAAGGTTTTTAGGAATTGATCAAAGTTCACTTGAGAACATAAAATGTAATCTTTACTTGTAGTTGGACATTAGCATCTTACAAAAGGGCTTGCAAGACTTTTTTGACTTCCTCAAGTATCTGTACCCCTTCATCACCGGGTAGGGCCGCATAGAGTTTATTCTCAGGAGTAAAGCGGTACTTACCCTGGTTACGACGGATTAACGATAGGATTGTTTCCGGAGGAAGTCTGGTCTTATCGCTGAAGCTCAAGATAAAATGACCATTAGCGCTGTCCAGGCGGTGCACCCTGAGTTTCTTGAGATCCTGTTTGATTTTCATGATAGACATGAGGTCTTCGACCTCGGGGGGTATGGGGCCATAGCGGTCGGTTAGTTCATCCCTTATGTCTGAGAGCGCCGTAACCGTATTTGCCATAGTTAAGCGGCGGTAGGTAATGAGACGCTGATCCGGCTCCGGCAGATAGTTTTCCGGTATGTAGGCGGAGACCTTAAGATTAATTTCCGGCTCAAACTCTTCTTCAACCGGGGTACCCTTAAGTTCGTTTACGGTCTTTTCGAGGAGATCCAGATACAGGTCATAACCCACTACCGCAATATGTCCGGTCTGGCTGGTTCCAAGTATATTGCCGGCGCCTCTGATCTGGAGATCGCTCATGGCCAATTTAAAACTGGATCCCAATTCGCTGAGATCCAATAAGGCCTCGAGCCTTTTTTGGGCATCCCTGGTAAGGTGGGCCGGTGACGGGACCAACAGGTAGGCATAGGCCTG
>Ga0172371_10008146_pt1 | contig 14727 bp, 19 predicted proteins | sample Lak12m_FD_114543 | JGI IMG/M metagenome (GOLD analysis project Ga0172371, IMG submission 114543) | Freshwater microbial communities from Kabuno Bay, South-Kivu, Congo - kab_022012_12m | ecosystem: Environmental > Aquatic > Freshwater > Lake | place: Democratic Republic of the Congo: South-Kivu... | reverse complement strand
TCCTGGGCATGGGGATATTGGCAGCCACGCTTAAGCTTTCCACCATCTGGAAGAGCCGCGGATTATCTTGGCGCTTGATATATTTTACGCGCATGCTCCACTCTACTAATTTAGGCCCCAGCAAATACTGGATAAGCATCATCACTATGGAGAGGATCAGGTAAAAGCTGAAATCCCCCACATGCAGAAAGCTCCTGCCTATGACAACAAACAAGGCATAGATTATCCCGAACAAAAAAGTTACCAATAACCACATCCTTAACTGTAATGACCACATCTTAAGTTTCCTCCCTTATTTTTCCACGTCGGCTTTAACGATGAACTGGATAACCGATAAGGCGGCATTATCCGTATTCACATAAACAAACTGCTTAACTGCTCCCGAATAACCTTTGGAATCAAAAGCCACGTTTATCACGGTGCTCTCTCCCGGCGTTAAAGACTTTTTTTCCGCCTGCGAAGCAGTGCAGCCGCATGAGGTATTGATGCCGGTTATTTTTAAAATACCCGAGGTTTCGTTCTTTAGTATAAAATCATGTTTTACGACAGTCCCGGCTTTGACCACGCCAAAATCCCACTCATTCACCGCGGCCGTATTATCTGCAGCCAACGCAAACTGAACAACAAAAAACCCGAGCAAAAATAAAGCCAAAACTTTACGCATTATGCCCTCCAGATCAAAAATATCCCTAACCCAAAAAACAAAACTGCCATAAACATCTTGATCAAGCCCAGGTGTTTCTTGAGAAAGCCTGAAAACTGTGAACTGGTTGTGCCCATAAGGGCAAAAATAAAGATCACAACCAGGGGTATGATGAACATAATATTGTAAAGCAGCAGATACCCTAATGCCTGCAGCTTAAGGGGGCTTGCCTTTAAGACAAAGGCTATCGTCGGCAAATACACCTGGCCGGTGCAAACCGCCTCAAGCAGAGATACCAGAAATCCGGTAATCAGCGCACTGACAATAAGCTTGCCTAAGCCGGGGGAAAAACTCCCCCCTTGCTGCCGGCTGTCCTTACGGTAAAAAAACCCGACCACCTTATGTATCTGCTCCTTGACCTGCCTGGGCAACTGCAGAGCCAGCTGCTCGGTAGAACCTGTTTTCTTAAATTTAATAAAATCGGAAACAGCAAAGATGCCAAATAAAATACTGGCTGCGCCAATAACCATGTTAACCAGACGCGTGATTAACCAAAAACCCCTGAAGCGGTAAAAGAAATTAAATATCCCCAGGCCGATGCAAAGATAGGTCACCAATACCGCCAGGATAAAAGTGCTCCCGATAAAAAACAGCTCCCTTTTGCGGTAGCCCTGTACGGCAAGAAAAGATATAAAAAATACGATGACCGTAAAAGCGCAAGGGTTGATCCCGTCCTCTAAGCCTGCGATGACCACGGAGAGGGGAACAAAACTCCTGAAATAGGCAATGGGCTCTTGAGGCGTTAATCCGGGAGAGCTTCGCGGTTTTTCCAAAGCGTTCCTGATCAGGTTACGCAGGGGTTCTTTAACCTGGCCCTGACTGTTCAAAAACATCCCTCCTATATAAAAAACAGGAATATGGAATTCCACGGTAGAGCCGCTCTTCTTCTGTAACCCCAAAAACAACTTGTAGTTTTCCGGGTACCCCACATCCAGGTATTCAAAACTAACCTTGCCTTGAAACTCCTTTTCTATGGCCGGCATTATCTCTTTTTCCACTTCAATACATTTATGGCAGCCCGGAGAATAGAAGATCAAGAGTCGGGGTAATTCTTGTTTGTCGAGCGCCAAACCCGGCCGGATAATAAACAATGCCGCAAAAAGGAAATATAATAAGGGACCCGTTAGTCTACGCATATTTAAACTTGAAACCCTAAACCCGAAATCCTAAACAAATCCGAAATCATAAATCTTAAACAAAACCTTCGGGTTTCGGATTTCAAGTTTAGGGTTTATTTCGAGTTTCGTGTTTCGAGTTTAGGGTTTAATGTTACCAACTATGTTACTTGCAGAAAATACTAAACTTTCCCGGCCCAGATAAGATCAGGCTGATACAAGCCGCCGCAATGACAAAGGTATATTCATAGCCTCCGTTAGTTATAAAGAAACCTTTACTTAAATGCACCTTGATCCCGGCGGTAACAATAAAGATCAAAAGCAGGGCCGCTGCCGGCCTGGTTTGGATCCCGGCGATCAAAAGGAGCCCGCCGATCAACGTCGTATATGAACCAACAGCCGACCAGAATGTTGCCGGAACAAATCCTAAACCGGAAAGCATCCCGGCAAAACCTTTTATCCCCGGCCCGCCGAACAAACCAAAAGCCATTTGCAGGCCATGCGCCACGAACATAATGCCTATCCCTAACCGTAAAACCAGCGTCGCCCAGTCTAACATTTTACACCTCCTTGCTTATGCTGCGAAAGGCCGTTTATTAATCCTGCCAGGATCCCCATTCTGTTCCTTAAACCCATTGAGCGGTAAATACACATCATAAAATGCAGCAGCGTGGCAACCATCCCCCTGACTTTGACGCCAAAAACCATACCGCATGACCGGTTGTTGGCCATCGGGATAATATAACCTAAATCCAGGGGCTTGAACTTTTTAAGCGGAAGGTTTTTTATGCTCCTGATTATGTTGGCTGCGGCATACCTTCCCTCGTAAAAAGAAAACTGGACAGCCATCCTTAAAGAATTATTCTTATCGCCGAAATACGCGGTGTCTCCCGCAGAAAAACAATCCGGCTTAAACCTCAAATATTCATCAACAACTATCCTCCCCTGCGGGTTCTTTTCCACAGCCAGCTTCTGGATAAAATCCGCTGTCTTTACTCCCGGCACCCAGATAACCATAGCCCTGGTAAATGCCCGGCCACCGGAAATAACCGCCTTATCCCCGTCAATGCCCTCAACCGAGGAATTCGCCAGGATATCTATTCCCATTCCTTTTAAATTATCCTGCGCATAGAGTTTCATCCACTCCGGCAAAGGCCCCAGTATGCCGGGGGACCGTTCAACAATAATGATTTTCTTTGTAAGCCCTTTTTTCCTGAAATACAGCCATAAATTAGTAGCTGCTTCAACCCCCGTATATCCGCCCCCGCAGATAATAAAATTCTCAAATCTATTTTCTGCCAGCGCCTCCTCTATTTTTTTGACATCATCCGCGCTGTTTAAGGCATAGCTGCGATCCTGTATATTCTGATTGCCGAAAAAATTAGCCTGGCTTCCGCTGGCAACAACCAGGTAATCATAGGCATACGTAGAAGCGGCTGTAGCGGCCTGCTTAGCCCCAAGGTCAACGGAGATAACCTCCTCGTTTATAAACTTAAATTTTAACTTCCGGGACAGGCCATTTATATTATACTTGAGGAACTCAAGGTTAATCTGCCTGCCGATAGCATCAGGAAGAAGCGGCAGAAAACCAAAATGCCCCTTCTTGTCAAAAAGAGAAACCTCAAGCGCCGGGCCGCTTTTAGCCAGCCTGCCAGCCGCGCTTAACCCCGCGAACCCGCCGCCGATAATAATGATCTTTTTCATAATAATTGCGTAACCCGCCTTTATATGTTAACATAAACCTATGTTTTTGAAAATAAAAATCAGGGTTGAAAAAGAGCTTAGAACCTATGTGCGCCAGATGGATAAGCTATACCACCTGAACAAGCTCTCCCCTCCCCTTTTTAAAAGCATAAAAGAGTTTATCCTGCGTTCCGGCAAAAGGATAAGGCCGGTGCTATTCTGCATGGGATACCTGGCTTTCTCCAAAAAAAACCCTCCGGGGCTTTTCCGCAGCGCCCTCTCTTTAGAATTGCTTCATGACTTCATGCTGGTGCACGACGATATCATTGATAAATCCGATACCCGGCGCGGAAAACCCTCCATGCACGCCTTACTGAACCGTTATCTTCAGCCGGATAAAAAAACCAAATTCAGCGGAGAGGACTTGGCAATAGTTGCCGGAGATGTCATGTATTCCATGGCCCTGGATGCTTTCCTGTCGGTCAAAGAAAATATGCGGCGCAAAGAAGATGCACTAAGGAAACTGATCTCAGCAGCCTTATACACCGGCAGCGGTGAATTCATTGAATTATTATTGGGGACTAAACCTGTAGAAAAGGTCACCCGGGAGGATATTTACAAAATCTATAATTATAAGACCGCCAACTACACCTTTGCCTCGCCCTTAAGCATGGGTGCAACTCTCGCCGGAGCAAAAACGGAACAGACAGAACAACTGTTCTCCTACGGCATGCTCCTGGGAAGGGCATTCCAGATCAAAGACGATATAATCGGGATATTCGGCGAGGAAAAAGATACCGGCAAATCAAACCTCACCGATATCAAAGAAGCCAAAAGGACCCTGCTTATCTGGTATGCCTTTAATCACGGGCGGGAAAAAGACCGGCTTATCATAAAAAGTATCATGGAGGCTAAGCTGGCAAGGAAAACGCAGCTTCTCAAGATCCGCCGGGTCATTGTTAATACCGGCGCGCTTAGTTACGCTGAAAACCAGATAAAAGGCCTCTTATCAAAAGCCAGCGCGGAACTCAACCGCTTAAGAATGGATAAAGAATACAAAGAGGCGCTGGAAGATTTCTCAAGAAACATCTTTAAGGTATGACTCCTCACAAGATACTATCTACAGGAAAAATATTTATGAAGATAAATCTGGCAAAATCAGCGGGGTTCTGCTTCGGGGTAAAAAGGGCTATCACCATCGCCCTGGATAAGGCAAAGACCGGCAGGCCAGTATTTATGCTCGGGGATATCGTTCATAACGAAGAGGTTGTCAGGCAGGCAGAAATAGCCGGGATCAGGAAAATCCGCAGGCTTGGAGCAGGAAGCGGCGGGATGCTCCTTATCCGCGCGCATGGCTGCTCAAATAAAACCCTGCGCCGGGCGCAAGAATGCGGCTATACGGTTATTGACGCCACCTGCCCGATGGTAAAAGAAATACATAAAATCGCCAGGAGACTGGAGGATGCCGGATACAGGATAATCGTGATCGGGGATAAACGGCATGACGAGGTTCAGGGGATTATCGGCCAGCTTAAAACAAAAGCGATCGTCATCGACGACCTGAAAAATATACCTTTTAAGAAAATAAAAAATATTGCCAGGGCGGGAGTAGTCGTACAATCAACCCAAAGCCTGGATAAGGCGCTTAAAATAGCAGAAGTCTTGCGCAAGAATATAGACGAGGTAGAATTCCATAACACTATCTGCAACCCCACCAGGATAAAACAGGATGAGATCCGGAGCATGCCCCTTGAAAACGATGTAATGATCATCATCGGCTCTTCGGGGAGCGCCAACACCAGAAGGCTCTATGAAATATCCAGGTCCCTGAACAAAAAAAGCTATTGGGTTAACTCCGGGAAAGAAATAAAGAAAAGCTGGTTCTCCAAAGCCGAAAGCGCGGGGATCACCGCCGGGGCATCCACCCCGGAATCAACCATCCGCGAAGTTATCCAAAAAATAAGGTCTAAAAACCCCTGACCCTCCTCTCCGCCTCTTTCCAATCATCCGCCGAAGAGTTCTCCGGCTTGCCTTTGCTTTCCCAAATGGAAGTAGCGACCTCCTTTATCCTCTTTTCGATATCCTCCTTGCTTTCATCCAGTATCCTGTTATAGAGCCAGGCGATCGCGCAGCCGAAGAGAAACGCGTAAGCAAATCCCCATACGGCGTTCAAGATCAAGCCAAAGGCTGTCGCTTTACACCCCATAATCGCCATGACCTTGTCCAAGCCGGTCTCCCAGTAAAAGAATATATTCAACGCGCCCAGAAGCAGGATAAAGCCTGCCGCGACAATACCCCAAGCCAGCCCAAAAGACCTTATATCCAATTTTGCCATAACTCCCCCCTTTCTTTAAAAAACTATGGTTTTGTTCTCGTGCTTTATGATACGGTGGTCAATATAACTTGATACGGCCAGAGCCAGCGCCCTGTTCTCCAGGTTCCTCCCCTTTCTTACTAGGTCCTCCCGGTTATCTTTGTGGGAGACCTGCTGGACCTCCTGAGCAATGATCGGGCCTTCATCAAGCTGGTTTGTCACAAAGTGGCTGGTGGCGCCGATCACCTTTACCCCTTCTTTAAGCGCCCGTCCATACGGGTCAGCGCCTTTAAAAAAGGGAAGAAAGCCGTGGTGAATATTGATTATATCCTTATTGTATTTTTTCAGGAAGTCGGGTGAGAGCACCAGCATATAACGCGCCAGCACCAGGAAGTCGCTTGAGTTAAGGCTGTAAGCCAACAACTCCGATTCCCGGCGGTTATCTTTGTTCGCCGGCACATAATGGAATGGAAGGTTATGCTGCGTAACTAATTTACGGTGTTTCTCGCAATTACTTAAGACAAAGGGTATCTTCACCTTCAACTCGCCTGCGCTCCATAAATACAACAGGTCTACCAGGCAATGATCCGGCTCTGATACGAATATCCCCATGCGCAAGGGCTCCGACTTATCAAAAATCTCCCAATCCGCGCTGAACTCACCGGCAACCGGCGAAAATTCCGAAACCAATGCCTTCCTGTCATATCTCTGCTCCTCAAGGATAAACTCAACGCGCATAAAAAAATATCCTCCCTGCGGGTCAGTGGAGTGCTGATCCGCAGTGACGATATTCCCGTTATGCTTAAGGATAAAATCCGATATCCCGGCAACGATGCCTTTTTGGTCCCGGCACTGGAATAAAAGAATGAACGTGCGCATAAATCTCCCGTTTTCGATTATAGCGCAGATTAACGCAAAATAAAGTTAAATAAATATCCGGTCAAAATTATGCCCAGGCCGACCACTGAAGCGAATATGACCAAAAGCCTGAACTTCATTACCTTCTTAAGTATAAAGAACTCCGGCAAAGAGAGCGCGGTGACTGCCATCATAAAGGCAAGCGCCGTGCCCATGGCAACCCCTTTTTCGGTGAGCGCGCTGACCAGGGGGACCACCCCGGCGGCATTGGAATAAAGCGGGATGCCTATCAAAACAGCTGCGGGCACAGCCAGCCAATTGCCCCTGCCGGCAACCCGGGCTAGGAAATCCTGCGGCACATAGCCGTGTATCCAGGCTCCGATGCCGATGCCGATGACCACATATAACCAGATGTGCTTGAGGATGCTGATAGTATAACCCCTGCTGTATTCTATCCTAGACCTGAAGCGTTGCCTTTCCGAAGAAGCGCAGCAAGTCTGTTTTTTATATTCTGGCTTACGGATAAGGTCTTCGATATCAAACCTTCCGATAATAATGCCGGACAATACCGCGATGACCAGGCCGGTTCCTATGTATATCAGGGCGATCTTCCATCCAAAAACCCCCAGAGCATAATCAGGGCAACCTCATTGATCATCGGTGAGGATACCAGGAAGGAGAATGTAGCCCCCAAAGGGACGCCTGCTTCGATAAAACCCAGAAAAAGCGGGATGGCGCTGCAAGAGCAAAAAGGCGTTACGATCCCCAAAACGGCGGCCAGTATATTGCCCGTATGTTTGTGCTTGTGGCTTAAGATGGAGCGGGTCTTTTCAGGAGAAAAGAAACTGCGGATGAAAGAAACGGTAAAAATGATCGCACAAAGCAAAAGGAATATTTTTACCGTGTCGTAGAGAAAGAAATCCAGGGCTTCGGAGTAAACAGCCCCCTGCGGCATTTTAAGTATATCGTATACCAACCGGCCAACTGCGGATCTGATCATTGCCGCGGCTATTTATCCCTGCCGGAAGCTTTTTGTAATTTTTCGATCAAATTTGCCAGGCTGGGATCGGGCGCTGTGTTTAATTTTTGCACCTTGTGCACATCCTTCCAGCTCTTGTCGTAGTCCTTCTTATGGTAATAGGCCACCGCCCTGTTGTAATACGCTCCGGCATAACCGGGATTCTTCTTTATTTCCTCGGTGAAGACGGAGATCATATTGTCCAGTTCCTTTTGGTCAACGGTAATGGCTTCCTTTTTTACCGCAGGACATGGGGCTTTACTCTTTGCGACAGTAGCACACCCTGCCAGGGCCAAACAAAACAAGACAAAGATTATTTTCATGCCTCCTCCTTGCCGATCTTAATGCGCCTTAGATTCCGCTGCCTCAATTTTTGCGCTATCCATCATCCCGCTCGTCATCGGGCAGCCTTCGGTCATTTTACGCATTGCTTCCATATCTATCTTGATCTCTACCTCTTTTTTTAAGCTCAGGTCCTTGTCGTACTTTTGCAGTTTATTGCCTACCAGAACAATAACCCCTCCGTCCTCTGTGGAAACCAGGGACGTCTTCATCATCGGGCACATGCACATCCCCATCATTTTATCCTTGGCCATCATACCCTGGCCGATCATCCCTTGGCCCATCATGCTGGTCTGCGCCATATCCTTGCCGCTCATCCCCTCTTTTGGCTCTTCCGCCGGCGCCAAAGAGAAAAACCCGGCCAATAATAAGCTGAACGTTATAAGGCCCCATATCTTTTTCATCCTTCCCTCCTTTTTTCTTTATTTTACCGCAAAAAAAACCGCGGGCAACATATATTTATGTTATTTTAATTTTTCAGCGATCTCATAAAGGACCCCGCCGGCTATTTTCGGCTTAGGAAGCATGAATTTTCTGGCGGAAACAATGATCTCAACCTGATCAACCGCTTTTTTCTTGATCTGTATCTTCACCTTGGCGGAATCCACCTCGCCGGTGATGAGCCCGACCAGCCTGTCCGCGGTAACCTTGCCTTTTCGTTTCAAAACCGCCAAACTGGCGTCATAGGCATTTTCAAACGAGGCAGCAAACTCCTGCCGCGCACTGTCCTTGCCTGCGAATGTCGCGGCTATTTCTACAGGCAAAACTGCCACCCCTGCCGCCATGGCAATCCCGTAAATTTGCGCTCCTTGTATGCCGGCGGCTTTCATGGGCTCTACCAATATAAGTGCGGCCAATGCCTGGACACTGGTTATGTTTTTGTAAGTCTTATGTATATTTACATCATACACATAAACAACCGGTTCCTTCCCCGGACTGTAGTCCTTGGAAACAATTTTCCCTATGCCCAGCTTAAGGGTGTCTATCTGCATGGGCATTTGCCCGGAGGGCTTGGCCTTGACCTCCTTTTTTGCTTCCTGTTTCATTACCTTTAACTCGTTGACATTCAATTTGCCTTCGGCGTTCTTGATCAGCCCCAATTCTTCCAATTCGATCTCGGCGTTTGGTAGATGTAACCTATTCTTGAAAAACGCGCCCAGGTCATAGCTAACATTTATCTTTGATAAATACACGAGGGTACCCCTGGGGAATCCTTTAGGATTATACATCTTGAATCCCGATATCCGCACAGTCTGGTTAAAGACACCCAGGGAAAACCCGTCAATGTGGACAGGGGCCCCCGTAAGCTGCGTTGCTACTACAGTTATTACGGATTTGATTATGGTGTCTTTGAGAATGCCTAAGGCGAGGATGGAGATGACAACTATAGCTAACACGATCAGGATCTTCTTCATAGCTATCCTCCTTTTTACCCATTTTACCCCGAATAAAACCCCCTGCAACATATTTCGTTGCCATGCCGGATTAAGGATGGTATATTATAAAAGGAGAGGGGTCATCAAACAAAGGGAGAAAATAATGAAAAAAGTCATATTACCGTTGATTTTGTTCTTTGGTATTTTTTCCGGCGCAGCGCTTGCGGGTAAGCTCAACAGGATCGAGCTTGTTGATGGAAGCGTCATCATCGGCGAGATCTCGGGGCTGGACAAGGGCACATATACGATCAACTCCCAGGGGATGGGCCTGCTGCAAATAGAAGAATCGCGCATTAAACAGATCGGCTCCGCTGATACAGCTAATAGCCCGGTTGCCGCGCAGCCTCAATCCAATGAATTAATTTCAAATAAGGCAAAGGCCATGACGAATAAAATGATGGGGGATCAGGAGACGCTGGGAATGGTTATGTCGCTGCAAAACGACCCGCAGCTTCAGGAGATCCTTCAGGACCCTGAGATAATGAGCGCGATAAAATCCGGGAACAGTGCCAGCCTGGCCAATAATGAGAAATTTATGCGGCTTAAGAATAACCCGAAAATCCAAGCAATAAAAGAAAAATTAGAGCAATAAACTTCATTCGATCTGTTTCCATTTTCTCCAGGTTAATTCTTTTTTGATACTCTCTGCCTTATCTTTTCTTTCTTTGGCTTTTTGAGCTTTATTTTCTTTCCAGATAGTTATCCCGTTATTCACAAGCGCCGTTAAAAAATCACTAAGGGACAGGAAGCTCTTCGTTTGAACGCTGCTGGTTGTGATGCCTGGCTTTTCGGTCAATTCCCGTCCATACGCCAAAAAAGATTCCGCGGCATCAGCAGCCGCCTTTGCCTGCTCTGTAAAAGATTTCGAACCCTCCAAATTATCATTATTTTCTATGCCTAAGGCGAGCAATGTTAACCAGGTATTATTCTCGTTCATAGCTTTGTCATATAAACTCCTGGCTTTAATGTAAACCGCGCCCTCTTCCTCCCCTTTAAGCTTATCCTTAATTGTAGAGACCGTTGTTTCTGTATAATTCCGGTTACTTACAATTTTTTGCCTGGCCTCAAGTTCCAGCTCAGAGGGTTTATTCTGGCCGGAAGGGCACTGGGATAGCCAGGGCATGAACCAGCAACAGCCTGTTAAGGACAGGGATGTAACTACGGCCAATGTAAACAGGGCCGCCATTCTGATCTTGGGATACATATAAGCTCCTTTCATTCTACCATCTTGTAAAGAACCTTGTTTTTGGCGCCTTTGCGGCTGTGCCTGTCGTCCCCATAACCTTGTTGATTTTGTCTGATGACCCGGATTCCTGCGGTGAAGTAACAACCGTATTTATCCCCATGGCCGTGGCAAATATCAGCATGCCGTTTAACAATCCGATAATAAAACTGACCACCCCTTTGTCCGTAGACAGCCAGACGGCCAGACAGGCGATCAACTCCGCGACAAAAAAAGCCAGCCACTTCGGGTTAAACTTTCCGTCTGTCAGGTATTTGATTACGCTCGTAATGAGAAAGACTATAGTGGAAGACCCGGATAGGGTAGCAAAACTATACACCGTAAAGAATTCGTTCGGTAACTCCATAGGCACCTCCCTTTTTTTATTTTATAGCATCCGGTTTTAAACGCTAAACAGCGCCTATCTCCGGCCTCAGAAATCCATCCTCACCCTTACGCCGCTGATAAAAATAGTATCATTATCCCCACCGGATTTCTTACTCACCCCGTTAGGATTCCACGCAAGCTGAAAATCGGGGCTTATATGGATATATTCATTTAGGGCAAGGTTATAATATAATTCCAGGTGGCCCTCCCCTGCTGCCGGGTGGCCTGCCTTATTGTATTCATCCCCGGGAAAAACCTGGCCTGCTGCCAGGCCAAGCACATCCTTTTTCCTCCCCCAGTATTCGCCGGTTACCTGCGTTCCCGCGGACCAGGTGAACTCAATGGCCGTTCCTCCGTCAGAGGGGACCAGGTCCGGCCTCTGCCAGCCAACCCTGCCGAAAACTCCGAATACATCCGCCACCCGTTGGTCAAAACCAAAACCGAAACCGTAATTTGCGTCTTTGGTTTCATCAGGCTTAAGGAGCATATTATGCTTGCGGGTGTTGAGCCAGGAGAAAACTCTGTAATTACCTCCCCATCTTTTATCCTGACTCCCGAAAAAAGGAGGGGTTTTCAGCTTCAGCTCAAGGCTATACATATTATTGCTCCCAAGCTCGCTCCATTTTGCCGCGGCATCAAAATAATTGAACCCCAACTCAAGAAAATCAACCGGCTGCGGGCAGAGATTAAGGTTTATCCCGAAGCCAAACTTAGCCGGCCATTCTATGGCGTAAGATTTGTTGAATATATTGGCAAGGAACTGGGCATCATCATCCCCGGCATATTCGCTTTTGTCCAGGTAATTCCTAGATTGGATCTTACCGACGGTGAAAGAAAACTGCTTATCAAGAAGTGATTGTTTATACCAGAACTGCCGTGCTTCTACCCTTGCCCCGTTGTTAAGGGCATTGTAGTTTACCCCGGTCAAGAGGCCCAGCTTTGAGCCAACCGAATTACCCCTGCCTGATTGGAAACGCAAAAATACCAGACCGGACTCCCCGAACTTTTTGGTAAAATCCAGGTATCCTACCCAGGAATTCCCGGATTTACTGGTGACTATTTGGTTCGGATTAGAGACATCCTGGAAGATAAATGTCCCGGCTAACTTAACGGTAAGATCAATGGGTTGTATTGTGATTCCCTGGCCCGGAAGGTAAGATACAGGCTGCCTGGTTTGAAGCAAGGGCTCTATGCTGTCGCAGAAGGATTTATTGGGAAGAAAGAAAAAGAGGCTAAAGTAAAACAAAAGGACTGCCTTGACTTGCGCTTTCTTTCGCATTTTTTTATTATACTATAATTCCGGAAATATCATACTTATTTCTTTGAATTATTTCTTTGAATTCATTATTGGTGTCCTGGAATTCGGGATACATTATTTGGATGCCTTGTTTCTCAAACTATTCTTTATTCTTAAAGCACTCTACCGTTTTCCCCTCCCTGATGCTTTCTTAATGGCTTCAAGTAACCGGGAATTAACTTTATATCCCAGCTTCTCTGATTTATGCAGGTCTAGCCAGGCTTTTTCATATTCTCCCATCCCATAATAGGCAAACCCGCGGTTGTTATAGGCCCTTGCATATTCGGGGTTAATTTCAATGGCCCTGGTACAGTCAGAGATCGCCTGTGTAAAGTTACCTTGCTTTCCGTAGGAGATCCCGCGGTTGTTATAGGCCCTTGCAAGGTCAGGTTTAATTGCTATGGCCCGGGTATATTCCGAGATGGCCCGGGTAAAATCGCCTTTGTAGTAATAAACATTTCCGCGGTTGTTATAGGCCTCTGCAAGATCGGGCTTGATTTCAATGGCCCTGGTATAATCAGAGATGGCTTGAATAAAGTTGCCTTGCTTCTCGTAGGCGATTCCGCGGTTGTTATAGGCTTTTGCAAGATCAGGCTTGATTTCAATGGCCCTGGTATAATCAGAGATAGCCCGGATAAAGTTGCCTTGCCTCCCGTAGGCAAGCCCGCGTTCGTTATAGGGCCTTGCTTTCCCGGGTGATTTATGCACCGTATCATTCCATAAGGTAAGCTCATTTTCCCAGATAAGGTTTCTTCTGTAGGAAAGAACCGCATAGCACGAAGTTATGAAAATCAACACTATGATCACCGAGTTAAAGGGCTTATCTTCAAAGATGTAATATACGGCACTTACCATGAAGAAACTGAACCCAACCATCGGCAGATAAAGCCTGTGTTCAAAAATCACATCCTTGATCGGGATGATGTTTGACTCAGGCAAAAGTGTCAGGAAAAACCAAAAAATGCCGAATGAAAATAATCTGTATTTAGAGAATGCCTTGACTGCGATACTTAAAATTAAAACTAAAAGAATAAGGCTGAATAAAGCAGGCAATTCCAGCAGGCTTTTTGCAATGTGATAATCATAGTCTAAATTCTGGTTTATTGGGATAAGAAGAAGCCTCAAGTATGTAACTGTGACCCTAAACTGCGTAATAAGATACTGCCAGGGAGAAATTCCGGGAGGGGGTTCTAAGACCCTTCGCATTCCTATAAAATCTACGGATCCGGTCAGAAGCATTGTAAGGGGGATGATCAATATAGTAGCCAGCAAAGGAATGGCATATTTCCAATTAAACCCTTCCCTGGTCCTCAGGAAACAATCTTCATAAAATAAGGCCATCAAGGGCAGGGTTATGGCCATCTCTTTAGTAAACATGGCCATAACCGCGGCTGCCAACGAAACGCAATAGAGTATCCTTGAAACTACGGGGTTTTCCCTTTTCTGCTGCATGAGCCTTGATTTAACATACAGGCTTAAGCAAATCAGGTAAAACAAGGTTGTCAAAGAAACTGCCCGCTGGATTATATAAGTTACTCCCTGCGTTTGGATGGGATGTGTTAAAAAAAGCAGCCCCGCGAAAAAAGCAATAAGATCGGCGTGTTTGACGATCTTTTTTCCCTGCATTAGAGGCGTGGAAAAGGTAAGAAGCGCGAACCACCAAACCATAATGGAAGCGCATAGATGGGTTAAAAAGTTAAAGAGGTGATAACTAAACACATCTAATCGGCTTAAATGGTAATTAAGGGCCACTGAAAAATAGGTTACAAAACGGGTAGGCCAGAAATTCCAGATAGCTTGCAGATCCGATATATTTCTTATGGCGGGATTATCCACAATTGAATTGATATCGTCAAGATGGAAAGAGCTGTAAAAGGTGTTCAGGTAGATAAACGCGCCTAATAACAGCAGCGTGCTTATAACTAATAATTTATAGTTGCGGTTAAAGATTCTGGCTATCAAAGATAGGCTTTATTTCTCTTTTAACAGCAGGGATATATTTTCCAAAAGCTCATCCATATCAAAAGGCTTCGCTATATAAAGGCTGGCGCCGATCACCCTACCGATAACCTTATCAACCTCCGTATCTTTTGCGGTAAGCATAATAACGGGTAAAGTTGCGTATTTTTCGTTCTTTCTTAATTCTTTACAGATCTCTTCGCCCGGCAGGCCGGGTAATTTCAGATCAAGCATACTGAGACCCGGCCGCTGTGTCGTTGCGAAGAATTCTTTCATCTTGGCCTTCCCTGATATTAATTCTACCGCTAAGCAGGCCGGCGGTCAATGCAAAAACTCCAAAAGAAACTAAAACGCCCCGTTAAATAAACAACAGGGCGTTTAAATTTTGGCTCC
>Ga0172371_10008144_pt1 | contig 14730 bp, 14 predicted proteins | sample Lak12m_FD_114543 | JGI IMG/M metagenome (GOLD analysis project Ga0172371, IMG submission 114543) | Freshwater microbial communities from Kabuno Bay, South-Kivu, Congo - kab_022012_12m | ecosystem: Environmental > Aquatic > Freshwater > Lake | place: Democratic Republic of the Congo: South-Kivu... | reverse complement strand
CCCCGTCAACGGGGAGGGAGCCCATCCCCCCGTTGACGGGGGGACCAGAGGGGGGTCCCCGGGTCGAAATCCGTGACCGTATTGAGGAAACGGACCACTAAGGGCCCGTCTCTGAACAAGTACGCCAAGATTCCGGGCGCCACTGCTGGACGAGCCAGCAGTGGCGCCCAAATCCAGCACCGAATTCGGGAGACTGGGCGCTCAGAAGTGCGGCGGAGGATTTTCTTGCCGAGAAACGAAGAAATCGAAACTTATTCTTAAAAAAGTCTCCCCCCTGCATGCGTCTCTTCGTGCAAAGGTCTCGCCCTTCATGCGCTCTCGCAGAAAAAACCGGGCCCGCATCAAACTCACACCGTACGGCTGGGTGCTGGTATTCCTCCTGGTCTGGACGCCCTTGGCCGGTCTTGGGACAACCAACAACTTCCTCCTCATCATCTTTCTCCTGTTGCTCGGCCTGGTCGGAGTTTCCCACACCATGGCCGTGAGGAACCTTTCAGGCGTGGATCTTGCCCGACGCTTTCCTGAAGAGATCTTCGCCGGAAGGCCCTTCAGCGTTCAGTACCTGTTCAAGTCCGATGATACTCAAAGGGGGGCGCATGCGCTGACGTTCCGCGAAAACGACCCACTCGAAGACGTAGACGGAACCGTAACGGTTCCCCACGTTCATCCGGGAGAGACCTTGACCGCGTCCGGTCTCTGCTCGGTGGCACAACGTGGGGATGCGCTCATTCGGGCCGGGACCATCTCCTCGACGTTTCCCTTCGGCCTGGCACGCTACGCCGTCACGTGCGGGCCGCAAGAATCGATCCTCGTGTTTCCCCGTATCCAGCCGGTCGATGGGGTTTTGTCCCCGGAATTGCGGGGATTGGGCGGCGGACCGGAACACCCGAACCCGTTCGGAACCGTGCCGTATCATTTCAGGGATTACGCGCCCGGGGACCCGTACAAGCATATCGAGTGGAAAAAGAGCGCTCAGACCGGGACGCTCACAACCAAGGTCCTTTCAGACGAGAGCGCCCGGGATGTCGTTATCCGCCTGCCGCCGGACCCGTCCGAGGAGACGATTTCCAGGGCCGCGTCCCTCGTGGTCTTCTTCGGGCAGTCCGGGACGAGGGTCTCTCTCAAGGGCCCCGGTTTTATCGTGGAAGGCGATGCCGGAAGGGAGTCGGTCAGAAGGCTCCTCACCGTTCTGGCCAGATGGGAAAGGGGGCCTGACTCTCGCTCGGTCCCGGACCATTCGGAGGACGTGGTTGTCGAAATAGACGAGGCGGGGCGTGTGGGTCAATGAGAGGCGTCATGGAAAAACCATGCTCCGGAAGAGCACAACGAAGATGAAATCGAACCGGAACAGCACGGAAAGCTCCCGAATAGGGGCAGCGAACGCCGGTCTCTTGGGGTCCGGGCTTTCCCGAGTTTCAGTTTCCCCCGAGCACTCGCGGCCTCTCCGGTATTTCCTGGCAGCGCTTGTGACCATCTCAATCGTGTCGGCCTGCATCGAAGACGGTCTCCACCCGCTGACCCTTCTCTTTGTCCTGCTCGTGATTCCGGCACTGCTCAGATCCGACTACTCGCGACCGTTCATGTGGGGCGACGGCCCGATCGCTCTGCTCTTCGCCGCGTACCTCGCCGTCGCTTCCCTCGGAATATTGGTCGTTCACGGCAAGGTCCCCTTTCCCCTCTTTATTCTTTACTTCACCTTCGGGGTCATCATGGTGCGGGCCCTGTCAACACTGCACGACCGCAACGTGGCGCAACTGGTATTCTTGAGCTTCGGACTCATTCTGATCAACTGTATCTTCACGAACCACTTGCTCTTCGGCGTGCTCCTGCCCGTGTATCTTTTTGTTCTGATGGGCACGCTGCTCTTCTTTCAGCTCGCACGCGCGGAGAGGACCCACGGTGAATTTCTTTTCCCTCCCGCGGGCGGCTCGAATTCGAGGACGTGGTACGGCTACTTCGGTCGATCACTGGCCCTGATTGTGGCTGCAACGGCAGTCATGTTCGTGGTGATTCCCCGGCCGTTCCTCGTATTTCCCGGTCTGAGGGCGATCATGTCCGGCGGTGGTTTGAGCGATCTCCAGAAACGAATCACGTACCGGGACATGGCGGGAATGGCGGATAGAAACCGGATCGCCTTTCTCGTCAACGTGGAAGCGGGAAAGCTGCCGGATATTCCATACTGGCGGGGACGTGTTCTGGACAGGAACGACCACGGCCGGTGGTATCCGTCCGGCCCTCTGAGGGGCATTGCCAAGACCGTAAGCGCTGAAGACGCGAGCACGGTGGTCTATCGCATAATTCCCATGCGGCTGCAATCGAAGAACCTGTATGTCTGGGGCCTTCCGGTCTGGATCACCGGCCGACAGGATCAACGGCTCTTCGTCACTTCCAAGGTGGAAGCCATCATCGACACCGCTTTCCAGAATTCCGATTCATATCGCGTTGTGGCGGTGGACGAGCCCGCTCCTGTTTCTCATGTTCCCGCGCCGATCAACCTGGATCGTGAGGGAATCACGCCGCGGATCGAGCAATTGGCCCTTCAATGGTCGTCCGGTTACGGCACGGCCGGCGAAAAGGCTACTGCCGTCAGTGCGAGACTGCGGCGGGAGTACAAGTACGAGCTCCAACCGCTCCCCCCACCTGGAGACGTGCATCCCATCGAGCACTTCCTTTTCGAAACACGCTCCGGAAACTGCGAGTATTTTGCCGGCGCGCTCTGCCTGATGCTGCGCTCCCTCGGTATTCCGGCCCGGGTGGTGGAGGGCTTTGCAGGAAAAGAGGAGACCCCGGTTCCCACCGAATTCGTCGTGCGCTTTGCTCTTGCCCACGCCTGGGTGGAAGCGGATCTCGACGGCTCAACGTGGACGCCACTGGATGCGACCCCCGCGTCTTCGATCCGCACCGGCGGAAGGGAGCTCTGGCGGCGACTCTTTGATTACTATGACCGCATTCAGTATCAGTGGATCAAATACGTCGTCTATTTCGACCGAGCCGACCAGGGTGCAGTGTTTGGATTCCTCGGAGGCCTCCTTTCCGGAAGGATCACGTTCCCCGTTTCGGTCACGCAGGGCGCACGACCGCTGTTGATCGGCACGCTCATCGTCGCGGGCATCCTCGTGCCGTTGCTGCTTCTGCTCCACCGGGCTCGGCGAAGAAGCAGGGATGTGTCCGAAATCTATCTTGCCACGATGAAGCTCCTCACGCGGAAGGGAATCCTCCGCACGATTCGACCGTGGCACGAACAGAACACCGCTGAAATCCTGGAAAGAGAGCCGCACTGTCGAGACGCGCTGGCCCGGTTCATGGACCTGTATCTGAAAGCCCGATTCGGGAGTCCGAACGTCCGGACCGATGACCTCGTCCGAGCTCAACGGGAATTGCTGGAAAACGTATGAGGCCGCGTGGCTCGCAATCATGGCCGGGGGACGGTGGTGGCACCCGCGGCAGGGCATTTCGAACTTGACGTCTCTTCCGATCCGTGTTTCATGTTGAAGATTATTTCTTGAGGTTTGAAGCATGGTTGCATTCCTGGCTGAGTATTTCACTTACATTATTGCAGAATTAGGGTACTTCGGCGTCGGATTTCTCATGGCGCTGGAAAGCATGATTGCGCCGGTTCCCAGCGAACTGGTCATGCCGTTTGCCGGCTTCCTTGCGGTGGAGGGAAAGTTTTCACCTGCCATCGTCATTCTGGTAACCTCCATCGGTTCGCTGGTCGGTTCGATGATCTCCTACGGCATGGGATATTGGGGCGGCAGGCCCGTCGTGCTCACCGTGGGGCGCTACCTTTTTCTGAATCAGGAGCACCTCGAATGGACCGAGAGGTGGTTTGCCAGGAATGGCTCCTGGACCATCTTTGTCAGCAGGTTCATCCCCGTGGTGCGGCACCTCATCTCGATTCCCGCAGGTCTTGGCCGCATGAGGATCGTCCCCTTCTGTGTCTACACCCTCATCGGAGCAACCCTCTGGAATTCGTTTCTCCTCTTCTGCGGGTACAAGCTTCGTCAGAATTGGATGCTGGTGCAGCAGTATTCTCACGAATTGGACATTGTTGTGCTGGGCCTCCTTGCCGTCGCAACCGTCTGGTTCGTTGTGACGCACATCCGACGGTCACGCGTGGCGGCGACAGCGGAGAACGTAAATCCGAATTGAGCCTCCTCCTTGATGGCCCGGCGGCAGAGCCGGACCAATCCCTATGAAAATGCCCCGGGGAGGGACTTTTTGCAGAAAGTCCCTCCCCGGACCCCCATAGGCGCTAACTTAAGGGTATTTCGGTCTGCCCGGCACCGAAGTGCCGGGCTATTATCGGCTGTCCCTCCGGGACAAAAACATTGCTGTTCAAGCCCTGAAGGGGCGACTAATAATAGCCCGGAGTTTCAACTCCGGGTATTCGGATGGTGAAAATTTCATGGAACCGAACAAGTTAAGCAAAAGTTAGCGCCTATGCCCCGGACCCCTCTTCAAATACTCCAAGTATATTGGCGGCGCCCGTCGGTCGCCGCTTGGTCTTTGCCAACCCGGACGTGGGTGCAAGGGTAGCATTTTCATTGTTCGTTGTGCCCCATACCGGGCATGCAAATTCCTACGAATTATCACGAGAAAGGATAAGACGCCTTGAGAGTGTTGTCAGGCATTCAGCCGAGCGGAGCCCTCCACATCGGCAACTACCTCGGAATGATGAGGCCGATGATTTCGTACATGGATCGGGAGGATCTTTTCGTATTCATCGTCAATCTTCACGCGCTGACGAGCGTGACCGACGCGGCGAAGCTGTCCTCGGGCACGACCGAAGCTGCCGCGGACTTTCTCGCTCTGGGTCTCGACCCCGATCGTTGCACCTTCTGGGTTCAGTCCGATGTTCCGGAAGTAGTCGAATTGTCCTGGATCCTCACTTGCATCACCCCCATGGGGCTGCTGGAACGGTGCCACTCGTACAAGGACAAGATCGCCAAAGGTGTCTCGCCCAATCATGGTCTGTTCGCGTATCCCGTGCTGATGGCTGCGGACATTCTCCTGTACCAGTCGAACCTGGTTCCGGTCGGAAAAGACCAGAAGCAGCACATTGAAGTCACGCGGGACATTGCCATGAAGTTCAACGGCGCCTTCGGCGAGACCTTCGTGATCCCGGAGGGAGAGATCAGCGACGAGGTTGCCACGGTTCCCGGTCTCGACGGCCAGAAGATGTCCAAGTCGTACGACAACACCATCGAGATCTTTTTGGACGAGAAATCCCTCAAGAAGAAGGTCATGAGCATCGTAACCGACTCGACACCGGTCGACCAGCCCAAAGACCCGGAGACATGCAACCTGTACCAGGTTTTTCGTCATTTCGCGCCGCCCGAGCGCGTCAAAGAAGTGACGCGGCTCTACCGGGAAGGAGGAGCCAGGTACGGTGCAATCAAGAAAGAGTTGGTCGGCATTTTGTGGGACTATTTCAGGGGATCCCGTGAGGAAAAAGCACGACTCATGAAAGATCGCGGTCACATCCGCGAGATTCTGGCGAAAGGCGCGCAAAAGGCGCGACTCATCGCTCGAGAAACCATGGAAACCGTGAGGGAGCGGGTGGGCCTGAAATACTGATGTCTTCCCAACAGGACAGGACCGACATCGACGCCATCGTCCGGACCCTGCGAGCTGAGGTCAGGAGTCTCAGGGTCCCCATCGTCACGGAGATCTCCCGAAGGCGTCGCAATCCGTTCGACATACTCATCTCGACCGTCCTCTCCCTGCGCACCAAAGATGACGTCACGCGGGCCGCATCACTCAGGTTGCTCGAGAAGGGGCCGACGCCTCGGGCAATGCTATCCCTGCCGGAAGAGGAGATCGCCCGCTTAATCTTCCCCGTGGGCTTCTACAAGACCAAGGCCAAGCGGATCAGAGAAATCTGCGCGGAATTGCTCAAGAGCCACGGCGGCAAGGTCCCGGACACCATCGACGAGCTCCTCACGCTCAGCGGCGTCGGAAGAAAGACCGCGAACCTCGTCGTCACCCTCGGGTACGGAAAACCCGGCATCTGTGTCGACACCCACGTTCACCGGATCTCCAACCGGCTGGGATATGTGAGCACCAAGTCCCCCGAGGAGACCGAACGGGCGTTGAGAGAAAAGCTTCCCCGCCAGTACTGGATCGAATACAACGATCTGCTGGTCACGTGGGGCCAGAACGTGTGCAGACCCATTTCTCCCTGGTGTTCCCGATGTGCAGTCAGGCCGTACTGCAAGCAGGTCGGGGTCCTTCGGCGCCGATAAGTCGCCCCGTCTCGCGCGCGACCAGGAGAACGTATCCATGTCCGATGTTCATTGGCCGAGAGTCAAGGAGATCCTCGACGGAATCCTCGAGAAATGGGCTGCGGAACATGGCCGCACCCCGAAGATGCACATCGTGCACCAGGGGCCCATAGGATGGGAAACCAAGGAAGAGCTCGCGGCAAGCACCCCGTACGAAAAGCAGCTCATCGAACCCGACAAGGTCGGCAACGGCAGAGCCGCGGAAACCAATCTCGTCCGGATACTGAGAGGCCCCATCGGCGGGAATCGGAGGATGCCCTCGGGAGGTCCGTACTTGACCCCAGGCGAGATCGCGGAAATTATCGACTGGATCGACGCGGGCATGCCCGAGTGATCGAGCGTCGCTTCATCACTCGATAGCCGACGACATAACCGAGCAGTCCCGCCGCGGCTCCCACGATCGAGCCTGCCACCGCGATCCGAGTGACGGTGTCCCAGCCCAATCGCAGAAACTCCTGCACCGCCTCCCCAAAGAAGCCGGCATCGACGATTGGCTTCATCGTTTGTCTGAAGGCTTCCAGATTGAGGATGGCAGCCTTGCCGAGAATCATCGATCCGAGGCAATAGTACCCGTAATACATGGGAATCAGGGTGATGGGGTTGTTCACCCAGGTAAAGGCAAACGCCAGCAGGGAATTGAACCTGAAGATCAGTCTCAGGGCCCCCAGACACACCATCTGCGTTCCGATGGGGAGCCCGAGTCCCACGGCTAACCCGACCGCGATACCTCGAGCGTCAAACCACGGCGGATTCCGCGATGCGGCCTGAGGCTCGGCAAAGGAGCGCCGAAACAAACCCCTCAAACCGAGCGGCTGGGGCCCAAGGGTCGGCTCTTCACCATCAGCGAGCTCGTCCTTCTCTTTGAAGGACGCTCCTCGATCTGCCTTCGCGGGTTCAGTCATCCAGTGGCCCTCGAGATTAGCCGAGATCGAAGGCCATCGTTTCTCCGGGCCCACACGAGCCGGATCAGCGGAAGCCTCCCCGAAGGGTTCGCCAGTGCGAAGCCCTCGTCGTCAACCTTACCGATTCAGAGGGGTCGGGTTGACAGGGGCGCATTGTATCCCAACCGCTCGGAATCTTGAAGCGGTCACGGCTGCTGAGGTTAAAAGGTCCCGTGACCGCCATTTTGACCGGCGCACTAATCGTTCACCGCGAGCGCAAGAATCCTCACCCCCAACCCCCTCTCCAAGTCTGGAGAGGGGGCTTCCGGTCCCCCTTCCCCACGCTTGGGGAACGGGTCAGGGGATGGGGACACTCGGACAAGGCGCCCACCGTCTCATTTCGTGGACAGTCCCGGTGAATGGTTCCTCACGGAGTCCGGTCATGGTGTTGATTGTTCGATGGCCCGTTGGTATAACGCAATCCCGAAGGGAGGTGCCCCATGAAACCTATTCTCATAGAAGCGACCACCATACCCGACGCCTGGTTTCAGTGTCTGTACACTCTGGTCGAAGAGTCGAGGAAACCTGACGGCGCGGCCCGCCGGTACACGGTCGATACCGGTTCCAATCCCGGAGCGGACCGCATTGAATTCGACATGGTCATGGTTCACATCAAGCAGCCCGGAGTACGGCCGCTGTTGCCGCAGATTCCCGAGCACTTGAACCTCCCCCCGGTCGCGGACGAGAAGTACCTCGCGGAATACATGCCCTATCTCCTCTCGTCCCAGAAGGCGCCGGGTGAGCACTACACCTACGGCGAGCGGTTGCAGGTGGCCTGGCAGTTCGTGATCGACTACTACAAAAAGCACGGCGGCCGCACCAACCGGATGTGCATGGAAATCGGCCGCCCCGAAGACATCTTCTTCTATGAACGGGAGGACGGCTCCACGCCGTGCATGAGGCTTGTGGACACCCGCATCATGGACGGTAAGCTGCACTGGGTCGTGTACTTCAGGTCGTGGAATCTCTGGTCCGGCTTCCCGGTGAACCTTGCGGGCCTGCAGCAGGCAAAGGAGATCATGGCCATGGAAACGGGAGTGGAAGACGGAGAAATCGTGGCGCTTTCCAAGGGTCTGAATATCAGGGATTACAACATCGAAGTCGCACTGATGAGACTACAGAAGGATACGGGCATCAACCTGGGGGCACGACGGGAATAATCGGCCGCGCGGACGGGAGTGATCTGAAAAGGCAACTGCGGGGGGAGACCTTTTTGAAAAAGGGTCCTCCCCCCGCACCCCCCTTCCAAAAACTTTAAATGTATCGGCGGCTCCCGCTGGTCGCCGCATAATCCCTACTCGATCGGCTCGCCTCTCTTCCCCCAGTGAAACCGTGGCGCGGAATCGGTAGGAGCGGACTCCGCCTTCCCCCACCGGAATTTGGTGGCCCGCGTCGTCTCGCCGGTCTGCGCGTCCCCTGCCGCGGACGTGGCCGGTTTGACAGGCATGACATCGGTATCAGCCGCTTTGTCCACTTTCTTGCGCTTTGTTCTCGCGGCGCGGGCGGGCGGTCTCGCAGGAGCGGAAGTCACGTCCGGCGCTCCGGTTCTCGGCCGGCGTACGTTGGCTCTTTGCGGTGTCCTGCTGCGCCGACCCGCAATAATATCGTCATCCTCGCCTATGGCCGCTCCCCGAACGGTGCCCGCGGGAGGTGGGCCTACCGTCCGAGCCCCCACGTCAAAATCAGTTACGATGGAACCATCACCCTCCCCCATTCCGGTGAAGGGTGATCCCTGTGCGTGCGCCCTCTCCAGGGGGTAGGAGATTAAGAGAACCAGAAGCCCGAGCCACAATAACGGTTTCATGGCGCGCTCCTTTCGGGTTTTCGGTACTAATGCTGCGAGCAACTCCTCCCAAAGAAATTCACACACTTACACGGTACCCCTAGCATAACAAGGCGGAACCTGTCAACATTTCTTTCGGAGGAGCTCAGTCATTCAGTACAGTAATGGGTACCGACAGCCGAATGGCCCTGAGGGTTCCGTGACGGGTCCGCTTGCCCCTACCGTAATTGCTCACCGCGGAGACGCAGAGGGCGCCGAGGACGCAGAGAATTGAAGCGACGACTTCCTCAGAGTTGTCCGCAGATTTCGCAGATGGCCGCAGATTCGGTCGAGGAACGCAGAGATTTGAAAGGGAGATGTCCTCCGCGACCTCCGCGTGCTCTGCGGTGAATTCTCATTTCATGGCGAACGGTTGCACCCGACCTTCACCCCTTGACCACGCCCATGGGCTTGATGCGAGCGACTTTGCGTGCGAGGCCCGCCTTCTGGACCACATCCACGACGAGGCTCACGTCCTTGTACGCTTCGGGGACTTCTTCCCGCAGCGTCTTGCGACCGGCCCACCGCGGGTACACGCCTTGATCTTGGAGCTCCCTCTCGACGGATCTTCCCTTGGTCCGGTCGAGAGCCTTGTGCCGTGATAGGACGCGGCCCGCACCGTGGCACGCGGACCCGAACGTTTCGTCCATGGCCCCTTGCTCGCCTGCGAGGACATAAGACGCGCGGCCCATGTCCCCGGGAATCAGCACCGGCTGGCCAGTCGGGCGGTACAACTCCGGCAGGGCCGGATGATGAGCGGGAAACGCCCTTGTAGCGCCCTTTCGGTGCACGCAAACTTTTCGCTCTTTTCCTGCGACCCGGTGGGTTTCGATCTTGGCGATGTTGTGGCACACGTCGTAGAGGAGGCGCCAGTTCATCTCCCTTGGGGACACCTTCAGCGTCTCTTCCCACGTGGTCCGGGCAAGGTGCATCAGGATCTGGCGGTTGGCAAAGGCGTAATTCGCGGCCCCGGCCATGGCCGCCAGGTATTCCCGGGCCAACGCGGTGTTCAGCCGAGTACACGCAAGCTGCCTATCGGGAAGCTCAATGCCTTCTTTGACCACACTCTTGACCATGCGGGCCAGGAATTCATCGCAAACCTGGTACCCGAACCCTCGGGAGCCCGTGTGAACGAGTACCGTCACCTGTCCGGGACTGATTCCCCAGAGGTCCGCGGTCCGCTCATCGAAGATCTCTTCGATGTAACCGATCTCAAGGAAGTGGTTCCCCGAACCGAGGGTTCCGAGCTGATCTCTTCCCCGCTCGAAGGCCCGGTCGCTGATCACCTCCGGATCCGCGCCGGGAATTCGGCCGTGCTCCTCGATGCGTTCCAGATCGGACCGTTCCCCCATGCCTCGCTCGACGGCCCATTCAGCGCCGGAAATCAGCACCTTGGACAATTCTTTCTTGTTGAGCTTGATGCCGCCTCGGGAGCCCAATCCGCTGGGCACCTTCCGGAAGAGCGCGTCGATGAGCTCTCTGATGCGGGGGGCCACCGCTTCTCGCTGCAATCCCGTCAGAGCCAGGCGCACACCGCAGTTAATGTCGTAGCCCACTCCACCGGGCGACACGACACCGTCATCGAGGTCGAAGGCTGCCACTCCTCCAATGGGAAAACCGTATCCCCAGTGAACATCGGGCATTGCCATGGACCGCTCCACAATGCCGGGAAGATGTGCCACGTTGAAGACCTGGTCTGTCGCGTCATCCGTTTCGATGTCAGGCATGAGCCTGAGATCGCTGAATATCAGACCCGGGACTTTCATCGCGCCCGTTTTGGGAATCTCCCATCGTACCTCATCTAATTGCACCAATCGGTATGGCTTGGAACGGGACACGTGACACCCTCCCAGACTTGGAACGCGGAACCCGTCGAGTGGCTTCGCCGGATTCCGCGCCCATGGAGCCGGACTGACTCTATGCAACAGGATAATACAGGAGCCGGCGGTTGCAAGGGACAGAGAGGGTTCAGGAAGAACTGGGGCAAACGCTCAGCTCTGAGACCGCTTCACTCGTGTTCGGCCAGCCGCTCCGCGAACCTCTCCAACCATTCCGCTTGTTCAGGGGTGTCAGGGACCTCGAGGCCCCTGGCCTGGGCGATCGTGTGAAGCGCCATATGGGGGCTCAAACCTTCGTAGACCGCAACGCACGCCGCTATCAACGCGGCACGGCCGATTCCCGACCTGCACTGGATCGCCACGGTCTTCCCGGCGGTCAGGCGTTCAACCACAGTCTCGGCGAGCTTGACCGTCCTGTCAATCGACGAAGGCGTTCCCCTGTCCGGAATGGGGAACGACATGAACTCCATGCCGTTGTTTTTGCAAAGCTCGTCTTCGCGTTCCAGGCCGAGCGATCGTACCTCCGCCGGCTCGAGAAGCGAAACGAGCACCGTAACACCGTCGTGAAACAGCCCCCGTATTTCGTCATCGAGCCAGTCCTCTCCTCGCGGGTGCGGCATGATGGCGAGCCGCCCCGATTCCAATCGGCCGATCCAGTACAGTTCCGGCTTCACGTTCCTACCCCCTGGGTCATGGTGACCGCCCGCATGAGACGGTCCCCGAAGTCACTCTTCAGTCCAGATCGTGGCACGATGACTGTCCCGACTCGGGTCTTGAGAATGAGTCACATGGTGTACCCACTAGACTCGGTTCCCTTTGCACGTGCAGCTTTTCGTGCACAGCCGCTCGGCGCATGCCGCCCCCACGGTGTGCGCACTGGTGAGGGGGGCCGGCCAATCGTCCCCACACCTCACGTCATCCAGTTGGGACGTGTGGACATCCATTCCATGACGGTTTCCCGCAGCCACGTCTCCAGCCCCTTGGCCAGGTAGAAGCGAGGCGAGAGGAGGTCGTCTTCCGGCAGTATCACCCCCTCATCCACCGCCTTTCTTGCCAAAGCCGTGTACGGATAGATCCGAATCCCTACGTTCAATTTCATCGCCTCCAGCCCGAGGGAATCGGCAAATCTGAGGCTTTCGAGGGCTGTCTGCCGAGTTTCGCCGGGGCCCCCCAAGAGCAGAAAGCCCATGCGGCGGATTCGGTTTTTCGCAAGCACCTCCGAGATGCGGCGCACGTCCTCCGGTTTGAATCGTTTGTTCAATCCGTGGAGAATGAGCTCCGAGCCACTCTCGAACCCCAAGGCGACCTCTTTGCATCCCGCCTCGGCCATGACCGCGGCCAGGTCTGCGTCCACATGAATCGGATAGATGATGCAACGCCAGGAAAGGTCCTCCCTCAACGCCATCAAGCCTGAGCAGAGTTGTTTTGCATACGAGGCCGGCAAGTTGAAGGTGTTGTCCACGAAATAGAATTGTCGCACATCGCGACGGACCCATTCGTTTATCCACCCGACCACCTCTTCGGGAGACCGTTTCCGGAGCACGCACCCTTCGATGGTGGCGGTTGAACAGTAGCTGCACCTGAATGGGCACCCTCGCCGCGTTTGAACGGGAAGCCAGAAATCCTCGTGTTTCGGCACATACTTTCCCAGCAGTGCGGGGTCGGGAAGAGGAAAGGCATCGAGATTCCGCTGGAACGATCTATCCCCCTGCATGCCCCGGCCCTGGAGATAGAGCCCCGGCACACCGGTGAGGTCCGCTTTTTCCCGGAGTCGCCCGAGCAAGAGGAGAAAAGCGCTCTCGCCCTCACCCTGAATCCCCATGTCGGCATTCAGAAATTTCAAGAGGCTCTCCGGATACATGCTGTAGCCTGCGCCGCCGAGAACCACGGGCGCGGCGCTCAATTGCTTGCATCGAGATACCACCTGTTTCACGTCCTCGAGGAGGAACTTGGGGTTCTCCATCTTCTGATCATCGACATTTCTCACGGAAACGCCGATAACGTCCGGACGGAACCGCCGGATAGCCTCTGCAATGGATGATTCGGGCTCGGCTGCCCGCATGAGATCCAAAAATTCGACATCATGGCCCGCTCCCTGAGCCGCGGCAGCGACGCAGGCAGGTCCCAGGGGCCAGGTCCGCATATTGATCTCTTCCCTGTTGGCCGAAATCAGGAGCACTTTCATGGGGCACACCGCGGATCGCGTCTTCGGAATTGCGGAAAACCACAAGGTCATAGAAGCTGTAAAACAGTATAGCACGCGCGGCGTGTCGCGACATCGCTGAGGCTCACGGTGGCGACGCAGAAAGATCGAGCGAAGTGGAAATCTTTCCGTGGCGCAGCGTGGCTCGGCTTCATGGACGAGACACTTGCACCATCCGCTCGCCGGTGACATATAATCGTTGGGAGACGGCCACTGCCGGTGGCAAGAGAGGCATTCATGAGCAACGAAAAGTCGGTCCTTGTCGTCTACGGCGCTGTCTGGTGCCCTGACGCACAGAGAATCAAGCGCTACCTGGACGAGAACCATATTCATTACGAATGGCATGACATTAATGAGGAACCGGAGGCCGAGGAGCTCGTCAGGAAGATGAACCGCGGTCAAGTGGTCCTGCCGACCATCGTTTTTCCCGACGGATCCATACTCGTTGAACCATCCAGGAGGAAACTGGCCGAGAAGCTCTCCTCGCAGGCGTAATACCGATCGGTTTTCAACCACGTGATGCCAATACGCTTTCAAAGAGCCCTGCACCGGGTTTGCAACCGCGGCGTTTGCCGGAATCGTGGCACAAACCTTCCGTGGACACCATGAAGAAGACAAGGCGACTGACGGCGCCTCACATCAAGAGCTTCCGAGAGACCATCTACTCGTTCTTTCAAGAGAATGGCCGTCAATTGCCGTGGCGCTTCGCCGACGACCCGTACCACGTCCTCGTGTCGGAATTCATGTTGCAGCAGACTCAAGTGCCGCGGGTCCTTCAGAAGTACGATCCTTTCCTTGCCGCGTTTCCAAGCCTGGGGTCCCTCGCTGCGGCCCCCTTTCCCGAAGTGCTGTCCCTCTGGCAGGGTCTTGGGTACAACCGCCGCGCCCTTGCGCTCCATCGGACCGCTCAGCGGGTGGTTGCGGATTTCAGGGGGAGGGTTCCAGACTCGGTGGAAATTCTTCGGTCCCTTCCCGGAATCGGCAATGCCACAGCCGGGGCGATTTCGGCTTTTGCATTCGGGAAGCCCGTAGTCTTCATCGAGACCAATATTCGGCGGGTCTTCATCCACTTCTTCTTTCCTGCTGAGAACAGGATCGTTGACGCGGACATCCTGCCACTCATCGGGCAAACTCTTGACCACGAACAACCCCGGTCGTGGTACTACGCTCTCATGGATTACGGCTCCATGCTCAAGAGCGCGGAAGGAAATCCCAACCGCCGCAGCGCGCATTACTCGCGGCAGAGCGCATTCGAGAACAGCGACCGCCAGATACGGGGTCTCATTCTCCGGACGCTGCTCAACCGTCAGGCGCTGACGGTGGCGGACCTCTTGCAGTCGGTAGGCAGGAGCCCGGATCGGGTCGAGCCCCTGATCGCCAGGCTGATCCACGAGGGCTTCCTCATCCGAAAAGGAGAAGTCCTGACGCTCGCCGGCCACAAGTTGGAGAGATAGCGGGAGGGTTAAGAAAAGCCAAATGCGGAGGGAGACCTTTTTGGAAAAAGGTCCTCTCCCCGCACCCCATAGGCGCTAACTTAAGGGTATTTCGGTCTGCCCGGCACTGAAGTGCCGGGCTATTATCGGCTGTCCCTCCGGGACAAAAACATTGCTGTTCAAGCCCTGAAGGGGCGACTGATAAT
>Ga0172371_10008143_pt1 | contig 14731 bp, 13 predicted proteins | sample Lak12m_FD_114543 | JGI IMG/M metagenome (GOLD analysis project Ga0172371, IMG submission 114543) | Freshwater microbial communities from Kabuno Bay, South-Kivu, Congo - kab_022012_12m | ecosystem: Environmental > Aquatic > Freshwater > Lake | place: Democratic Republic of the Congo: South-Kivu... | reverse complement strand
TAGAGCAGGCATAGCGGTCAAAATACCAAGAAGACTCCACAAATGTATCCATGGTATCCGTTTCTCGTCTGGCTTGTCCGCCGCAACGAGGACACGACACTTCTACCCACCATTGCAACTGAGGGAGGGGTGATCTTCCGCTTCGAGGAAATTCAATTTCTGTGGGTAGGACCACGGGAAGGTCATCATCAGGCACAGGTACTACCCCGCAAAGAGGGCAGTGGATTACTGGGATCGGCGCCCCCCAATAGCGCTGCCTGGATATGCCCCAGTCTCGGAGCCTGTAGTTGACTGTCAACCCCCCCCTTCCTAATGAAGAAAGCCGATCCGCAATGGCCTTCATGGCAGAGACATTGTCCATGCCATCAAAATCGCCTGAATTCACTAAAACTCCCGGACCGACATAGGCTTCCAACATTTTATCCGGACTGAGTACCTCGCCGTCCGGCTGAATGACTACCACCACGTCCAAACCGTATTTCCTGGCGAAGAGAAAATCTCGTTGGTCGTGGGCTGGAACCGCCATAACAGCCCCTGTCCCGTACTCATAAAGGACAAAATTGGCCACGAAAATAGGCAACATGCGCCCTGTGAGTGGATTTATGCAGTATGCGCCAGTAAAGACGCCTTCCTTTTCGGCCTCCTCGCCCACTCGACTCTGCCAATCCTGGGTCAAGACTGTGTTTATGAACTCTTTTACCGCCGCTTCGTGCGGGGTGCCGCGAGAGAGATTCAAGCACAAAGGGTGTTCCGGAGCTAGACTGAGGAAGGTTGCCCCATGGAGGGTGTCCGGTCTTGTAGTAAACACCTCTATCACGGTGTCGCTGCCTTGAACCTCGAACAGGATTCGAGCGCCCTCGCTATACCCTATCCAGTTTCGCTGCATTGTAATGACCTTTTCAGGCCAGCCAGTAAGTTTGTCGCACCACTCAAGGAGCTCAGCAGCGTAATTGGTAATACGGAAAAACCATCCTTCCTGTTCCTTCTGAACCACCGATTCTCCGCAGCGCCAGCAAGAGCCGTTTTCGACTTGTTCATTTGCCAACACCGTCTGGCAAGATTCGCAATAGTTAACGATGGATTTCCTGCGATAGACAAGATCGTGTTCCAGCATGCGAAGAAAAAGCCATTGCTCCCAGTGATAATAGCTGGGATCACACGTGGCGATTTCTCGATCCCAATCATAAGAGAACCCCAACCGTTTTAGTTGACGCCTCATATCTCGAATGTTGTCGTAGGTCCACGTGGCGGGATGGGATTGATGTTTAATAGCGGCATTCTCGGCCGGCATGCCAAAGGCATCCCATCCCATAGGATGAAGTACGTTGTAGCCCTTCATCATCTTGAATCGGGCTAACACGTCCCCGATGCAATAGTTTCGGACGTGCCCCATGTGAATGCGTCCGGACGGGTATGGAAACATCTCCAATACGTAGTACTTTTCTCGGGAAGGATCTGCCTCAACCTCATAAATGTTCTCAACAGTCCAGTAGGATTGCCATTTTTTTTCTACGGCCTCTGGATAGTATTTCTGGTCCATCTATTACTCCCGCGCTTCACTCAAACGAATTCCTGCTTTTCTATCATACCAGTGCAATGCGCATCAACGGGTTTAATACTTGACCACCTCATATTCAAAATTATATCCTTTTTCGTTTGGCGACGTCTGACTAGAATGGTCTCTTAAGAGGAACGCGCAACATATATCCACAAGCGAGGAAACCTGATGACCGAAGAATATTCACTGAGTCCGGACGGCGAAAAATTTCCCCTTCCTACGGAAACTGATTACGCCACTGAATTTGCTCGGCTGGAACGACTTGCAGCTCGAAACAGAGCTGCAGGCAGGGAGATAGTCGTCGTAATGGGCTTGGGGTTTGTTGGCGCAGTTATGGCGGCCGTTGTAGCAGATTCAGTGGACGAAGACGGCAGGCCATCAAAATTTGTGATCGGTATGCAAAGACCTAGTAATCGATCCTTTTGGAAAATTCCGATGATATGTCAGGGCAGAGCCCCCATGAAGGCGGAAGACCCTGAGGTTTCTGAAATAATACGGCGAACCGTCATAGATAAGGAGACGATGACTGCCTCTTTCTCTTACAAAGCTCTATCGTTGGCTGACGTCGTCGTGGTGGACGTCCAATGCGATTACGTAAAAAATTCACTCAAAGACGTCAGCACCGGTTATGTCCTCATGGACGACCTTGAAAGATCTCTCGAGATTATTGGCGAAGAGATCATGCCCAACACCCTGATCCTTATCGAGACTACCGTGCCGCCTGGAACAACTGAACAAGTAGCGTATCCCCTCATCAAAAAGGCCTTCCGAAAAAGAGGTATTGCTTCGGAGCCCCTGATCGCCCATAGCTATGAGCGCGTCATGCCCGGAGCCCAATATGTTTCCTCCATCCGAAATCTCTGGCGAGTTTGTAGCGGAGTCAATCAAAAGGCCCGGGACAGAATAGTCAAGTTTCTCCACGAGGTTGTCGATACCGAACACTTTCCCCTGACTGTACTGGACCGCCCTATCGAGTCCGAAACCGCAAAGATAGTGGAAAATAGTTATCGAGCGACCATACTCGCATTTCTCAACGAATGGAGCCTCTTCGCCGAACGCAACGGCGTGGATCTCATGAAAGTTATTAGCGCAATCAAGGTTCGCCCCACCCATTCGAATATTATTTTTCCAGGGCCGGGCATAGGAGGCTACTGCCTGCCAAAAGACGGCGGGCTGGCTGTTTGGGCATACAAGCATCTCCTCGGATTCGAAGACGACCTTTTTCAGATAACGCCTGCGGCTATTAACATAAATGACTCTCGAGCGCTCCACGTACCCGAACTTGTACGAGATGCCTTGCGGAATATGGGTCGCTACATTTCAGCGTCCAAGGTTGCGATCCTCGGCGCATCCTATAGAGAAGACGTGGGCGATACCCGATACAGCGGCTCGGAGATAGTCGTACGGAGATTGGCTGAGATGGGTGCCGACGTCTGCGTCCATGACCCCTATGTGGATCATTGGTGGGAGTTCGAAGCCCAGGAAACATACCCAGGGCCGGGAAAGAGCCGAGCTCGTTTCTTCAGAAGCCAAAAGAAACTAGAGGCTCTTCGAATCGAAAAAGACCTAGGGTCAGCCTTGGCAGAAGCGGACGCCGTCGTCTTCGCAGTGAGACACAAGCAATTCTTAGACCTCAACCCCCATGAAATAGTGGCTATGGCCGGAGGCCCCATTGCCGTTATAGACTGCTTTGGCATCCTCGATGATAACAAGATCGCCCAATACTTTGAATTGGGCTGTGAGGTCAAGGGGTTGGGTAGAGGCCATATCAATAGGATTAAGAAGAAGTCCAAGCATTAGCAACTTCTAGGACTAAGATCAGAGTGCTTCCCCCATCAGAAAGTTCCTTGGCAACTGCCGTCGTGGCTTCATTTATGAGTGCCGGCCGCTGACTCACCTTATCTTGAGAGTAGGTTCTCCGAAAAGCGCAAACCTAAGCCATAAAAAGGCGAACTCCAAGAGAGCCAAGTCCGAACTCTGGATAACTCTGACTCGATCTTCAGCCACCTCGAAGCGTTCCAAAAAGTTGCTTTGAAACACAAATTCTCGGAACCGCTCCAAATTGTAGCACGCCATGACAAACATCTTCATATGGTTTTCTGTGAGTCTAATCCCCTCCTGCTGCACTCTTCGCACATGGAGTTCCATCAGAAGATCATTAACTCTGTTATATTCTGCCATACCTTGGTCGTGTAGCCATTCTGAGATACGCCATTGGCAATCTTCCTGGAATCCTTTGCAATGATCCTCCTTGACTAGGAAGAAGAACTCATGGGCACTTCCATCAGACTTGTTCCTAGTGGATCCCCTCCCCACCGGATAAATCCTACAGGCTCCCGGGCGGTGCTGGTACACAGCACAGCCACGTGCTCGGACAAAAGGACAGCGTTTATCCCGCCCGTCCATCTTCATAAAAAATTGAGGGAATTCTTGGGGTGTTCGCTGTCGCATGTAGGTGTACTGATCGAGGAACTCCGAGGAGGTAACTCCCAAGGCAGTCTTCAACTGCAATACATCATAAGGGGTCAACATAAGGTCCAGCTTTCCGCAGCACTCCGTAAAACAAGGAACCCCTGGCCCGCAGTGAAATCGGAAGGTATCTCCCGGGGTCAATTCAGGCCCAAAGTCCAACCCTCCAAAGCCCTCGGCATCTCGAGATACCATTATAAATAAACCTTTCCAACTAACGAGCTCCTGACGCTGCCAGAAGCGGTCTAGGCGCCTCTCTCTAAAAAAAGCGCGAAATCCATTAAACTAGGAAAAGTCAAATCAGCTTCATCGTCATGTTCAGTTGCGATCCTTACAGTCTTTGTGCCTGCTCTTCTCCCTGCCTCAACATCTTTTCTCGAATCCCCTACCATGTACGATGTCACCAAACATATGCCCATTTCATCAGATGCACGAAAGAGCATACCCGATTGGGGTTTGCGACAGTCACAAGACTCGTGATCGTCATGAGGACAGTAATAAAGCCCGTCAAGTGCCACCCCGCCTTCGTGCAAATACTCACGTAAGCGCTCGTGTACGCGGCCTAGATCTTCCTCGCTCATATATCCCAAAGCGATCCCCCGTTGATTGGTTACCAGCACAAGCAAGTACCCCAATCGCTTGAGTAAACTCATTGCAGACACTGCCCCTGGAAGCATGACAAGCTCTCCTGGGGTCTTTACATATCGCCCCTCCGGCAGTTTAACGTTGATGACGCCATCCCTGTCCAAAAATATGCCAGAGGCAAGTTGTTTTTGGCTGGCGTCTTTTTGTCGAGTTGATGTCATCAATAATCCTGTCTCCTCAGTAGCAAGTCTGATAATACACATTCTCGGTTGCGCAGCCAAATCATCGCGCATTTGATACCACGATCGAGGAGATTGCAGAAGCAAGTCTTACTCACATTGATCAATGATCTTAAACAAATAGCTCAGTCTGGAAACAATCAGAATCGGTACACAGGTAATTACATCCTAATAAGACTTATTGGGGGGACAAAACAGGGGGGGCTCAGGACATGACATGTTGATGTCACAAAAAAAATATTACAACCCCTTCCCAACTTTATTTAGTGATATTCATCTATTATCCATACCTCCTCTTTTATTTCTCTTTTTGCTTCATAATTTACTTGACATAATGTTTGCTATGAATAATTAGGTCATCCCAGGACATTCAGTTAAGGAGGGAGGGTATGGTGATAATAAAGCCCTTTAAGGTATTGGTTTATCTAGCTATCTCTTGGTTTATCGTATCAGCTTCATTTTTGCCGTCGCGTGCCGACCCTGCAAGTGAGGGGGCTGGCATGAGCGGTGAAGTTTTGTCAACTGACCCGACAAGACAGCCGACGTATCAATCCTTGCCAAGCCTACCCCGTGCGAACTCCCATACTAGCGGTTCGCAGTCATCGTCGCATCGATACGACGGGCCTAAGTCAGTTACTGGGGGCCAGACGCGTTACGGTCAAAGTACAAGGGTGACCATAGGTGAATCCCCGGTTCTGAGTTATCAACAGCCTGCCCAGGCACTGTGCACCCCTAACGGCTGCCGGGTACCGGCTTATCAAACCAGGCCCGTGTCGCCACCCCCAACCGGCCTGTTCTCCTACGGTGGCGTCCCCCTGGGGGGCAGGTACCAGGGGCCAGTCTTACCCAGGATAGGTTTCCGTCAGTTCAATCTCAGTGCAAAATTGTGGCATGCGAAACTGAATGCCACGACCATAAAATGGGGCACCAATACCGTAGGCGGCCCTGGCACCGAGTTGGACTTTCACAACAATCTGGGATTCGGGAAGTACAACTATATTGCCGAGTATGAAGCCAGATATCAAATAAGACCCAACTGGGGTATCCGCTTCTCTTTCATGCCCCTGCGATATCGCGATAACGCATATCCACCGAACGGCTTCTTCTTCGGCAACATCTATTATGCACCCGCTACAAACACTCTCACCAAATGGGATCGGAATATCTACCGGTGGGACCTGGTGTACGACTGGTATCAAAAATGTCATGCGACTTCCAGCGTATTCGCGGGATACGCCCTATACGACGACAAACTGACCATATCTAACTTTTATACATCCAGGACACGGTCAAGCGGCTGGGGATTGGTGTTCGCAGGGTTGAGTTGGGAGAGGGTGATTCGCAATCTCGGTGCATCCACAGCATCAACCCAATGTAGATGGAGCTTTCAGTTCTGCGAGGGATACTTTGGTTATGATGGGTATGCCGCAGCAAGGATAACGGTACCTATGGATTGCGGTCGGTTTGGATACATGGAAGTCGGCTGGCGATGGGTTGTGTTAAGCCGTGATTATCCTACCAATACCGACAAAACTAGCATGGATGGCCTTGCCGGAGCCATGGGGTTCGTATTCTAAAAAAATGGTCATGAGAAGACCAATATTCGATAAGATGGGCACAGCCGACATATGCCTTGTACAAGCAGCCCAGCAGAATAGCTTTCCGAGGAAATCGCGATGGCTAAACTCCTCCCGCGGTATGAATGTCCCGTAGTGTCCGTATGAATAGCGATTTCTGCGGAGCTGAGGGTTCTCCGGACCCCCGAACAGCCCGGTCTTTTCCAAGAGGCCGGGCTGTCTTGGCTCTTCATCGTCGCCGACGAAAGTCGCAACTGATCATTGCCTCTCAGTAACAACATCACTTTTCAAACCAGAATTTTCAAACCCCGCCTTGACAGCATTGATGCTCGATGATACACATTAAGGTTCATTGCAGTGTGAGGTGGAACATGAAAACGTGGACTCCCAAAAAAGGCGAAGTCGAGAGAAAATGGTTCGTAATCGACGCCAAAGGCAAGGTCCTAGGCAGAGTTGCCGCTGAGAGCGCTCGCATCTTGCGAGGAAAACATAAGCCACAGTTCGCTCCCCACATGGATACCGGCGACTTCGTCATTATAGTTAATGCATCAAAGATTCGGCTCACTGGTAAAAAGCTTCAGCAAAAAACCTATTATCGGCATAGCCAATATCCTGGGGGACTGAAAAGCATCAAGGCGGACGCATTGCTCAAGAACCACCCAGAACGCGTCGTGGAAAACGCGGTGAGAGGTATGCTCCCGAGAAACAGGTTAGGCCGAGCCCAATATACCAAGCTAAAAGTCTATGCAGACGAAATCCACCCTCACGCCGCACAAAAACCGGAAACTTATAACCTGTAATCTGGGAGAAAAAAGGCATGGAACAAGAAAAATATTATGCCACTGGTAAGCGAAAAAACGCAATAGCTAGGGTTTGGCTGAGGCCAGGCCTCGGCCAGTGTATTGTAAATAATAGAACCATGGACGCATACTTTGGAAGAGAAACGTCAAGGATGGTTGTAATGCAGCCCTTCGAACTCACCCAGACCGCAGGCCGTTTTGACGCAGTCGTAAACGTTAGGGGTGGCGGACTATCCGGTCAGGCTGGAGCAATAAAGCAAGGAATTAGTAAAGCCTTACTTGCCGTCGATCCAACCTTTCGCCAAGTCCTTAAGAGCGCGGGGTTTCTAACGAGAGATTCTCGAGTGAAGGAACGAAAAAAATACGGGAAACGAGGCGCCCGGGCAAGCTTCCAGTTCTCTAAACGTTAAGACATGGTTCTTGCCAAATGGATCTCCGATTCCGGGCGAACGTTCTAACCTAGCACTGGAAGAGGATATAACACGATTGCTTGAGACTTTTCCAAAAATGACAGCGCCGGCCTTTAGGCCGGCGTTTTCTTATGGTAGTACCACGACAGTGCCTTTGAAAAGACTCTTCCTAACAAGCTCTCCCAGCTTTTCATCGAGGTGCTCCGAGATGTCCCGTAGCGATTTTACAGTCGATATGACTCGGCCCTCCATTGCTACCGTAGTCCCATAGTTGAACCCTGCTGCGCTGTGCACTCACTGGGCACCTCCGCGCGTAACACCTTGGAATGTCTTCATAACCTCTGACATTATAGACCCTGCCAAACCTGCAGCGATGACATCCATGAGCCCATCATATGGGGTTGGTGTGCTATTTACCAATACCAGTTTGGCGCCATGCCTGGATGCCTCTACTGGCAACATTGCCGCTGGTCGAACTACCAACGAAGAGCCGATTGTAATGAACAAGTCGCAGCTACGAGCGAGTTCGAAGCTTTCCTCTAATACACTTTCAGGAAGAGGCTGTCCAAAGGCGACTGTTGCGACCTTGAGGGGACCGCTACAACGATCGCAATATGGTACCCCGATATTTTCCCGATCCATTCGAGAGGTGATTTCCTCCCTAGGCCACCGTAGCCCGCAATCAAGACAGACTATTTCATGAACGGTACCGTGAAGCTCCCATATCTTTTCTAGACTATTCCCAGCCTTGTGGTGTAGACCGTCTATGTTTTGTGTAACCACGCCTGACAACTTTCCAGCCTTTTCCAATGCCACGATACTAAGATGGGCGGCGTTGGGACGCGCATCCCGCATCGCAGGATATCGTTCACGATCGTACGCCCAATATATTTTTCGGTACTTTTCACTGGCACGGAATTTTTGATATGTTAGATCGTCTGGATTGTATCGCGACCAGATGCCCCCAGGAGACCTAAAGTCAGGTATGCCGGATTCGGTAGAAACGCCTGCGCCCGTGAAAACCACCACCTCTTTTGAATCACACAACAACTGCGCTATTGCCTCTACCGCATCAGATTTGTTCATAATTTGCGCCTTCCTCAATCCAAAGTTACTGGCAAAGGTACCGCCTGATATTGTGGGGATCGTCATGCGCGATTTGTCCAAGCAAAGGGAGGATCAATAATTATTCTTAGGAGTTGCCTTGCCTTCTCTGCAACCAAGGTTTCGCATGCGCCTTCTCGCATCAACAATCTTGTCCAGAATTCCTGTCAGCTCTTCAAAGCCTACATTGGAATCTGCTTGTGCTGCCCTACTTGCAGCATCCCTATAATCCGCCCTCAGACGGATCACTGTCTTGTTTAACTTTGCACATTCATCGGCCCTGGCTAATCCCAAGCCCAACGTTGAACCTAGAAATAGATTGCACACCAACAGGGCAAAAGCGAAGAGTGAAATGTGTTGTACGCGGTCTCTAACCTTAACCATGTAGAGGTTCCCAAATATCGCCCAGGATTGGTTACCGAAATTAATGACGAGATTGCTTACCTTCAGTCTGAAGAGGACAAACGACTTTTCTGGCCATGGCGAGGCCCCTGAGGCGCGACCTGCCAATCTCGATTCATATATCGATTCTCGAAAGCAAACGCAAGTTAGACAAGCTCTTAGCTCTTCGATTGATGTGACCTGGAATGGCTAGGTCGCCTCCTTCGGCTCCCCTAATGGACAAGAGTGCCGTCGAAGGGTTATTGCGAGCGAAACTCAGCCATTTAGTGATAACTTCTGAGAATGACTATTAGAATGGCTTCCTAATAGTCACTCCAGAAAAACACAAAACTAGAGGCCAGTGACGATGTTGTTGAAAGGCAAACTTGTCCCGTGTCATTATTGGATGTGCAACGAAAGGTAAAATCACTTTCCACATCATAGAGTGGATTAGCAGGCAGACTATGGAAAAGAGCGATCTGGAAAGCCTTGTACGGCGTTGTGGGGAGCGTTACGTGTCAAGAAGGCTTCAGATTCAGGTAAAACACTCTGCTGACGTGTTGGGCCCAGGCGTGGGTTCGTTTCATCTTGAAAACGTAGAATGGTGTTTGGCAATCTTTGGTGGAGTTGTGAAGCTTCTTGGGGGCTGGAACCAGGGAACCTCAAACACCAAAGATCACAGAATAATAATCAGCCGAGTGAAGATCAGGGGCCTGCCCAAATCGTTCCATGGTCTCAAGGTCCTCCATCTATCTGATTTGCACCTGGATGCCCCTGGAGGCATGGGGGATCATATTGGAACTTTTTGTGAGACCCTTAAATACGATATGGCTGTGCTGACGGGGGACTTCCGGTTCCATACTCACGGGAGCTATTACGCAGTTTTCAGGGAAATCGAATGTCTTATGAAGCACTTGAGCTGCAGATACGGCTGCTACGGCATACTCGGAAATCACGATTTCCTGGAATTCGTCCCAAGATTTGAGGCGCAGGGGATTCGAATGCTTCTCAACGAAGCGACTTTGATCGAAAAAGATGGCGCTGGAATTTGGCTGGTAGGCCTGGATGATGCTCACTTTTACGGAGTACACGACTACGCCAAGGCATTTTCAAATATTCCCGAAGAAGCAGTCAAAATTCTACTGATCCACTCGCCAGAGACCCTCGAAGACGCACATGGCTACGGTAGCGATTTTGTCATGTGCGGACACACACATGGAGGACAGGTTTGTCTTCCGGGAGGTCGGCCCATTTGGGTTAATACAAAATGCCCTCGAACGTATTGGGGAGGAGCATGGACGTATGGCGAGATGCAGGGCTATACCTCTAAAGGGGCAGGCAGTTCTGGGGTTCCCATTAGATTCAATTGCCGTCCTGAGATAGTTGTGCATCACCTGGAATGCAATTGCGCTGAATGACATGGGATGCCACATACAAGCAAGAGCGGAGCGCCTTGCTGAACCCGCTTGTCTGGCTCGGAATCCCCCTACTCATGTGGACACAACTGTCCTTAAACAGCTCTCAGTTGAACAAACGCACTGCCAATATAGAGTTGGCTTGAAAAGTAACGCCTACATGTATCCCAAATCTTTGAGCCGCTGGGTAATTATCTCTTCCTCTTCTTCAGTAAAACCTGCTGTATCCGATTCCGCTGCATGCGCGTGTGGCTTTGGCGAGCAGCGGCTCCTATCTGAGGCGGTAGCCGTCCCTGGCCCAACCGCCACCGGAGTGCCCCGCAAATCTGAAGGAATGGATACTTCGAGTTCTTGCAACACGGTGGGCGTTATATCCATGCACGATATAGGACCAATTCGCTGTCCTCGCCTCAGTTTGGATCGGAGATCACCAATTCTCGCCATGATGAAAACTCCGTTTGGTTTGTGGTTTGCCTCATCCATCCCCTCCCCGTTGGATGGGGGAAACACCTCACCTCCTCCTACCAGGCCGCTGGAGCGGTAGTTGAGGTCGTCGAAATAGACTATCAGGTCTGGGGGTACATTGCGGCAAGTTGCATACAGGTCACGGGGTTTCAACACTATATTCCTGACGGAAAGGCCGCGGCGGTCATCGACGATGTTTCGCAGTTTATGAGCTAGTTCTTCTCGAAAGGTCTCGTAATCGGCTTGGTTGACACGGCCGCTCGACTCTCTGCCAGCTGTGTTGATAAAGATACGGCCGTAATATCCTCCTTCCCCCCACGCAGCGGTGCTCGCCCAATCCACCATGTCAGGCGTGAGCGGCGCTTCCTTTCCCGGATGTCGGCGCAGTTTCAAATATCCCATGGCTATAAGCCATTCGTTTATTGCGACAACTCCTTTTAGCGGCCCGGCGCCATGGTCTGAAATCACCATGACGGTGGTGTCGTCCGAAAGCAAGTCGATGATAGAAGCAATCTGCTGATCAACAAACCTGTAAAAATCTGGGATGACTCGTTCAAACTGACTCCCGGCCATATGATTCGGATGGCTTGGATCATAATCAGCCCAAAAGCCGTGATGAAGTCGATCTGTAGAAGTCTCTACCATCATGAAAAAATCCCAGGGCTTGTGCACTATGAAATGCCGCGCTACAGAGAAGCGGCCTTCCACTGCGCTGTAAAGATCAGCCAACAAAAGGTTTTTGTCCTTTTTCCTAAATTCCTTGATATCATTGACGTACTTGCCGCGACTAATACGTAAAACATCGTCAGCAATCTCTGGCGGGTAGCAAAATGGCGCATCGAAGGACGGCGTAGGGAAGCCCGCGACGGTAATGCCCTTGTGCGCGTGAGGCGGATAAGTCTGGGGAATAGCCAGAAGGAGCGTCTCTGCTCCCGCTCTCTCAAGATAGTCCCACACCCTAGAAACGACGACGTGGGACGAATTTACCACGGTCAGTTCATATTGGTCATAGGCCAGCCTATTCCTAAATCCATACAGGCCCAGTTCCCCTGGGTCGCGGCCTGTGGTTATGGTGGTCCACGCTGGAATTGTGATGGGCGGATCTGTGGATACAAGGGTTCCCCACAGGCCATGCTCCACGAGCGACCGGAGGGTGGGAAGTTCAGCTAATAGATGTTCGAACAAAAGTGAGTCCGGTGCGCAGTCCAGACCTATAATAACCATTTTTTTCATAGTCTTGACCATACCCCGTTCATTGATGAAGCCTCTCGATCTTGCCTTTCATGACCGCTGCGCATTGTCTAGCCATTATCAATTCCTCGAAGGTCTGTATGGCGAGAATGCACGTACGTGACCCTTCTCCGGTAATGTCGAGCACATCACCGTCTTTCCATGGTTCCGGTCGGAAATTTGTCTCTTCGTTTACCATAAAGCCTAGCTCTGAAGCGCCTCGCAAAACGGTGGAGCGTAGCCGCGGACTGTTTTCACCTATGCCGCCGGTAAATATGAGAACGTTACACCGCCCCAAGATCATGAGCATCGCTCCTATGTACCGCTTAAGCCTGTGGCAAAAAGTCTTGAATGCCAGCGTTGCACGAGGATTCCCCTGCTGCATGGCCTCCTCGATGTCCTGCATGTTCCGGCTGACCCCGCTCAAACCGAGCAGCCCTGATCGGGTGTAGAGCATCCCCAGGGCTTGTTCGGGCGACAGAGATTCTTCCTTCATGATCACAGGGATAAGTCCCGGGTCAACATCCCCAGAGCGCGTGCCCATTATCAGCCCTTCGAGCGCACTTACGCCCATGCTAGTGTCCACGGATTTGCCTCCTGAAATGGCGCAAACGCTGGAACCGTTTCCCAAATGGCAGGTGATCATCTCGAGATCCTCGATAGGACGTGACAGAAATTGACTAGCCCTTTGCGCTACGTAGAAGTGTGAAAAACCGTGGTACCCGACCCTTCGATACCCCTTCTTCGCACCATACTCGAAAGGCAAGCCATAGAGCGTGGCCTCCTCTGGCATGGTAGTGTGAAACCAGGCGTCATTAACCGCCACGTGCGAGGTCTGCGGCATCAATGCCATGCAAAGTTCAATCTCGCTGATCATTGCCGGCAAATGAAGGGGAACGAATGGGATCATGCGCTTGAGTTCAGCAATCACAGCCGGGGTAATGAGTACTGCCTGCCGATGAACTCCACCATGGCCCACGCGATGAGCCACGCCGTCTATATCTTTCAGAGACCGGACGCAGACCCTTTCAAGGGTCTCCAGCATCACGGAAAGAGCGCTCATTTGATCCGGCACTCGTAGCTCGCTTGTCTCGGCTGGGCATGCCTTGCCTCTGAAACGATGCCTAGCGCTATCCAGGCCTATCCCATCTATTCGTCCAGAAAACAGGACGCTCTCATCGTCAATGAAGAAAAGATCGTATTTCAAAGACGAACTGCCGGTGTTTACCACCAGGACTTTCACCGCAAAATACCTCCAAATAATGAGTCCCCGCTGCGTCTAGCTACCGCCATTCTCCTCATCTCACCCTCTGGAATATCATAAGGCCGTTCCAAAAGGTCGGATGGCAGTTGTGCCTTGTCTTCACGTCCAGAAGCATCTCATATCTTGAACTGCTCGCGGCTATGAAATTCAGCGTCGCTTCTCTAGGTTCCTGCCAATTTGTGTCGTCCACCATGACAACACATGTTTCGGAAAAGAATGGTTCCGCAATCTGCAATCCCTTCAACTGATCTAAATAGGCGTGGGATGCGTCGTAGATATAGAATCCTATGGGGCCTTGGTGAATGTTTAAAAGATACGCCTTGTAGTCCATATCGTAAAAGCGGTGACTCTTAGTCCGGTGTTTTTGAAATCGATTCAGGAAAGCGTCTCTAGGACCCCCAAACTCCGAAAAATTGTCCACACCTATACAGATCTTTGTGGGATTTGGGATCATGCCGCACAAGAGGGTAAAACCCTGCCATACGCCAACGTTAACAAACGCCTCGTCCGTCCTCATCCTATGAACTGCCTCCGCAATCAGTGCAGCTATGGCGAGGGAAGACATTCGAGGCATCCGGCACAGCCGTTTTAATTGTTCCCATACATTAGACCGATCCTGCGGCAGCACGGTGTTCATAAACTCAATCCAAGTCCCCACACGCTCCAACCAACCAACCTTCCCGCTACGGAGAATGGCTTGCAGACGACGTTCATACCTATTTTCGGGAATGGGAATGCGGAAGTCAGGCTGAAGAAATCGAAATCGTATTGCTGAGATGTACTCTAAATAGTCCATGTTAGGCGTTAGCATCACTTTCAAAATAAATAACGGATCGGAAGACTGAGCTGATGATGTGACGTTCCGCAAATGAAGACAACTTTACGCCTGGACCCTATTCCAGCAGCACAAAAGCCGCCCCAACTACGGAATCCCACTCACATGACATTTTCAGGCGCAATCCTCCTCAGAACCTCATGATGCTGCGCTCAACGGTACAGGAATGAAGCTCATGAGAAAAAGTATAATGGCAATCCAACCTAGAGCATACCCGCCCCAGCCCAAGTGGCGGTAAGGATCCAGGGGGGGCGGATGATTCAGCCCCAAGATAGTAGTCATCAACCCGAACACCAACCAGCCCCGCCATAATATAATCCCTAAGGGTATAAGCAGGAACAAAAAGCCCCAACTCGTAAAACGCGCCACTCGGTGACCAAACAAAGAATAAATTACATG
>Ga0172371_10008142_pt1 | contig 14731 bp, 17 predicted proteins | sample Lak12m_FD_114543 | JGI IMG/M metagenome (GOLD analysis project Ga0172371, IMG submission 114543) | Freshwater microbial communities from Kabuno Bay, South-Kivu, Congo - kab_022012_12m | ecosystem: Environmental > Aquatic > Freshwater > Lake | place: Democratic Republic of the Congo: South-Kivu... | reverse complement strand
GCCTGATTCCGGGCGGCAGTTTCGCCAACCGCCGGTTCTGCGAAAAACACCTCCAGGTGGCCCCGGGCATTGATCCGCTCCTGGTGGACCTTTTGAGCGACGCCCAGACCAACGGCGGGCTGCTCTTGGCCGTGTCCCCGGACCAGGCGGCGCCTTTTCTAAAATGCCTGCAGGACCATGGAATTAATGCGGCTCGCGTCGGCGCCGTGTCTGGCCAGGCCCCCGGCAGGATCAGGCTGGAACCTTAGGGCCGCCGGCCCACCTGGCCGATGCCTTGACAAAGATAACCTCCTCGGCTTTAATACGGCTCATACCATATTTCTCTTAACCGGAAACCGAAAACCGTATTAACACCGGCGGCCTTCAAAGCGCGCCCTCCAAACACAATAAACGACCCCGCATCAAAGGAGGCGACCATGCGAACCCGGGAGCGGATGTTGCCCGTGGGCTGGTATCCCGCCAGCGATAGCGCCTGCAAAGCGGAAATCAACCAATTCGTCGCCGGGACGAAACCCCTGCCGGCGGGGACCAAAGTCTATGGCGGCATCGTGCCCCACGCCGGCTGGCATTTTTCCGGCAAGGCCGCGGCCCGGGATTTTTATCTCGCCGCCAAGCTCAGCCAACCCCAGGTGGTCTGCGTCTTCGGCGGCCACCTGGGGGGCAACTCGCCGCCCCTCCTGGTAGCCGACGAGGCCTGGGAGACCCCCCTGGGAAACCTGCAACTGGCCAAGGAATTCTATGCCCCCCTGGCCAAACGCCTCACCCTCCGGGAAGAGTACCCCGGGGACAACACCATTGAAGTCCAACTCCCCTTCGTCAAGTACTTCTTCCCCCAGGCCAAAGTCCTGGCCCTGCGCTCGCCCCACTCGAGCACGGCCATTGAGCTGGGGCAGGCGGTGATTGCGGTGGCCAAGGAGATGAAGGTCAGTATCCTGGCCTTCGGGTCCACCGACCTCACCCACTACGGCCCCAACTACGGCTTCGCCCCCAAGGGCTACGGCCCCGAGGCGGTGAAGTGGGTCAAAGAGGTGAACGACAAAAAATTCATCGACCTCGCCCTGAAACTGGACGGCCCCGGCATGCTCAAAACCGCCGCCGAGAACCAGAACGCCTGCAGCGCCGGGGGCGCGGTGGCCGCGGTGGCCGCCGCCCAAGCCGCAGGCGCTCACAAAGCCGCCCTGATCGACTACTACACCAGCTACGACGTCATGCCCGGCGACAGCTTCGTGGGCTACGCCGGGATCGTGCTGGAAGGGTAAGGGGGGTGAGGAATTGATGGTGGGGGGAGGGCCAGGGATGGTGCCACAGGCGTCTCGCCTGTGGCTACCCCGCCTTCCCCTCAAACTCCCCTCCCAACCTCCTCTATTGGTGGCACAGGCTTTCCAGTCTGTGCAGCACCGGCGAAACGCCGCTGCCACCAAATAAAAAAGGGGCGACCCAACGGGTCGCCCCTACCATTTTTCCCCTTATGGGATTGGGGGAGGGAGTTTGAGGGAGGGGGCAGGGGCTTTTGTCCCTGGCCCCTCCCCCAAATCATTTCCCTCCCTTAGTCTCTTAGTACATCCCTTCCATGCCACCCATGCCGCCGCCGCCCATGGGGGGCATGGGGGCTTCTTTCTTGGGTTTCTCGGCCACCATGGCTTCGGTGGTGATGAGAAGTGATGCCACCGAAGCGGCGTTCTGGATGGCGTAGCGGGTGACCTTGGTGGGGTCGATGACGCCCGCTTCCATGAGGTCTTCGTAGGCGCCGGATTCGGCGTTGAAGCCCATGGGACCCTTTTCGTTCTTGACGTGTTCCGCCACCACCGAGCCTTCGAAGCCGGCGTTGTTGGCGATCTGGCGGATGGGTTCTTCCAGGGCCCTCTTGATGATCTTGACGCCCAGTTCCTCGTCGTGGACCTTGAGCTTCAGGTCCGCCAGGGCCGGAGCGCAGCGCAGCAGGGCGACGCCGCCGCCGGGGACGATGCCTTCTTCCACCGCGGCGCGGGTGGCGTTGAGGGCGTCTTCCACCCGGGCCTTCTTTTCCTTCATTTCCACCTCAGTGGCGGCCCCGACGCGGATGACCGCGACGCCGCCCACCAGTTTGGCCAGCCGCTCCTGGAGTTTTTCCCGGTCGTAGTCCGAGGTGGTCTCATCCACCTGGACCCGGATCTGTTTCACCCGGCCTTCGATGGCGGCCCGGTCGCCGCCGCCGTCGATGATGGTGGTGTTGTCCCGATCGAGGGTAACTTTCCGGGCGGTGCCCAGTTCTTTCACGGTGACGTTTTCCAGCTTCCAGCCCATGTCCTCGGAGATCAACTGGCCGCCGGTGAGGATGGCGATGTCTTCGAGCATGGCCTTGCGGCGGTCACCGAAGCCGGGGGCTTTGACCGCAGCCACCTGCAGGGTGCCCCGGAGCTTGTTGACCACCAGGGTGGCCAGGGCCTCGCCGTCCACGTCCTCGGCGATGATCACCAGGGGCTTGCCCATCTTGGCGATGGTCTCCAGCACGGGCAGCAGGTCTTTCATGGCGCTGACCTTCTTCTCATGGATGAGGATGTAGGGCTCTTCCAGGCTGGCTTCCATCTTCTCCGGATTGGTGACGAAGTAGGGAGAGATGTAGCCCCGGTCGAACTGCATGCCTTCCACCACTTCCAGGGTGGTTTCCATGCCCTTGGCCTCTTCCACGGTGATGACGCCTTCTTTGCCCACCTTGGCCATGGCGTCGGCGATGATGTTACCGATGGAGGGGTCGTTGTTGGCGGAAATCGTGCCCACCTGGGCGATTTCTTTCTGGTCTTTGGTGGGTTTGGAAATCTTGTGGAGCTCATCCACCACCGCGGTCACGGCCTGGTCGATGCCCCGCTTTAAGGCCATGGGGTTGGTGCCGGCGGCCACCAGGCGGGAGCCTTCCTTATAGATGGCCTGGGCCAGGATAGTGGCGGTGGTGGTGCCGTCGCCGGCCACATCGGAGGTCTTGGAGGCCACTTCCCGGACCATCTGGGCCCCCATGTTCTCAAATTTGTCTTCCAGTTCGATCTCTTTGGCGACGGTGACGCCGTCCTTGGTGATGGCCGGGGGGCCGAAGGATTTTTCCAGGATGACGTTGCGGCCTTTGGGGCCCAGGGTGACCTTGACGGCATCCGCCAGGGTATTGACGCCCCGCAGGATGGCCTCCCGGGCCTTGATGTCATATTTGATTTCTTTTGCAGCCATGGGCTTACTGTCCTCCTTAAGATGATTGCTGAGTTCGAGCGAAATTCAGGTTAGTTGATGGGGAAATTCAGGTTAGTCGATGACGGCCAGGATGTCTTCTTCCCGCATCATCAGGTATTCTTCGCCTTCCATCTTGATTTCGGTGCCGGCATACTTGCCGAAGAGCACCCGGTCGCCTTCTTTGAGCTGGAGGGTCATGCGTTGGCCGGCATCGCTCATCTTGCCGGGGCCAACCGCGATGACTTTGCCCTCAATGGGTTTTTCCTTGGCGGTGTCGGGGATGACGATGCCGCCTTTGGTAACCTGGAGCTCTTCCATCCGTTTGACCAGGACGCGGTCATTCAAGGGTTTGATCTTCATATACGACCTCCTCTGGGTAAATTAAGGGAATCAGCTGGTGTTAGCACTCATTGCCATTGAGTGCTAATTATCGGTTTAATTTTAACTACTATCCTGGCAAAATCAAGAGGAGGACTAAAAATTTTTGGGAAAAAAGGCGACGGGCCGCAGCCCGGCAGGATTACCGGGCTTCGGAAACCAGGAGGGGCCGTTTGGACTTGGACCGGGAATACTTATCCTTATCCTTGGTGTGGCTGGAGCCACCGGATTTTTTGGCTTTGCCGGACCTCTTGCTGGCGTTGTCACTCTTTTTAGCCAGCCGGGTCTCACCGGATTTCTTGCCCTTGGCCACCTGCTTCTTGAGCTTGGCCTTGGAGGAGCCTATGAGGGCCACCTTGGTCTTTTTGCCTTCGCTATGCCTGACGGCGGGAGAAGGCGCCCCGAATAGAGAGGCCTGGACCACGGGCGGGCTGGCCTTGGCCGTGGCGTGGTGGCTGGGTTTCTCGTATTTGGCATAGGTTCGGGCCTCGGGTTTTTTGACGGACCCTTCCGAGCTGTGCTTCTTGTCGGCGGATTTTTGCGCGACGACGGGGTGGTGGACCGGGGCGCTCTTGTGGTGGCTATAAGACCGCCCGGAGCTCCGGGCCGTCCGGATGGGGGCGGACGCCACCGCCGGATGCTCGATGCTGGCCAGGGTTATGTTTTTGGCGAACAGTTCCTTGCTGTTGGCAGGCAGATACAGGGTGTAAGACGGCGTTTCCGGGGGAGTGACGCCCCGCAGCAATTCCGGGTTGAGACCCTGCACTTCTTCCGGCGGCACGTTCACCGCCATGGCCACTGCATCCAGGGAGGTGGCCTCATTGACCTTGACTTTGTCATATTTCATGGTAGGTAGATAAGGCACGTTTTTGAACCCGAACTTTTCCGGGTTCTTGGCGATGATGGTGGCGGCGATCATTTGCGGCACGTAATTCTTGGTTTCGGTGGGCAGGCACATGTTGGCGGAGAGTTCCCAGAAGTTCTTGTGGTTGCTCTGGTCCAACTCCCGTTGTACCCGTCCTTCGCCGCAGTTATAAGAGGCCGCGGCCAGATACCAGGAGCCGAACTGTTTATAGAGGTCCAGCAGGTACTGGGCGGCGGCCCGGGTGGATTTTTCCGGGTCCCGGCGCTCATCCACGTAATTGTTGATGCCCAGGCCATAGCGCAGGCCGGTGCCCTTGATGAATTGCCACATGCCGCAGGCGGCCGCCGGAGAGGTGGCCTTATTATTGAAGCCGCTCTCGATCATGGCGAGATACGCCAGGTCTTCCGGGAGGCCGTACTCCTGGAAGACTTCTTTGATCATGGGCAGGTAACGGGTGGAACGGGCCAGGTAGCGCCGGATAACCTCTTTGCGCTCGGTGGAGAAATAGACCAGGTAAGCTCTGACCTGCTTATTCATCTGAATGGGCACATCAAATTTTACCTGATGTTCCCATTTCTTTAATTCATTTTCCAGACTGGGGTCCCAACCCGGGATGCCGCTCTTGGCATAGAGCTCCTCCAGGCGGTTGGCGCTGAGCTCCTCGGTCAGGCTGGCATCGTCCAGGTTGTCATTGGCCGCCGGGGCCGTCATTTCTTCCTGGACCGGCTCCACCTTCACCAGGTTGCCTTTTTGACCTCCGCCACAGCCCGCCAGAAACGCCAGGCAGACCATAACCCCCACGAACCAGGATATCATAACGACTCCTCGTACTTGACGGATCGGGTTTGCGGTTGTACCGGTCTGGAAATAATGAACGCGACCTCCCCCGAGGTAGGTCATTACAGACCCAGGTTTTTCCCGTATAGCAGCATTTTACCGGTTTGGCAAGGGAAAAAAGCAGGTTATATCGCAATTTCCCGGCCTCGGTCCCTTTCCAATCGCGGTGGACAGGGTTATGATAGTAGAGGAAGGGGCAAAATTAATGAGGAATCTCAACCATATGAATAATTTGGAGATCATTCTGGCCCTGGCCGGGTGGGGCGGCGGCCTGGGGGGCATTATCACCGGCCAGAAAGCCATTTTGCAGTTTCTTTATTTCTTTGCCTGGTATCCCTATATCGCTTTTTTGGATGGCCTCCTGGGGCGCCGCTGGGGCCGCTCCTGGCTCCTCACCCAGCCCCGGGATTTTCTCCGGATGTTCTTTTGGTCCACTTCCATCTGGCTCGTCTTTGAGGCCTTCAACCTGGTCCTGAGGAACTGGGGCTACGTGGCGGTGGTTCCCATCTGGTGGGTGCGCTGGGGCGGCTACGCAGTGGCCTTTGCCACGGTGCTGCCCGGACTGCTGCTCACCGCCGAAGTTTTGCGCGGCCTGGGAGCTTTTCGCGGCGCCGCCGCCCGGCCCTTTCGCCTGGGTCGCTGGCAGCCGGCGTCCCTCCTGGTGGGAGTCGCCTTGCTGGTGCTGCCCCTGGCCTTTCCTCGCTATGCCTTCCCTCTGATCTGGGGGGCCTTTTTCTTCCTGCTGGACCCCATTTGCGACCTTATGGGGGGCGAATCCCTCATCGTCCGCTTTGCCAATGGTGAGCGCCGGCAGCACCTGTGCCTTCTGATTGCCGGCCTGATTTGCGGCCTCTGGTGGGAATCCTGGAATTACTTTGCCATTACCAAGTGGGTCTATACCCTGCCGGTGCTCAACTTCGGGAAGGTCTTCGAGATGCCGGTCTTGGGCTACCTGGGGTTTCCCGCCTTTGCCCTGGAAGCCGCGGTCATGTATAATTTTATAAAGATATTGGACGAACGGGTGCTGGTTACTTCCCGGCGCTGCTGTTACGCCGTGGTGGTTCAATTAGCCTTCTGGATCATCATGTTCGCCGCCATGGACGCCCGGACGGTGATTTCCTATCAGTGAGCAGTAGCAGTGAGCAGTAAGCAGATGTAGGGCGGGCACTGCCCGCCATGAAGCAATCGATCGATAATGGTGGGCCATGCCCAATAGATTAAAGATATAATTCTCCTTCAATCCCAAAATCCAAACTAACCTGTGAGCCTAAAAATTCTGAATAACGAAAAACGAAAAACGAAAAACGAAAAACGGGTTTACACGGTCTCCTTAGGCTGCCCCAAAAACCTGGTGGACACGGAAATCATGCTGGGAGGCCTCGCCCGGGCGGGTTGGGAGGTCACCGGGGAGCCCCAGGCCGCCGCAATGCTTCTGGTCAATACTTGCGCCTTCATCGAGCCCGCGTGTAAAGAGGCGGTGGACACCATCCTGGACTTGGCGCGCCTGAAGGAGGGCCATCCTGGTAAACGCCTGGTGGTGGCCGGCTGCCTGGTGCAGCGCTACGGCCAGGAGTTGATCAAGGAACTCCCGGAAGTGGACCTGTTCCTTGGGGTCAACGATTTTCCCGCCCTGGCGGAAATACTCAGCTGCCCCCAGGGCGACACGGCCTCCCGACTCTTTCATGGCGCGCCGCCCTACGCCTATGCCGGAGTCGAGGCCCGCCATCCAGCCACCCCGGCCCATCTGGCCTACCTCAAGATCGCCGAAGGTTGCAGCCACCGCTGTACATTCTGTACTATCCCTCAAATCCGCGGCCCCCAGCGCAGCCGCCCCCTGGACACCCTGCTGGCCGAGGCCGCCAACCTGGCCGCCGCCGGGGTCCGGGAACTCATCCTGGTGGCCCAGGATACCACCGCCTACGGCCGGGAGGAGCCCGGCCAGCCGGGGATCGCGGCACTGCTTAAGGAGTTGGCCGGAATTGACGGGTTCCGCTGGGTCCGTCTGCTCTACGGCCATCCGGCCCGTATCAGCCGGGAGCTTTTGGAAACCATGGCGGCCCATCCCGGGATTCTCCCCTACCTGGACCTGCCCATCCAGCACGGCCATGACGACATCCTCAGGCTTATGGGGCGGGGCTATGGCCGGCGGGATATCCTGAACGCCGTCGGACGCATCCGGAAAATCCTCCCGGGGGCGACGCTTCGCACCACGGTTATGACCGGTTTTCCCGGCGAGACCGAGGCGCACTTTCAGACCCTCGTCGACCTCATTCAGGAGGTGGGTTTTGACCACCTGGGGGTCTTTCTCTACTCTCCCGAGGCCGGGACCCCGGCGGCCCGGTTCACTCCGGCAGTGCCCCGGCGGGAGGCCCGCCGGCGGGCCCGCCATCTAAAAACCCTGCAGGCGAAAATCGTCCGGGCCCGGCTGAAGAATCTGGTGGGCACCGTCCAGGAAGTCCTGGTGGAAGGGGTAAGCCCGGAGAGCGACTACCTCCTCACGAGCCGGCTGGCGAGCCAGGCCCCGGAGATCGACGGCCAGGTCTATATCACCGCCGGGACCGGAAGGGTGGGAGAGGTCCAGGCCGTGCGCCTGACCCGGGCCCTGCCTTACGACCTGGTGGGGGAAATCGTGGAACAGGGGGAAGAGGGTTGAAAGGGCGAAAAGGCGAAATAGGATAGAGATTTTTTTGGACTGCTCACTGCCACTGCTCACGGCTTACTATTCATTGACTTCCACAGAGAGATAAGTTAATTTATTCACATGGTTGCCCCGGCGAAAAATATCCTCAAAGATCTGGAGAAAGATGTGGCCGCCATCAATCTGGCGTTGGCGGCCAATCTAAAGACCCACGTGCCGTTGATCGCCGAAGTGGGGCGCCATATTCTGCTCTCCGGCGGCAAGCGCATCCGGCCGCTGCTGTTCATCCTCAGCGCTCGCATGTGCGGCTGCCAGGGCAACAATCTGGACGATTTTTCCACCATCTTTGAATACCTGCACGCCGCCACCCTGCTGCACGACGATGTCATCGACGCCGCCAGCCTGCGCCGGGGGGCCTCCACCGCCAATACCATCTGGGGCAACCAGGCCGTGATCCTGGTGGGAGACTTTCTCCTGGCCAAGGCCCTGTCCCTGGCGGTGACCACCGATAAATTGAAGATTCTTCAGGTCCTGTCCCACGCCACCACCCTGATGGCCGAAGGGGAGATTCTCCAACTCCTGCACGCCGGCAACCTCAAGATTACCGAAACCGATTACTTCGAGGTCATCACCCGCAAGACCGCCATCCTCATGTCCGCCGCCTGTCAGATCGGCGCCATCCTGGGGGGAGCCCCGCCGGCCCGGGAAGAAGCCTTGACCCAGATGGGCCTCAACCTGGGGATCACTTTCCAGGTGGTGGACGATATCCTGGATTACACCGGCAACGAAAAGGAGCTGGGGAAGCAGGTGTGCGCCGATCTTAGGGAAGGCCGGGTCACCCTGCCCCTGATCCACGCCCTGGCCCAGGCCACCGTGACGGACCGGGAACGCTTGGCGGCCATCGCCCAGGATCTGACCCCGGAGTTGGCCCCGGAACTCCGGAGCCTCCTTGAGAAGTACGGCTCTCTGGACCACGCCCGCCGCGTGGCCCGCACCTATACCCTGAAGGCCCAGGAAAACCTGGAGACCTTTCCCGCCTCCCTGGAAAAAACCTACTTTTGGGCCATTACCGAAGAACTGCTGGCCCGGACCCATTAATGCGGTTTGCGGTTTTCAGCTTTCGCTTTTCGGTTAAATAAATGTGAATTGTCAATGTGTTACATGTTAAAGGCCAGGATTTGACCGGGAAAACATAAGCCTGGGCGGCGCCGGGCGGCCCCCGGACTTTCGCGCTTATATTCCTTGACATTGTCCATTTTTGCCGTTAAAGTGTCGGTGTAGATAGCATGTCAGACTGAAGGCAGGGCTGCGGGCCCTGGCCATAGATCGGAAGGGTATGCTAAATACCTTCCTTTTTTTTTGCCTGGCTGCTCTCGCGGTCCTGCTCCTGGGGCGGGATTAAGTGTTACAAAATTTAGGAGGTTCCTCATTCATGAAGGAAAGGGGAAGAGTTAAGTGGTTCAATGATTCCAAGGGATTCGGCTTTATCTCCCGAGAGAATGGCCCCGATGTTTTTGTGCATCACAGCGCCATCCAGAGCGATGGGTTCCGGACCCTGGCGGAAGACCAGGAAGTGGAATTTGAGGTGGTCCAGGGTCAGAAAGGCCCCCAGGCCCAAAACGTTACCAAGCTCTAACCTGGTAACCACGTGAGGCTGGGAACTCCGGTGGTCCACGGGCCCCGGAGTTCCCCCATCTCGAACCCAAGGAGGTGAGCCGTGGCCCGCAACCGATATGGCTGGGAAAAACGAGCCAAGGAAATCGCCCGGAAACAGAAAAGTGATGAGAAAATGAAGAAGCGCCAGCACCGGGCTAGCGCGGCGGACACGCCGGAGGCCCCCAAGGCGCAGGAAGAGGGCGCTGTTGAAGAATAACCAGAATCTCCAGATCGGGTGGGGGACACCATCCGGACAGGGGAATCGGGTCACCGCTTAAGGAGAAGATCGTGACGATGAAATTGTACGTGGGCAATCTGCCCATGGAGATGAGCGAAGCCGAATTAAAGGAACTCTTTTCGGAGGCTGGCAACGTGGCTTCGGCCAAAATCATCACCGACCGTCAGACCGGCCAGCCCCGGGGCTTCGGTTTTGTGGAAATGGAAACCAAACTGGAGGGGCAAAAGGCCATCTCCATGCTGAACGGCCGCCAGGTTGAGGGCCGGGTGTTGGCGGTCAATGAAGCCAGACCGCAAGCCCGGGGCGGCGGCGGTCGCGGTGGCGGCGGCTATGGCGGTGGCTATGGCGGCGGCCGCGGTGGCCGCGGCGGCTACCGGTAAGAGCGCGGTTCCGGCGCCACCACCAACCAGGCAACTCTAGGCCGGCAGGGCCCCCAGGTCTTGCCGGTTTTTCTGTGAGAAAAGCTTTCCGCTTTCAGCAAAGATTAATACCAAGATTTGCTCATAAGAGGATAAATTGAGATCGGACCGCAGTTTTCTCGTTCCCAAGCTCCTGCTTGGGAACGCAAATGTTAGCCCAAGCTCTGCTTGGGAATATCTTTATATTACGCCCAACCTGCTGAAATTATGGGATTTCATTTGCCACGGGCAATCGGCCGCCGTCCCGGAATGATTCACGTTTAAAACCACCACCAGGGAGGTAAAAGTCAATGAAGATATGCAGCATAGGTTTTGACCTGCCCGAGGGCAAAGTGAAGTATCAGGACGAGCGAGTCATTACCCTGGACCAAAAACTATCCCCCCGGAAAATCACCCCCTTTTACGTTGAATTCAGCCGCGACGACTTCCATCACTGCGACGGGTTTCTCGTGGCCCGGGACCGGATCTGGGATCTGCTGATCCTGGATATGGAAAAACTGGAAGGCCGCCGGGACCGGACCGCGGATGAAGCAGAAAAACAGTTGCTGGACAAGTGTCTGGCTTATCTGGAACAGGAAGTGCCGCTGTGCGACGGCGAGTTCACCGAGGCCGAACTGACCCGGTTGCGCTCCCTGGCCCCCTTGAGTTTGAAGCCCACCCTCATCGCTGCGGCGGCGCCGGAACTCAACGACGCCATCACCCGGCTCCTGAAGAAATGCGGCATCATTTTCTTCTATACCGCGGACAAAAAAGAGGTGCGGCCCTGGCCGGTGCCGCAGGACTCCGACATCGTCACCTGCGCCGGGAAGATTCACTCCGACCTGGCCCGGGGGTTCATCAAGGCCGACATCATCACCTATGACGACTTCTTGCAGGTCTACAACATGCAGGAAGCCCGGGCCAAGGGCCTGGTGCGGCTGGTGGACCGGGATTATACCATTCATGCAGGGGATATCATCGAGATCCGCTTTAACGTTTAGCTTAAGTCTGAGGTTTAAACCGTAACTGATTCCACCCCTATGCTGCTGGTACTCCTTATCCTTTTCGCCTTTTCGCCTTTTCGCCTTTTTCCCTGCTTTTCCGTAACTTCCGGGCCCCGGCCTTCCAGGGGGGCTCGTCTTTCTTGCCCTGGCGTCGGGATTTCGGGCCGGGCGAGAACATCCCCGGCAGGTCCAGGGTGAAGGTGCCGGGGGTGGGAGCCGGGGGCCGGGGTTTCTCCGGTTTGGGCCGCTCCGGTGCCTGGGGCGGCGGCGGCAGTTGCAGAAGGTCCCGGGGCAGGGCCGGGGCCAGGTAGAGGCCCTCCCCGTAGCCCGTCAGGCTGAGGCCCCGGCGGGCCGCGGCCTGGGCCTGGACGGTGACCAGGATGGGGTCCGGGGTCCGGCGGCGCCCCAATTTCAGGGCCAGCTCCGGGGTGGCGGCCAACACCAGCTCCTGCTCCGGGGGCGGCCATAGCCCCTCCTCCCACACCCGGGGGTGGGCCTTGGCGGAGATGGCCAGATAGAGGAGGGCAGGGGGGGTCTCCCCCGGAGGACGGCGGAGTGACGGCGGGCCCGGGATCAGGCTGCGGATCTGCTCCCCGGCCACCTCAAAGGCCGGCGGGGTCATGAGGCCCACCACCTGGTCCAGGTGATGGCGCCGGACGAAGCCCCAACCGGGCTCGGCGGCCAGGGACCGGAGGAGGTGCTTGATGGGGACGAATCCATCTTCCGAGAGCACCAGCCCGAACTCATCGGGCCGGTGGCCCAGGATATAGGCGAGCATCCGGGCCAGGCCTTCCAGTTGTCGGGGCATCCGGGACATTTTATCAGCGGTTTTGGGTTTTCGGCTAAGGCCCGGTCGTCGCCGTCCGGCTGCTGACCGCGCCGGTTCCTGCCGCGGCAGGATAATAATCTCCTGTCTTTTGGTAACACAGGGGCCTCGCCTCTGCAAGTGCGGGTTTGGACCAACAGGCATGATCTATAAATTCGGCCACGTATTTTTTATCACCCTGAGCCGAAGGCGAAGGGTCTCGGCAATTTGTCTTGAGATTCTTCGCCGCCGGTGTCGGCTCAGGATGACAAAAATGAAGGTTATTGCCTCTGCGAAACTGAGTCCTGAACTTGCATTACCTGGTTGTCAAATATTTACGAAAATATTATAAATAACAATAATTCCAATTAAATTCATCATCCACCCTCAGCCCTTCCCCCGTATCCTTGGGGATGGCCGCCAAGCACTGACATCAGGAGACCAGGATGAAACCATGTGAGGTCAAGCTTTATTCCTTGAGCACGTGCAGCCACTGTCAGGATACCAAAGACTTATTGAATCAATGCCGGGTGGATTATGCTTGTGTCGATGTGGATCAATTAGATCCGGAAAAGCGGCAGAAGTTCTTGACCGAAATCAAACAATTAAATCCCGAATGCACCTTTCCCACGTTGGTCATTGACGACAAGGTTATCGTGGGCTTTAAAAAGGATGAAATCAAGGAGGCCCTGGGAATTACATGAACGTTGAGCAACTCTATGAATTTTTGAGAAAAGCCCAGGAGCCTAAGGGCTTCTTTTTCAACCAGGATAAGGAGCGGGTCTTTGATCTCTTGCAGGGGCTGCTGACCAACAAAGAGCGCTACGGTTACATGTGCTGTCCCTGCCGGCTGGCAGCCGCGGACCGGGATTGGGACCGGGACATCATCTGCCCCTGTGTCTACCGGGCGCCGGATGTGGCGGAATATGGCAGTTGCTATTGCAACCTCTATGTCTCCCGGGAATGGAACGAAGGCAAAATTCCCCAAACCTATGTGCCGGAGCGCCGGCCCCTGGAGAAGCGATTCCGCTTGTGAAACCAGGCAGTGCCGCCGACGGCGGTGGCAACGCCCGGAAAGCCTTCGGGAAGTGACAACTACCTCAGGACTCCCCTGGCGGGGAAAAATCCGGCAATGCGTCCGAGAAATTGCCTGCGGTCCTTCTGGGCATTGACAAAAATCCGATAAATGGTAAATAAATCTAGTTAAATGAAACAGGTCAAGTATTTCCACCAGCAGCACAAGGAGCTCTTGCACGAGGCGGCGGGGATCGCCGAAGAGGTCACCTCCGACTTTTTCAAGCTGTCTCCCAGCCACTGGCGCCGGGCCCGTTACGACATCCTGACCCTGGAGGCCCTGCGGGCCGAGGAGATCTCGCCCCACGCCCTGGCCCTGGTGGCCAAATACAACGGCCGGCCCCCTGACCGCCTGCTAAGCTCGGCGGCCTTCGATTTTTACCGGGTCTGCCTGCAAGACCACAACATCCTCGAGACCCTGGAGCACCGCGCCGATCTGAGCCTGTTTCCCCTGCTCCTCTATATCGTCACCCATGAGCTGGTGCACATCGTGCGCTTCAGCCAGTTCCTGGCCCTGTTCGAGACCCCGGAGGAGCAGAAGCAGGAGGAAGAGCGGCGGGTCCACGGCCTGACCCAAAAGATCCTGGCGCCCCTGAAGGTTCGGGATTTGCCGCCAGTGACGCGATATTATGATGATAATCGGCAAGGAGGTCGGCAGTATGCCCATTTATGAGTATCAATGCGCCGCGTGCGGGCAAGTGGTGGAACGGTGGCAAAAAATTGCCGATTCCCCGCTGACGGAGTGCCCGGCGTGCGGCGGCAATCTGCACAAGATCATCAGTTCCTGCGCCTTTCATCTCAAAGGCAGCGGGTGGTATGTGACGGATTATGCAGGGAAAACCGCCGCGGCGGGGGCCAGTGATAATCACGACGGCACCAAGCCCGCCGAGAGCGGCACCGAGGCCAAATCCCCGGAGACGGCCAAGTCCGAGCCGGCGCCGGCGGCCAAGATAAAATGACGTACCTGTTGATTTTCCCGGGTGGAAGAGAAAGAGAGCGATAATTGGCGGAAATTAAGAGCGCCTTAGAGTTGGCCCTGGAAAAGGCCGAGAAATACGGCCGGGCCAGCCAGGAAGAGATGGCCCAGGCCCAGTACCAGGAGCAGGGCCGCCACCTGGCGGTGCAGTACCTCAAAGGGGAAGGGGACCTGGCCGCGGACCTCAAACATCTCCCGGCCCCGGCCCAGCCCGCCGCCCGGCTGGCCATCAAAGAGGTGTTGCTCAGAAACATCGGGCTGCCCCGGGAAAATACGGTGGACCCCCGCCAGGACCGGGCGGTGGAGGGGCTGCTTCTGGTGGCCGACAACCCCACGGCCATGGGCCGACTTCAGATGGAAATGGAGCAGATCCTGCAACAATTCCTCCAGATTCGCGCCAACGCCCTGCAGCAGCTCAAGGCCCGGTTCGCCGCCGGCGTGGGGCAGATGCAGAAGGCCATAGAGGCGCAGTACCGCCAGAAGGTGAACCTGGAGGTGGAACACCTGCCCCAGTTTCAGGAAGAATGGCGCCGGTTCCAGGGACAACTCCTGGACCAATTCGAACCCATGCTGGAGAACCTCAAAGGGAGGATGCGCCTGGCCTGAAGGGCGCGGCGGCCCGATCCGCCATCCGACTATAATCGGCAAGTTGGGGCAACCGCAAAGG
>Ga0172371_10008141_pt1 | contig 14734 bp, 11 predicted proteins | sample Lak12m_FD_114543 | JGI IMG/M metagenome (GOLD analysis project Ga0172371, IMG submission 114543) | Freshwater microbial communities from Kabuno Bay, South-Kivu, Congo - kab_022012_12m | ecosystem: Environmental > Aquatic > Freshwater > Lake | place: Democratic Republic of the Congo: South-Kivu... | reverse complement strand
AAACCGGTGCGCCTATTGAAAAACCTGAAGATATGTTTAGAAGGGTGGCAAATAACATATCTGGCGCTGACAGGTTTTATGACAGGCATGCCGATACGCGAAAAACAGAAGATGAATTTTATTATGCAATGACAGAATTGGAATTTCTTCCTAATTCGCCGACTTTGATGAATGCTGGCCGTGACCTGCAGCAGCTTTCTGCATGTTTCGTTCTGCCGATAGAAGATTCAATGGAAGGTATTTTTGAAACACTTAAAAATACAAGCCTTATCCATAAAAGCGGTGGCGGCACTGGATTTTCTTTTTCCAGATTAAGAGGCAAAGGCGCTTGGGTTAAAACTACTCATGGAGTTGCAAGCGGCCCGATTTCATTCTTGAAAGTTTTTGATTCAGCCACGCAGGCTGTAATCCAAGGCGGCACAAGGCGCGGCGCAAATATGGGAATTTTGCGCATAGACCATCCTGATATAATGGAATTTATTACCTGCAAAGAAGACGATAAATCAATAACGAATTTTAATATTTCAGTTGCTGTAACAGATGATTTTATGCAGAAGGTTTTTTCTGGCGAAGACTACGATTTGATAGATCCTCACACCAACAGTGCCGTCGGTAAATTAAACGCCAGAGAAGTTTTTCAGCTTATTATTAAACAGGCCCATAAGAACGGAGAGCCTGGGATAATCTTTATTGATAGGATGAATCAATTTAACCCAACCCCAAAATTTGGGATGTATGAATCAACGAATCCATGCGGCGAACAAGTATTATTGCCGTATGAGAGTTGCAATCTAGGCAGTGTGAATCTGGCTAAGATGGTTGTAGAAAAAAATAGTAAAAATGAAGTTGATTGGCAGAGGCTTGCCAGGGTTGTGCGTATCGCAGTGCATTTTTTAGATAATGTCATAGATATGAATAGATATCCGATTAAAAAAATCGAACAGATTACAAAGGCCAACAGAAAAATCGGATTAGGCGTTATGGGTTTTTCGGATATGCTTATTAGCCTTGGTATTCCTTATAATAGTGAAGAGGCGGTTGCTTTTAGCGAAAAACTGATGAAGTTTGTTTTAGATGAAGCAGTAAAGGCGTCTGTGGATCTTGCAAAGAAAAGGAGCGCATTCCCGAATTTTAAAGATAGTATATATGCAGGTAGTACTCCCATAAGGAATGCTACCTTAACCACCATAGCGCCTACGGGTACATTGAGTATTATTGCCGGATGTTCAAGCGGCATAGAGCCTATTTTTTCTATTTGTTATTACAGAAAGGTATTGGATGGCCAGAAACTTATGGAAGTTAATCTTGCTTTTGAAAAAATCGCAAAAGATAGAGGTTTCTATAGCGAAGAGCTTATGAAAAAGATTTCAACACAATCATCTATACATAATATAGAAGAGGTACCTGAAGATATCAGAAAGATTTTTGTAACAGCCCATGACATATCCCCTGCCTGGCATATAAAAATGCAGGCCGCCTTTCAAAAAAATACAAACAATGCAGTAAGTAAAACAGTAAATTTTCCATATGAGGCAACTCCGGAAGATGTTAAAGAGGTTTATATGCTTGCGTATAAACTTGGATGTAAGGGTGTTACTATATACAGAGATAGAAGCAGGCAGGAACAGGTTTTAAATATTGACAGGGGCGCGAGGAGCACCGAAGTTAATATAGAAGTAAAGCAGGGCAGCAAAGAAGCTATAGAAAAACACGAAAGAAACGAAGAATTAGATAAAGTGGTACAGCAGCTACAGCCTTCAAAGGAAAAAATTGCACCAAGGCCAAGGCCAAAAGTTGTATGCGGCACTACAACTAAAGTTCAGACAGGCTGTGGTAATTTATATGTTACGATAAACGAAGATGAGCAGGGCCGTCCGTTTGAAATTTTTACCCAAATGGGAAAAGCAGGCGGTTGCGCTGCAAGCCAGCTTGAGGCTGTAGGTCGTTTAGTGTCTTTAGCTTTGAGAAGTGGATTGGATATCAAGTCTATAATAGAGCAATTAGAAGGTATACGATGTCCGTCTCCATCCTGGGAAAAAGGCGGAAGGATTTTTTCTTGCGCAGATGCTATTGGGAAAGTTGTAGAAAGAACGCTATTAAATAAAAAGAAAGCCGATCCTAAAGAAGAAAAGAAATCTCATGATATTAAGAAAATTGAAGAGATAGAAGGCCTTGGCAAAGATGCGAATGGAAAAGGTGAAGATTTGGCCGGCCCCGAATATAGCAGCCAGGTTTTAACAAAGACCAAAAGCAAGGTAAATGATGTTGTTGGCGTTTGCCCTGACTGTGGAGGCGCGCTTCATTATCAGGAAGGCTGTATGATTTGTCATGGGTGCGGCTTCACAAAATGCGGATAAGGGCCAAAAACAGGCAATTTTTGAAATTTTGGTTGACATATCCATATTTTTGCGTTAAAATTTTAAAAAGTAAGTAAAGCGCAACAGTACCTATTTCTTTTATTTATGTTAAATAAAAAGGGATCGGTAAAAATGTGAGAGGAGGTGAAGTATGGACTGGAAAATGATCGTAATAGAACCTGCCATAACAATATTGAATAATGTCGCATCGTATGCTTCTAGGGCATTTGGTATTTTGGTAATACTTATCATTGGTTGGTTCGTAGCCAAGGTAATCCAGAACATAGTAACACGCTTTTTGAAAATTGCGCAGTTGGACGTAGCAGCCGATAAGGCGGGCATAACGAAGATTTTGTCAAAGGGTGAAATCAAATACACGTTAGCAGAACTAATAGGTTTATTGGTTTATTGGTTAGTTATGCTGATAGTTGTAGTAGCTGCTGTAAATGCCCTTAATCTTACGGTGGCCGCGCAGCTTCTAAACCAGATAGTTGCATATATACCGAATGTTATTGCAGCAGTATTTATACTGTCAGTAGGTATGTTTGTGGCTGTATTGGTTTCAAGGTCGGTTAATACAGTTGCAATAAATGCCGGCATGAAGCAATCGCAGCTATTGGCAAAGATTTCAGAGACAGTTATAATTGTAGTGGCTATATTGATGGCTCTGGAGCAGCTTAAGATTGCAACAACAATCTTAAATCTGATTATACCTATAGTTATTGGTTCTGTAGGTCTTGCATTAGCCCTTGCATTTGGGTTAGGCGGTAAGGATGCAGCTGCTAAAGCCATAAAAGAAACTTTGGATAAGTTAAAATAACCATTATTTTTCTTTTGTGTAAATTAGTAGTAATCAATCATGGGGCTCTCTTAACGCGAGAGCCCCGTTTGATTTAAAAAAAGTGAATGGTATGAAAAATAAAAGCGTAATCATATTATTATTGTTATTATCAGTTTTTCCCTTGTTATTTATTACTGTTTCCGGTTGTTCTCCTATAACTATCAGCGAGGACCAGAGAAAACAGCTTTTATCCTACGATCCGGACTTCCAGAAGATACTAGATGTAAAAAATAAGCTAGACGTGCAACTTGCAGATCTGCGTGCTGAATTTTTATCCGAAAAGAATATCTATGAATCCAAGGCAGCCGCGCTGCGGAATGAATTTGAGACGAAAAGAACCAGATTTTATACAATAACCCAACAGATAAAGTCTCAGCTGAATTTGGAAAGAGAAAAAATAAAACTAGCCATAACTAATATGTCAGAGCAGCTTAAGGATAAAAATAAAAATATTAAAGCAGTTCAGGATATGTTTAGGCAGTCAAAGTCAATAATGGAAGGCAAATTTGGCGGTAATCTCCAAGAAAAAGATAAATTGGAGTGGCAGAAAAGATACGAGTCATTAAGTGAAGAATCTGCGGTGCTTGCTAAAGAAATTTCCGATATAAAAGAAAAATTGTATATATTAAAATTAAAGCAGAGATCTCTTATTCAATAAGATCCAAATGTATTATCCTCCTAGGTCATTTGCCAAGCAGCTTCATCAAAAAAAATCTCTAATCCCGCTTAAGAAAGAAATAGAGTTTTGTGCTGAACCATTTGAAGTTTATAAAAGAGTTTCTTCTCGAGAAAAAAAGAATTTTTTTAATTTTATATTAGACAGCCAAAGGCGCAGCCCTAAAACAGGCAGGTTTTCTTTTATTGGTGCAGAGCCTTTTTTGATATTTAAAAGTAAAGGTAGAGATATTCAAATAATAAAAGATAAAGCCAGTAAAAATTTTACAGGCGATCCAATCAAGGCGCTTAGTTCATTGTTAAATAAATATAAATCTGCGAAAATAGCGCAGGTGAATGGTTTTACCGGCGGAGCAGTTGGTTATTTTTCTTATGATTGTTGCCATTTTTTTGAGAAATTGCCCAGTTTAGCTAAAGATGATTTGAATTTGGCGGATATATTTTTTGTATTTGTTGACACGGTTTGCGTGTTTGACCATTTTGAAAATAAAGTGTCAATAGTTTCGAATATATATCCCGACGAACCATTTGATAAGGCATATAATGAAGCGATAAATAGAATTGAGAGGTTTGAGGATATTATACGTAGGGGCGGGCCTATGTGTCCGCCCCATGATAATCAATATGTATGTAGGGGTTTGATTAATCAAACCCCTACGAAATATGAATCCACGTTCACGAAAGCCGGTTTTGAGAATGTCGTGCGCCGCGCAAAAGAATATATCGCGGCAGGGGATATATATCAAGCTAATCTTTCGCAGCGTTTCTGTTTTGACGCGGAGCTGATAGATCCTTTTGAATTATATGAACGCTTAAGCGCGATTAATCCTTCTCCGTTTGCATGTTTTCTTAATTTCGGGGATTTGAAGATTGCCAGCTCTTCGCCTGAACGACTGCTAAAAGTTGAAAACGGATTCATACAGACAAGGCCTATAGCAGGCACAAGGCCTAGGGGAAAGAATATATCTGAAGACTTGGCTTTATCATGTGAGTTGATCTTAAGCGATAAAGAACGCGCTGAACATTTGATGCTTGTTGATCTGGAGCGTAATGATTTAGGCAGGATTTGTGAATACGGCAGCGTAAAAGTGGACGAATTTATGGCAATGGAGAGTTATTCCCATGTTATTCATATAGTTTCAAATATAACAGGGAAAATTAAAGCTGAAAAAGGTATATTTGATTTATTAGCTGCCAGTTTTCCCGGGGGCACAATCACTGGCTGCCCTAAAATAAGATGCATGCAAATTATAGATGAGCTTGAGCCTGTAAAAAGAAATATCTATACGGGATCTATAGGTTATTTGGGCTTTAATGGAGATATTGATTTAAATATTGCTATAAGGACCTTTGTGATCAATAAAGGCAAGGCGTATATTCAAGTAGGGGCCGGCATAGTTGCTGATTCTGATCCCCAAAAGGAATATTACGAAACGCTTTATAAAGCAGAGGCATTATTTAAGGCGCTTGAAGATATAAATGAAAAGGCATGTGTTTTATGAAATAGATGATTTTATTCCCTGTAGCGTTTTTGAATCATTGCGAAGCTACGGCGGAAGAATTTTTAAGCTTGATGAACACCTTGCAAGGTTTAAAGAATCAGTAAAAACAATAGGTTTAGAATTGTCAGAAGGCGAAGTTTCAAGCCTTAAAGATAATATATTGGCTGAATACAAAAAAAGTTGCATAAAGGACGCTTATATAAGATTTGCGCTTTCTGCGCCGGATAAAAAAATAAATTTAATAATCAAAAAAGCGAAGCTGGTACCCGAAATATTTTATAAAAAAGGCGTTTTTTTAAGGACATCCGTCGATAAAAAAAATTCAGCCAACGCCTTTAAATATAGCATAAAATCGTCAAATTTTATGCCAGGAGTTTTTGCGAAGATAGAATCAGTCGGTTTGTTTGATGCTTTAATGTTGAATGATATGGGTTATGTCGCGGAATCTACCATATCCAATATTTTTATGATAAAAGGAAAAGATGTCTTTACGCCTCCTGTGTCAACAGGTTTGTTGGGTGGTATTACCAGACAGGTAGTTTTTGATTTGGCGCAGATTATAGGCATAAAGATTAATCAAGTTAACATTACAAGGCATGATTTGTATAATGCTGATGAATGTTTTTTGACCAGTACCAATATCAAAGTTTTGCCGGTGGCAAAAATAGATGCAAGGGTTATAGGCAGTGGAAAGCCCGGGGTAATAACAAAAAAATTAATTAGGGAGTTTGACGAGCTGATAAAAGGAAGTCCCTCGCGGCATTCGTAATAGCTGGCCTCTCGGGACAATTTTTCAGCAAAAAATATTTAGCAAGAAAAATTGGAGGGTTAAAATGGTTAAAGTTAAAAGGGCCTTGATCAGTGTTTCAGATAAAACCGGGCTTGATGATTTTGTAAGGGCCTTAAGCCGGATGGGTGTTGAGATTATTTCAACCGGCGGCACTGCAAAACGCATAGAAGAGTTAGGCGTGCCGGTTAAAAAGATTTCAGATTATACCGGTTTTCCTGAAATCTTAGACGGGAGAGTAAAAACGCTGCATCCTAAGATTCATGGCGGGCTGTTGGCTGTAAGATCTAATCCCCAGCATATGGCATGTATTAAAGACCATGGCATAGGCCTTATAGATATGGTAGTAGTTAATCTTTATCCGTTTGAAAAAACAGTGGCAAAACCAGGGACTGTTCTTGAGGAGGCCATAGAAAATATTGATATAGGCGGCCCATCCATGCTGCGTTCTGCTGCAAAAAATTATAAAGGAGTTGTTGTTATTTGTAATCCTGATATGTATAAAGATGTTCTAGAAGAGATGAATAATAATAATGGCAGCGTTTCAGAAAAAATGCGCGCAAGATTGGCAGTAGAAGTTTTCCAAAGGACATCGGAATATGACAAGGCAATAAATCAATATTTGAGGCCGCAATTAACAGGCAATACTCTGCAGCTGTCAGCTGGCATTTTGCCGGAAGAGCTTGTGTTGAAATATAAAAAGATACAAAATCTTAGATATGGTGAAAATCCGCATCAGAAGGCCGCTTTTTATGCAAATAGCACTTGCAAAGAACCGTCGATAACCTCAGTAAAACAGTTCCATGGTAAAGAATTGTCTTTTAATAATATAACTGATTTAAATGCAGCCATAGAAATAGTAAAAGATTTTAGCGAGCCAACTGCTACTATAATAAAACATGCTAATCCATGCGGCACAGCATCGGCAGAAAATATAGCTAAGGCCTATCGCATGGCCCTTGATGCAGACAGGCTTTCCGCATTTGGCAGTATTGTTGGATTAAACAGAAAAGTTGATAAAGCGGCTGCAAAAGAATTATTGGGTGCTGATTTTATTGAGTGTCTTGTTGCTCCCGGGTATGATAAAGAAGCCCTTGAGATGTTAAAAGTAAAAAAGAATTTAAGAATACTTGATATACCGCCTTTTAGTAAAACCAGGGATAAATCAGAAATGGAATATAAAGGCATAGTGGGCGGTATTTTAGTTCAGGACAGGGATTTGGCTGATTATGAACCTATCAAGCTTAAAATCGTTACAAAGAAAAAACCGACTAAAGCCCAGATGGAATCTTTACTATTTGGCTGGAAAATAGCTAAACATGTAAAATCCAACGCCATAGTTTTATGTAAGGGCAAATCTACGGTAGGCGTTGGCGCAGGCCAGATGTCTAGGGTGGTTTCAGTTGAGATAGCGGCAAAGAAAGCCGGCAAAAAATCCAAGGGCAGTTGTCTTGCAGGTGACGCATTTTTCCCGAAAGAAGACGGCGTAGCTACAGCAGCGAAAGCAGGCGTTAAGGCAATTATTCAGCCGGGTGGTTCAATAAGAGATGCCGAGGTAATTAAGGCTGCGGATAAATATGGAATTGCGATGGTTGTGACAGGGACAAGGCACTTTAAACACTAAGGCGATATTGTACCGTTTGAAATTTTAGCCTTGCACCTGTCCCATAAATTCAGGGACAGGTGCAGGCGAGAAAAAGCCAGGCAAAATTTCAAACGGTACATAACGTTAAAAAAAGCAAATATGAATTACAAACAGGCACTAAGATATCTTGAATCGTTCATTGATTATGAAAAATTATCCAGTTATTCGTACGATCGTTCCTTTAATTTAGAAAGAATAAAAAATTTTTTAAAATTACTGGGTAATCCTCACCTTGATTTAAAGGCAATACATATAGCCGGCACAAAAGGCAAGGGTTCTACTTGCGCTTTTTGCGCTTATATATTGCGCCAAGCCGGGTATAAAGTAGGCCTTTATACCTCGCCGCACCTTAAAGATTTTAGGGAAAGAATAAGAATACTAAAACCCAAAACCCAAAGCCTAAAACCTAAAACCAGCGTATTTGAAGGCATGATTTCTAAAAAGGATTTAACGCGCCTGGTTGAGAAGTTAGCGCCTAGTATTGAAAATTTTAATAAAATTTCAAAAAGCGGCCCACTTACTTTTTTTGAAGTTTACACAGCACTGGCATTTGTTTATTTTAAGCAGGAAAAAACAGATTTTGTAGTTTTGGAAACAGGCTTGGGTGGCAGGCTCGATGCTACAAATGTTATTAACCCGATGGTTTGCGCCATAACCCCCATAAGTTATGAGCATACGCAACTTTTGGGAAAGACCCTTAAAAAGATAGCAACAGAAAAGGCAGGAATAATAAAAACTGGCTGTAAAATTGTTGTCAGCGCGCCGCAGAAAAAAGAAGTATTAGAAGTTATAAAGGCTAGATGCAGAAAATCAGGCGCAAAATTATATATAGTCAGAAAAGATATAGATTGTAAAGGCCTGGGCGTAAAATTATTAGGCAGGCATCAGTTAGAAAATGCCGCTGCTAGCGTAACTATTATTAAGGCATTGCGTAATTATGGTATAAATATAAAACCGGATGTTATTAAAGGGGGCCTTTATGAAACTGTTTGGCCTGGTAGATGTGAAATAATTAATAGAAGGCCTTTTGTGGTTTTAGATGGCGCGCAAAATGAATCCTCAGCGGAAGTTTTAGCAAAAACAATTAGGGATAATTTTAAATATAAAAAATTAATTCTTGTTTTAGGCATTTCAAGCGATAAAGATATTAAGGGGATATGTGAAAGAATTTGCCCTTTAGCAGATAAAATAATTTTAACACAGGCAAATAGCCCGAGGGCAGCGGATGTCAATGACATAGGAAAAATAATCCATGTTACAATGTCACATGTCATAAAGTCACAAGTTATAAAAACTATAAGCGTGAAAGAGGCAAAAAAAATTGCATTTAGATTGGCAGAGAAAGAAGATCTGATATTGGTTACAGGGTCATTATTTGTTGTAGGTGAATTTAGATGAAATTGCAAAATGCAAATGACACTATTGTAGCAATAGCTACTTCTATGGGCGAGGCCGGCATTGGGATTGTGCGTATGAGCGGTAGACAGGCGCTTAGGATAGCAGACAATATTTTTGTTTGCAACAAAAACAAAAAACCATCGCAATTTAAAACACATACAGTGCATTATGGCTGGATTGTTAGTGGTCCACAGTCGACAGTCCACAGTCGACAGAAAAAAAATAAAAAGCCGTGGACCGTAGACTGTGGACTATGGACTAATATTGTAGATGAAGTTATCCTGACAGTAATGCGTGCACCAAGGAGCTATACGAAGGAAAATATTGTCGAGATAAATTGCCACGGCGGTATTATTGCGATGCGGCGCGTGCTGGGTTTAATTTTGGATAATGGCGCCAGGCTTGCCCAGCCTGGGGAATTTACTAAACGGGCTTTTTTAAATGGAAGGTTAGATTTAACTCAGGCAGAAGCAGTTTTGGATGTGATCCGCGCAAAGACAGACTCGGCTTTAAAAATAGGCCAGGTGCAGTTAAAAGGCGAATTTGCGTCTCAAATAAATAATTTGAGAGAAGAGTTGTTGGATATATTGACAATACTTGAGGCAAATATAGATTTTCCAGAAGAAGAAATAGCCCCAGCCGATATTAAAAAAATTTATGAAAAATTAAATCATGTTAATGATAAATTAAAAAACATTTTACATTCTTCAATGCATGGCAGGGTATTGCGCGATGGTATACATGTAGTTATTTGCGGCAGGCCAAATGTAGGAAAATCATCGCTTTTGAATGCCTTGTTGAAAAGAGAGCGTTCTATTGTCACTTCTTTGGCAGGGACTACGCGCGATACAATAGAAGAGATTATTGATATAGAGGGCATACCTGTTAGGATTGTAGACACAGCCGGTATTATTGAGCCGCGCGACCTGGTTGAAAAGAAGGCAATACAGCGTTCAAGGCAACAGATAAGGCAAGCGGATTTGATCATATTGATTTTTGACGGCAGCAAGAAACTGGCTAGCCAGGATCAGTCGCTTATCAAGAAATTAAAGAATAAGACAGTTTTAGCAGTTATTAATAAAATGGACTTGAAGGAAAAAATAGAAAAAGACAAACTTGCCAAAAATTTTAATCAAATAGTGCCCATATCGGCAAAAAACGTTAAAAACATAAATCTTTTGGAAAAGGCTATCGTAAATTTTGTGTATCATGGTAAAATTAATATATCGGAATCTGCCTTAACGGGTAATATGAGGCATATTGAGAAGATAAGTGATTCGCAGAAACTTATAGAAGGGGTTTTAAATTCAACAGATAGTAAGTCGCCAGTTGAATTTGTTGCCCAGGATATTAAGGATGCCTTGGATTGTTTGGATGATATATTGGGAAAAAGATTTTCCGAAGATCTTTTAGATAAAATATTCAATGAGTTCTGTATTGGAAAATAGGAGAGCATTTCAATGGACAAGAAAAAGATAGAGAATGCGGTGAGAGACATACTTAAGGCGATTGGCGAAAATCCCAATAGGCCGGATTTAAAGGCTACCCCTAAAAGAGTTGCTGATATGTATGAAGAAATTTTTAGCGGTATCAAAAAAAGGCCGGAAGAGGAGTTAGAGGTATTGCTTACAGAGGGCCATGATGAGATAGTTCTGTTGAAGGGAATACCCTTGTATTCCGTTTGCGAGCATCATTTGTTGCCATTTGTAGGCAGGGCGCATGTTGCGTATATACCTGATGGAAATAGGGTTACAGGCCTAAGCAAGCTTGCCCGGATAGTTGAAATATTATCAAAAAGGCTTCAGGTCCAGGAGCGCTTAACCACCCAGATAGCGGATATAATAAATAAAAAGTTAAAACCTAAGGGCGTATTAGTTGTTATTGAGGCAGAACATCTGTGCATGTCAATGCGCGGGGTTAAAAAACCTGGTATATCAACCGTAACAAGCGCTGTAAGGGGCATTTTTAGGAAAAACCATAAGACCCGCTCAGAGGCTTTGGCATTGATAAAAGGCATGTAGGATTAATATAGCCCTTTTCAAAAAATAACTTGCATAAACCTGAAAATAATAATATATTATTACCTTATGAACAATCCACTAGTGGAGATATTTACAAACAAGATTTTTTTAACAACAATACTTGCTTGGTTGTGCGCTCAGAGTATAAAAATAGCCATATCCTTGGTTGTTACGAAAAGATTCAATTTTAAACTGCTTTTAGGCACAGGCGGCATGCCAAGCGCCCATGCGGCAGGGGTTTCTGCGTTAGCTGTATCTGTGGGGAAGGTTACTGGTTTCGGAAGCCCTATCTTTATGGTGGCAGTATTTTTTGCATTTATAACAATGTTTGACGCTCAAGGCGTGCGCAGGGCTGCAGGTTTTCAGGCGGCAACACTTAATAAGATCGCAGAAGAGATTTATTTTAATAGAGGCATAAAGCAGGATCGCCTGAAAGAACTTTTAGGGCATACGCCTGTTGAAGTTTTTGTAGGAGCATTTTTAGGTACAATTATAGCGCTTTTTATGTTTAAATAAAAAAGCTAGTCCCTCGCCGTTAATCGTGATAGTGGGCGGCTCGGGACGAATTTTCAACACGAGATAGCTGGAAAATTCGGAGGATTTCTGTGAATAAAAGAATAGGAACAATAGTAACAGTATTTATATTGATTGGAATATTATTTTTGATAGGATTCGTCATATCCAGGCAAATCCATAATGGCAGGATTAAGTCGCAGCTGGATACAGCAGAGGCATATATTGAAGCAGGCAAGCTTTTAGAAGCCAGGGATGTTTATAAAAATCTATCAATGCAAAATTTAGATCTGGAGACTGCCAAATTTATATATGAAAAACTGGGAAATTTGAATATAAAGATTTTATTTTCTCCGGCAAAAACGCAAGATAGCGTAATATATAAAGTTCAGGATAATGATAGCCTTGATGCTATTTCAAAAAAATACAATACAACAGTTGCTCTTATAAAAAGGGCAAATAATATAAAGAATAATGTTATAAGGCCGGGCATGGATTTAAAGATTTCAACGGCCAAGTTTAGCATAGTTGTAGATAAGTCTCAGGATATATTAACCCTTAAAAATGGTGAAGAGGTTGTAAAAACATATTTAGTTTCAACCGGGTCTAATAATTCAACGCCCGTCGGCACTTTTAAAATAATAAATAAGATAGTAGATCCGCCTTGGTTTTCAGGCGGCAAGGCAATACCTCCGGGTGATCCAAAAAATATATTAGGTTCGCGCTGGATGGGCATTACAGTAAAAAGTTACGGTATTCATGGTACGACAGATGATTCGTCAATCGGAAAACAGGCTACCCAAGGTTGCGTAAGGATGCATAATTGGGAAGTAGAAGAGTTATATGATATAGTTGGGGTTGGTACGGAAGTCACAATACTGGATTGATAATATGATTGGCTCAGGCTTAGATTTCGAAAAACCAATAATAGAGATTGAGAAAAAGATAGAAGAGCTTAAAAGCTTTACCGATGGTCAAAAGCTTGAATTTAAAGATGAAATAAAAAAGCTGGAGGAGAAGCTTGAGAAGGTAAAGCATAAAGTTTTTGAAAATCTTACTGCTTGGCAAAGAGTGCAAATAGCTCGGCATCCAAAAAGGCCTTACACATTGGATTATATCTATACGGTCATGACTGATTTTATGGAAATCCACGGAGATAGGCTTTTTTTAGATGACAAGGCTCTCATAGCAGGTTTTGCGAAGATTGATGGAATAAAGATTATGGTTTTGGGCCATCAAAAAGGAAGAGATACAAAAGAGAATTTAATGCGTAATTTCGGCAGCGCCCATCCTGAAGGCTACAGAAAGGCAATTAGGGTTATGAAGGTTGCCGAAAAATTTAATTTGCCGATAGTTTGTTTTGTTGATACCCCTGGCGCATATCCTGGGATAGGCGCAGAAGAAAGAGGCCAGGCAGAGGCAATAGCATATAATTTGGCAGAGATGATAAAGCTTAAAGTTCCGGTAATAGTTATAGTAATAGGAGAAGGCGGTTCAGGCGGGGCTTTAGGTATAGGAGTAGGCGATAGGGTATTGGTTTTAGAAAATGCGTATTATTCAGTAATTTCACCTGAAGGTTGTGCTGCTATCTTATGGAAAGACAGGACAAAGGCGCCTGATGCAGCAGAGGTTTTAAAGCTTACCGGACAGGATCTTCTAGGTTTAGGTGTCATAGATGAGGTAGTAAAAGAGCCTTTGGGCGGAGCGCATAGAGGCGTATTGGAAACAGCAAAGAATGTAAAAGATGCAGTAGTAAAAAACCTCAAAGAATTACGCCAATTATCAACCGAAGAATTATTAAAATCCCGTTATAAAAAATTCCGTAAAATGGGAGTATACGAAGAATAGTTTAAAGTGTAAAACGTAAAGCGCAAAGTTAAAATATTTTATCTTTGCACCTTAGTTTTACGCTTTGCGTTTTAAGTTTTGCGTTAAGTTGTTATAAAAATTGATTTTTGCCGAGGTGGCGGAACTGGCATACGCGTCGGTCTCAAAAACCGATGGCCGTAAGGTCGTGAGGGTTCGACCCCCTCCCTCGGCACCAAAATGTGGGGCTGTAGCGCAGCTGGGAGCGCGACTGAATGGCATTCAGTAGGTCAGGGGTTCAATCCCCCTCAGCTCCACCAAATTTTGCGAAGCAAAATTTGTCCCGAGTCCCTTGCTGCAAGCATTTTTAATATGCAGGCGTCTCGGGACGAGGGGCAAAACAGGTCATCCCTCGTCACATTTGTAATAGCAAGTGACTCGGGATGAAATTTTCAAACAAAAAGGTATAGCTGAAAATTTCATGAGCGAAGAAAAATTTTATCCATTCAATAGCATAGAGCCAAAATGGCAGAATTTTTGGGAAGAGAAAAAACTTTTTTCCGTAGATGAAAAAAATTCCAAAAATAAGTATTACTGCCTTGTCATGTTTCCTTATCCTTCCGGAGACCTGCATGTGGGCCATGGCCGTAATTATATAATCGGCGATGCAGTTTCAAGGTATAAAATGATGCATGGTTTTAATGTACTTTCTCCTATGGGTTGGGATGTATTTGGCCTGCCGGCAGAAAACGCCGCAATAAAATCAAATATCCATCCAAAGGCTTGGACCTTAAAAAATATAAAGAGGATGAAAGAGCAGCTTTATCAATGGGGTTGCGGTTATGATTGGGCTAGAGAGGTTACTGCCTGTTTGCCTGATTATTATAAATGGACGCAATGGGTATTTTTGAAACTTTATGAAAATGGCTTGGCATATAAAAAGCTTGGTGCGGTGAATTGGTGCCCATCATGCCAGACAGTTTTGGCAAATGAACAGGTTGTTAATGGCGGTTGTGAGCGTTGTGGAACTAAAGTTTTAGACAAGGATCTGGAACAGTGGTTTTTTAAAATAACAGACTATGCCGAGAAGCTATTAAGTGATATATCGTTGCTTGAAAATTGGCCTCAACGTGTTAAGACGATGCAGGAAAACTGGATAGGCAAAAGCCAGGGTGTTGCAATTGATTTT
>Ga0172371_10008139_pt1 | contig 14736 bp, 16 predicted proteins | sample Lak12m_FD_114543 | JGI IMG/M metagenome (GOLD analysis project Ga0172371, IMG submission 114543) | Freshwater microbial communities from Kabuno Bay, South-Kivu, Congo - kab_022012_12m | ecosystem: Environmental > Aquatic > Freshwater > Lake | place: Democratic Republic of the Congo: South-Kivu... | reverse complement strand
GCGTTAATACCGACCAATCGTCCTCACCCAAACAACCCGGTTGTTCTTTCATGTCAGCCACCTCAAGGGCGGCCATATAACACATCACGCGCGCACGCAACTCTTAAGTTAACGCTCATGCCCCGGAGGGGTCGCCCAACCACGTGCTTCCTGGCAAACGTATGGCGACCCCTTCAGGGTCGCGCATGGGAGTTGTGCCCCCTTTTCCGTGGGTTTTCATCCCGCGTCTCGCGGGACTGCTATTGGGTTGCCCCTTCGGGGCACTGATGATCGTCCCACCCGTAACTGGATGGAAACCACCATGTTGAGCACGCGAGTCCCGCCAGCAAAGCCGACCGCCAGGTCGATTTAACCAAGTGAAAATACGAATGGGCTCAATGATAGCAATAGGTTACATTTTTGATCTCATCTACAAAAAGGCATATGGCATGGTTTTTTTATTTCTCATTTGCTTGACAGCGGAGTATCATGCAGCTCTCGGTGAGACATGGCTTTCTCAATAACGAGACGACGGTTTTGCCTCTGTCGTCTTCTCTGCACGAGATACGAGGCATTTTCCGGGTCAGGTCAGGGGGGATCATCCCACGATTCGCTCAGAGGGCGCCAAGATCGTCAAAATAGCGCAGGCGACTCTTAATTTTCGGATCGTTTCATGCCTTCCCATCTGATCCACTCACCCGTCCCTGGGGTATGGATATGCGCGCATCCCGATTGACCGACGCTTCCCTCTCAGAGCGTCTCTCCAGTCTGGAGCCCGCTGATGTTCATGCCGCTCAGATATCCCAACTCTTTGCCGATTCACGCGTAAACCTATTGGTATCCTTTCTTGGCGGCCTACTGTTTGCCAGCCTCATGTGGGGAGCCGTCCCAAGTTACTGGCTAGTCATCTGGCTTGCAGCGCATTGGACGCTGTTGGCGATACGGTACGCTCTTGCCTGGAGATTTCGGAACCGTTCTCCTTCGGGAGAAGCTGTGCTGCGCTGGGGTCAGTGGCTACGCGCATCAGCGACAATCGCCGGACTCTGGTGGGGCTTGTCCGGAATTCTTCTGTTCCCGACTGATTCAGTTCCGCACCAGTTTATTCTAGCTTTGGTCCTGGGTGGGGCAGCGCTTGCGCATGTGCGAATGCACGCGGTTGTCTTAGAGTGCAGCGCCTTGCCCAGTATACTGATACTCTTACCTCTCAGCGCTCGGCTCGTTTACGAGGGTAAACAAACCGACCTATTAGCGGCGCTGGCCGTGTTTGCGGTCGGCCTCGTAGTTCTGGCATACCGGATGAATAAGTCCATTGCTGAATCCTTCAAGCTGTCCTTTGAGAAAAATAGTCTCATCAACGATCTGGAATCAGAAATTGCCGTGCGGCAGAGTGCGGAGCAGGAGCTGCGCGAGGCGCGAGACCACCTGGAAAAGCGGGTGGAGGAGCGCACGGAAGCTCTTCGTGAAAGCGAGCAGAGATTCCGAGCATTAGCGGAGGCGGCCCCGTTCGGCATAATGTTAATCAAGGAAGGAGGGGCCTTCCGGTACATCAATCCGAGATTCAGAGAACTGTTCGGGTACACTCTCGAAGATGCGCCCAATGGCAGAGAATGGTTCAGGCGAGCGTATCCTGATTCAGAATACCGGCGCCATGTTATCTCTACTTGGATTGAAGAGGCAAAAAGAGCCAAGACCGGTCAATTCCGACCGAAGGTATTTACGGTCAAGCGCCGGGACGGGAGCGAAACATCTGTCAATTTCATTGCGGAGAGACTGCCTTCCGGCGAACACATGGTAACCTGTGAAGATATCTCGGAAAGGCTGCGAGCCGAAGAACTGTCCATTCAGACAGAACGTCTGAAGGCCATCAGCGACCTTGCAGGTGGCGTAGCTCACAATTTCAACAACCTACTCCAGATGGTTATGGGCGGTATTGACCTTGCCTTAGTCGATCTTGAAATGGAAAACCTGTCCGATCTCAAGAAGACGCTCGAGCAACTCCTTGAGGCTTCGAAGTTAGGCGCCACGACTGTTAAGCGACTCCAGAGTTTTGCCCAGGTCCGCAGTGAAGCCCAATTTCCTGAAGGCGAGTTGTTTGACCTTGCTGAAACTGTAAAGCAGACGGCGGAAATGACAATGCCTTTGTGGAAGACGGGTCCGGAAAGGCAAGGCGTAAGGATGGCCCTGAATCTAGAACTGACGGAACGATGTTTTGTGAAAGCAAAGGAAAGCGAGATCGCTGAGGTGTTGGTTAATCTCGTGAAGAATGCCGCTGAGGCCTTGCCAACAGGAGGCGAGGTCCGAATCAAGACATTCTTACGAGGAGAACAAGTCATGCTCCAGGTCAGTGATGACGGCGTTGGAATAAAGAGAGAGGATCTCAAAAAGGTGTTTGAACCTTTCTGGAGCACCAAGGGAGTGACTATCGGAACTGGAATGGGGCTTGCAGTGAGCCACGGACTTATGGCTCGTAACGGCGGAATTCTCTCGGTCGAGAGCGAAGAGGGAAAAGGCGCCACCTTTACTGCGACTCTTCCTTTGGCCAAAGACTCCCAAGAAGTCCCAATGCCTTCAGGTCCAAAGATGTTTCTACCCAGATTAAAGATCCTTGTAATCGACGATATCGCGGTCATTGTCATGCATCTTGAGGCGATATTGACTAAACACCGGCAAAAGGTTTTCTCAGCGACATCCGGTAAAGAAGCGCTTGAAATATTCAGGAACAATAATATCGACATGGTGATCTGTGATTTGAGTATGCCTAGCATGAACGGCTGGGAAGTGAGTAAGGCGATCCGGGCGATTTGCCGGGAAAGAGGCCTGCCCAAGACGCCATTTGTTCTGTTGACCGGGTGGGGAGGTCAGCAACTGGAACAAGATAAAATCACTGAGTCCGCTGTCGATGCAATCGTGGAGAAGCCCATTGATAGCAAGAAATTGATGGCGGTCGTCGGAGAGATGGCTGAGCGGATTCTCCCAGGAAAGTCCCAACTCGTGGGTTTCTAAGTTCTGATTGGCGCCCAAAAGCGTTGTTCTCAGGCGCCAACCGATAGCGGAATAAAACGAGGCGCCGGAGGGAAGAACAAAATGAATTCATAAGGTTTTCCCGGGGTAGCCGATTCATGGATTGAACGATGAGGTAAAGCCGCGAGGGAGCTCATCTTACATACTGGATGCGGAGTACATCTTTTCCTGAAAGAAATTCTTCACCGACACTAAGGGGTGACGAAGATGAGAGTTAGCCTAGGGCCGGAACAGGGAGGATCGAGAAACGTTGATGAAACAACCGAGATAGTTTCGGAAGAGATCAAAGAATGGGCGCAGACTAAAGATTTTCTGGAAGGCATACTGAACAGTTCATCAGCGGTGTCAGTCATTCTCACCGACTTCGATCAGAATATCCTTTTTTGGAACAAGGGAGCGGAGAACATCTTTGGCTACACGGCGGAAGAGATGATCGGCTCCAAGATTAGTCGACTATATCAGGAAGACGGACTTACCGGCGAAACCGTTGAGCAGCTTCGCCAACAAATTTTGCGAAAGAGCGGCACGTTGCGCGCGCAGGTGAAGCAAGTCGCGAAGGATGGCAGGCGGCTGACTATGTCTCTGGCCATATCTCCGATGACAGACGCCGCGGGTAATGTGCGCGGCATACTCGGGGTTGGCCAGGACGTTACGGAAGAAGTTCGCTTGCATGAAGAGCTGCTGAAATCATACGAGCGAATACAAAGAATACAGCGTTCTTCGATATTCGCCCTTGCCAGCTTGGCCGAGTTGCGCGACGAGGAGACCGGTCAGCACTTGAAGAGAATGCAAGCCTATTGCAGACTGCTATGTGGTAGACTCAAGCTGAATGAGAAATATGCCGGACTTATGACGGAACAGTTCATTGATGACCTCGTCCAATCGTCGCTTCTCCATGATATCGGCAAAGTTTGGCTGCCGGACACGATTCTCTTCAATTCAGGCAAGTTTACCCGTGAAGAATACGAGATTATGAAACAGCACTGCGCATGTGGAGCCCAGGCCCTAGAACAAGCGGCAGACGAAGCGGAAGAAGATAGTTTCCTGGCCCTGGGAAGGGACATAGCCTATTGTCACCACGAGCGGTGGGACGGCACGGGCTACCCGTCAGGTTTAACGGGCGAAGAAATCCCCCTGGCGGCGCGCGTGGTTGCAATAGCGGATGTTTATGACGCGCTCACGATGCAAAGGCGGTACAAAAGGGCTTACACTCACGAAGAAGCCTGTTCCGTAATCGTGGAAAATAGAGGGCATCAATTCGATCCCGATTTGGTGGACGCATTTCTTGAGGTAGAACAAGAGTTCCGGAAAATTCGTGTTAACTGACATCACATTTTCCAAAATCCTTAGTGTGTGGCAATTAGTGACAACATGTTGAAAACAGCAATTATCGAGAGAGCATATGTCCTCTAAAGAGGCACACATGAGGCGTCGCGATTCGGGAGCCGGAACGCCTCTCCCCTGGGGTTTATAAACGGCAGGAGCTTCTAATCCGAACTATCTTCCGGCTGAGCATTTCCGAAAACGCTGGGACGGCTCAAACCAATTCTCCTCTCGACGTTCCCCAAATAAATTACGAAATCCGCTAATTCTTGGTGTCCATATAGGTGTCCAAAAGCGGCGTCATTCATTATCAATCAGTGACAGGCAAAATCAAGACAGCCCCTTGAAATGATTGCCAAAGAGCTGTCTTGTTATCTATGGGTAATAGTGGGTGAAAAGCCGTTTTCTTGGACTCAAAATCCACCGCCGGCGCTTGAGTTCGACGCCTGCTCCGAGCGCCAGAAAAACAAGAGGCCATGAAACAGAATCCGTGGCTTTTTTTGTTTTATGTCGCGGCTTTTCGAAATTGGGCAATTTGCCTGGAAATAGCCACGAGTTGTCCATTTCCGTCCCACAGCTCACCATCTTCTTCCAAAATACCGTTATCGACAAAACACGTACGGAAAACACCTTTCAACCACTCCGTCTTGGGTAAATTGCGGATGCTCACGGAGAATTCTATCGAGGGCACCCAGGCGACGATTCCTTGACTGGCCAGGATTGGCGGAGGAAAAGAATCAATAAAAAGAATTATCGACAGAGTGTCAAAAGGGCGTTCCTCTCTAAATCTTATCCAGCCTCTGAGTTCGGACTTTTGCGACAAACTGCCTGTCATCCAGCCCGCGCATGATGGGTCTAATCGGACATCCACTGCGTTAAAAAGGCTATAATTGGGCATCTCAGGAATGGCAATACAGTCTTCCAAACGCGCTATTTCCGGCTCTGATTTTTCGTAGCGTCTCTCCGCGGCGTAAGAATTTTCTTTTGCGAATGTGCCAAATGAACGGATTCTCTCTGTTCCGCCCTGTACCAGACTCGCTTGAATTCGATCAAACTGAGCCGACTGAGAAATTCTCTCCAAATGGATTTCAGCCATGCCCGGTTCGGAGCGGGTCAGGAAATTTGCTGTTATTATTGGCGTCGCTGTCTTCCCAGCCGTCCGTATCATTGCATTGGCCAACAAGGCCATGAGGTACCCTCCGTTGGGATTGCCGTTTATGGACCAATTCGCCGTTACCGACGCTTTGAACATCCCGGGGCCAAGCTGAGCTACCGAGATGTCTTCATCAAACAAGCGCATATGTGTCCTCCAAGGGGCGTGAACTCAAAACTGTCTCAGAATTACTTTAGCTGCCAAAATCATAGTACCACATTCCCCCAGCCCTCTCCCGCTCCCAAAGGGAGAGGGGACCTAATCCCTCCTTTGCTAAAGGGGGGTATGGGGGGATTTCGACCTGAGAATTGAAAATCCCCCTAAATCCCCCTTTAAAAAGGGGGACTTCCGTGCCTCCCTCTCCCAGAGGGAGAGGGCTGGGGTGAGGGTCAGTAAAACCCGGTACGCCCTGATCGTGCCACGATTCGGGCATCACCCCTATCCGCGACCTGAGGCTTCTTTTTGCTGGATCATCTCATAAGATCGAGGAATTTCGCCTCCTCACCTTCGACCATACGGTAGACGTGCTCCTCGCCCGGGAATGCTCCGTTGCGGACATCCTCACAGTAATCGCGCATTGCGTTGGTAACGACCTCCGCGACGTTGGAGTACTTCTTTACGAATTTCGGCGTGAATGCCTGGAACTGACCGATCATGTCCGAAACGATCAATAGCTGCCCGTCACAGTGCAGCCCCGCGCCGATGGACAACACCGGGATTTTCAGCGTCTTTGAGATGTAGGCTGTCACCTCCGGCGGCACTGCTTCAACGAGGAGCATGTGCGCGCCGGCCTCCTGCACGGCTTTGGCGTCCTCGACCACCAATTTGGCCGCTTCCGCAGTGCGCCCCTGCGCTTTGTGCCCGCCCAGTTGCCCCGAGCTTTGCGGAGTCAATCCGATGTGGCCCATGACAACTATGCCTGCATCGACGATGGCCTTTATCTGGTGGGATACCCGCACACCGCCTTCAAGCTTGATCGCATCGCAGTTTGCTTCCTTTAGAAAACGGCCTGCATTCTCCACCGCGTTCTCTACCGATTTTTGGTAGCTCATGAAGGGCATATCTCCAATGACAAAACAATTAGGCGCCCCGCGGCGTACGGCCCCCGCATGATACACCATCTGGTCCATCGTAACTGGGACCGTGCTTGAATAGCCATACACGCACATCCCAAGAGAATCGCCCACGAGAAGCATATCCAGCCCGGCAGCCTCTGCGAATGTTGCGGTTGGGAAATCGTATGCGGTAAGAAAGGTGATTTTTTTCCCTTCTTTTTTCATTGTGTAGAAATCGTTCAGTGTCATTTTTCTGCCCATGTTGCGCCCCTTCTTGATCTGGCTATATTTTCTAATCTCCAACTACAGGGGGGAACCACATCCTGACCCTCCCCTTCCCGATCTCAATGTCCTGTAATCCTTGCGCCTGATGAGCGCTCATCAGGACAATGGCAAACTTCCCTTTTCCGCTGACCGCGTGGAATATGTACCACTTGTCAACTCCGGAATACCAACACTTTTCATCTGGGTAGGTAGTGAGGCTGTACGAGAGAAGAGGATGGTTCACCCAGGGCCTTGGTCTATGTTAAATTCAATGTGGACTCGTTTTGAGTTTAGAGCGGCCACCCGATCTCTGGCCGCGTTGAAGTCAACTCAGAAAGAAAGAATAAACAGGAGATGATATGGCAAATCCAAATGATAAGATGAAAAAGGCGGTTGCCGCGGACATCCGACCAGGGGACGATCCCTTGGAGGTGTCCCAAAAACTCGTAGGCCGCACAAGAAGCAAATTGCTAAGAGAGCTGTTCGAGTATTTCGACATACCGTCTCGATTCATCGATCACATTTTCGGCAATCTCTATTCGCGTGATGTGTTGACGCAACGGGAGCGAGAACTCTGCGCAGTGGCGGCATTGTGCGTGCTGAATCGCGGCGCCGAATTAAGAAGCCATATCATCGCTGCAAGTCGCGCTGGGGCCACCAAAGCCGAAATAGCCGAAGTCATCCTACAGTTGTCCACTTACGGCGGAATGCCGATCTGTATTGAGGGACTCGCTATCGCAAAGCAGGTGTTTGACAAAGCCGCCGGCGCCACTCAGAAAACGGACTGAGCTCAAGCTGAATTAACCCTAACTAACCGGTGCAGTCGCACGAAACCGGAAGGAGGTAATGATGAAAACAGCGGTGAAAGGAACAATGGTTCTGTATATTCTTTTGGTTGCGTTTGGCGCGGCGCAAGCTCAAGATAATTATGGCGCCATAGCCTATTCTGACTCAACCGGTAATTGGGGCTATTCGTATGACTATGGGTCGAGGTCTGAAGCGGAAAATTCCGCCCTGAGCAGATGCAAGAGCGATGATTGAGAAACCAAAGTGTGGTTCAAGAACTCTTGCGGAGCGCTGGCTAAGGCAAGCAACGGGGCTTTAGGTTGGTCATATGCGGCTGCGGACAGAGCTGAAGCGGAATCTCTCGCTCTATCGGACTGCAGCGCAAGGGGATCGAAACAAAGAGTGGGAAAAAGCCGCAGCGAAAGGCAAAAACATGAGCAAGGAAGAACTCAAGAAGAAACTGACTCCGCTTCAATACGAGGTGACTCAGGAGGAAGGGACCGAACCTGCTTTTCACAATGAGTATTGGGACAATAAGAAACCGGGAATCTATGTGGACATAGTTTCCGGTGAACCGCTTTTCAGCTCTCTGGACAAATACGATTCCGGCACTGGATGGCCAAGCTTCACCAAGCCGTTGGAGCCGGGAAATATCAAAGAAAAAGAGGATAGAAGCTTCTTCACAACTCGAACGGAAGTTAGAAGCAAAGGAGCAAATTCTCACTTGGGACACGTATTTAGTGACGGGCCCAAGCCAACCGGACTCCGGTATTGTATGAATTCCGCGGCGCTCCGTTTTATCCCAAAAGAAGACCTGGAAAAAGAAGGATACGGAAAGTATAAGGAGCTTTTTAAGGAATAAGTTTCCGCGGATCTGTTCTGTAGGGGCAGACCCATGCATCTGCCCTGAGTGGACATACATGTCCCGCTAGTCATATCCAACTTAAAAGACTGAATTATTGAGGAGCGGTGTAACTGTTCCGGAGCGATCACAGCCCAAAGGAAGCGCTCAACCGTCGCACTATTTGCTGCACCAAATCGAATTTCTTGGACTTCAGGTTGCGACTCATGCGTCCCGCCAATGCGGTGGATTTGAATGGCGCCACTCTCGAGCAGATATCAATTAGCTGTCCATCCAAACCTATCAGGACGCGGCCTTTCTTTTTCTTGATGGCTTTGATGATCCTACCGGCGGCGTCTTCGGCAGAAGTTAACGCCGCATCCTCGAAAAAAGTGATACATTCTTCCCTGGTCATTCCCTCGCAGGCGCTTTTGAAGAACCGAGCGTTCCGGTGAAGATTGGTCTTGACTCCGCCAGGTATTACGGATGTGACCGAAATGTTTGTCCCCTGCAATTCTTGAAACAAGGCCTCCGTAAAGCACTTTAAGGCGGCTTTAGCAGCGGCGTACGCTCCGCCGTTGGGATTCGGCGTGATGGCGTCAACACTGGACACATTTACGATATGGGCCTCGTCCCGTTGTTTCAGGAATGGCAGAAAAGCCTTCGTGGCATAAACCGCTCCCCAGAAATTGACCGCCATGGCCCATTCAAAGTCGTCATAGGCAATGTCTTCGATCGTCTCCAGGACCGCCACACCGGCGCAGTTGATGAGAATGTCTATCCGCCCATGAGACGCGTTCATGTCTGCTGCAAACTGATATACTTGTTCCCGATTGGAGACATCCAAAGGGTGAATCGTCGGTGTTTTCGACTTGGAATCGATATGGGCTGCGACAGCGGCAAGCCCCTTTTCGTCGATGTCCGCAAGCTCAAGAACACTGCCTTGATGCGCCAACTGAACCGCAAGCTCACGGCCGATGCCTGAAGCGCTCCCTATGATGGCCACCACTTTATCGTGCAGATTTTTCATTTAAGGGACCTCGTTCCGGTTCCCTCGCTCCTTCGAGGTCCCTCAGATACCCAAATTGATCGCATCCTTTATGTTCTCCCAAATGACATGAATGTCTTGCTGGAACAGCCAATCGATGGTTTCAAACATCGCGACGGCTTCCATATCAGTATGTCCGGGCGACCACAAGTGCTCCGCCCACCCGAACTGACCCCGAGCGTACTTTCCGACCACAAATTGCCCGACGGCGAAAAAACCCGTTGCGCATTGCCCGAATCCGACCGCGAGGCTCAGCGCAAGTTGCCCGAAACCGATTGCGCCAAGAACCACTTGCCCTATCGCTATCAACCCTATCGCATATTGACCGATGGCTAATCCCCCTATGGCAATTCTACCGATGGCTACAAAACCCTTGGCGATCTTCGGCTTACCGGCCTCGTCCGAGCCATATGCGACACAAACGAGGGGGATGCCCAACAATCCGATTCGGGTTTTCCATTGGAAGCCCATAGGGCCCTGACTATAGCATGTCGTCTCGCCACAGTCGGGATTCTTTTCCGCCGCCATGTGCGCTCCTTCAACCGAGATACAACTCCTTACAGAGGCGCAGACCTGCTACCCTATCTCATAAGGCCTTGGCGGTCCAGTGTCGCTCTCTAGGAAAACGACCACGCGATTGGATCCTGCCACATGACATCGCGGTAGACAAACAGCCTCCACGCGCGCATACTTTTAGCATGAAGCAGGAAAGTCTCAAATCTTATCGCGAGAAACGCGATTTCAGGCGCACACCCGAACCTGCCGGAAAGGCGCCGGCCGGGTCTGAAGAGCCGGTATTTGTGATCCAAAAGCATGACGCTCGACGTTTGCATTATGATTTACGTATTGAAGTAAACGGCGTGCTCAAATCGTGGGCGGTCCCCAAAGGCCCGTCAACCGATCCCTCGGAGAAAAGGCTCGCTGTCGCCACTGACGATCACCCTATGGAATACGCGGACTTTGAAGGGTCGATTCCCAAAGGCGAATACGGCGCGGGCGAAATGATCGTCTGGGATAGAGGCTACTATGTGAATATAACGGAGAAAAACGGTAAGAGTATTTCGATCGAGGACGCCATCGAACATGGCCATCTCGCCATATGGCTGGAAGGTCAAAGACTTAGAGGCGGATATGCGCTCAGCCGTTTCAGACGAGAGAAACGGGAACAATGGCTGCTCGTAAAGATGAAAGATGAAGCGGCCGATCCGACCGATGATCTGTTGATTACGCAACCGGCATCCGTGCTCAGCGGCCTCACGGTGAAAGATCTCAGAAAGGACGGGGAAAAAGCTAGTAGTCCTGGTAGCCTGAAAAAGGCCATAAACTTGGTTCAACATCTGTCCCGGGAAAGAAGCTCGGGTGACAAAGCTATGCCGACACGTATTGAACCTATGCTTGCTCTGCTCTCGGAAATGCCTTCCAATCCGGAAGGTTATGCTTTCGAGTATAAATGGGACGGAATTCGGGCCATATATTACTGGGACGGAAAAAGAATGCGCCTGGAGAGCCGCAATAAGCTCGACATGACTCACCGGTGGCCGGAATTGAAGGAACTTGGCAAAGTGTTCGGTTCCGAACCTGTCATTCTGGACGGAGAAATTGTAGCGCTGGACGAGAAGGGCAGGATCAGTTTCAGTCTGCTTACGAGACGAATGCATTTGGCTTCAAAGCCCACGGCAGAGCTTACTCGCTCGGCGCCCATAGTCTATATGATTTTTGACGTATTGTATTTTCACGATTACATTCTAATGCCCCTTCCCTACGCTAAACGTCGCGAGATCCTGGAGGAAATGAAACTGGGAAGCGATCACTGGCAGGTCCCGCCGTCGTCGGAGGGCAATGGCGCCGACCAGTTGAAAGCCGCTCTGGAAAATGATTTGGAAGGTATAGTGGCAAAAATGAGCGACAGCCGGTACCGGCCGGGTAATCGCTCAAGGGCTTGGCTGAAAATAAAAGGGATCAACAGACAAGAATTTGTGATCGGTGGTTGGGTTCCTGAAAAGGGAGACGTCAAACGCGGCGTCGGAGCTCTGTTGGTTGGTTACAACGATAAGAATGGTAAGTTAATCTTTGCCGGCAAGGTTGGGACCGGTTTTAAAGATACGGATCGGACGGAGCTGAAAGAGCGCTTTGACAAAATTACGAGGGACAAGAATCCTTTCTCGTCTACTGTCCGTAACCGAAACCTCATTTTTGTTGATCCGGTTTCAGTAGCCGAAATTGAATTTCGTGAATGGACCCCGGACGGGCGGTTGCGACATGCGTCGTTCAAAGGGCTACGAGAGGACAAGAAACCAAGCGAAGTTGTAAAGGAAACTCCAACATCGAATTGAGAAGTCATTCTCTAAAGCATCTTAATTAATAGGAGAGCCATCATGGCTAGAGCGCTTTGGAGCGGTTCAATTAGTTTCGGACTTGTAAATATCCCGGTCAAAATGTATCCGGCGACTCAGGATAAGGGGATCCACTTTCATCAAATAGACTCAAAAACCAAGTGCCGGGTCCATCATAAGTTATTTTGCCCGGGACGTGGAGAAATCTCCCCTACTGACATAACCAAAGGTTACGAATTAGCTCCGGATCAATACATCATAGTTGATAAGAAGGAGCTGGAAGCATTGGCGCCGGAAAAGAGCCAGTCGATTGAAATAACTGAATTCGTGGATCTGGCTTCCATTGACCCGCTGTATTACGACAGACCATATTATCTGTTGCCCGACAAAGCCGCGGCAAAGGCTTACCGATTGCTGGTGGCGGCAATGTCCAAGTCAGCCAAAGTCGGAATAGCAAAATTTGTGATGCGAAATAAGGAATACGTTGCCGCTTTGCGACCTCTGGGCGATGTCATGTGTATTGAAATTATGCGCTTTGCGGATGAACTGGTTTCGACTGAAGAGCTTGAGGCGCCGAAAAATGTGGAAGTCGGCGACAAGGAATTGAAGATGGCGCAGCAGTTGATCGAATCGCTAACCGAGGAGTTTAAGCCCGAAAAATATCATGATGATTATACCGAAAAAGTGAAAGAGCTGATCGATCGTAAAGCGCAGGGCAAGGAAATCGTCACTGAGCCGACTGCAGCTAAGGCTGGGGGCAAAGTCATCAGCCTGATGGCGGCGCTGGAAAAAAGCCTGAAGGATGCGGCAAAGAAGAAGACAGAAACAGAAACAGAAACAAAAACCGCTTCATCGAAAAGGCGGAAACGCAAGGCGTCATGAGTTCGCGTGGATCGAAAGAAGAGTCGGACACAAAATATCTCACGATTGAGAATAAAAGTGTGAAACTGACAAATCTCGGCAAGATTTTGTATCCGGAGACCGATTTTACCAAAGCGGATGTAATCGATTACTATGCCAGGATAGGCCCGGTCATACTGCCGCATCTGGAAGACCGGCCCTTGACATTAAAGCGTTACCCCAACGGCGTGGATGAACAGTTCTTCTATGAGAAACACTGCCCGAAATATCATCCCAAGTGGCTTGAAACAGCAAAAGTTCAGGGCGACGATAAGGTCATAATTTTTTGCATGGCAAACGATTTGCCTTCTCTTGTATGGGTAGCCAATCTAGCTGCGCTGGAACTGCACACTTCTTTATCGCGGTCAGATGACATTTCTCGCCCCACCATGATGGTATTTGATCTTGATCCAGGCGCTCCCGCGGCCCTGTTGCAGTGTGTCGAAATCGCCCTGAAACTCCGTGATGTTTTGGAAGATTTGGGTTTAAAAAGCTTTCCCAAGACATCTGGAGGAAAAGGGTTGCACCTTTATATTCCGCTGAATACCGCCGTTACGTACGATGAGACAAAGTCATTTGCTCATGCTATCGCGCAACTGATGGAGAAGCGGCACGAAAAGCTGGTCACATCCAATATGAGAAAGGACTTGCGCAAGGGTAAGGTATTTGTCGATTGGAGCCAAAACGACGATCACAAAACCACCGTTTGCGCATATTCGCTGAGAGCCCGCCCCAAGCCCACAGTTTCCGCTCCCTTGGAATGGAAAGAATGCGAGGAGGCCCTCAAGAGTAAGGATGTTTCAAAGCTGGTCTTTGAGGCCGGAGACATCCTCAAAAGGATCAAACGCAAAGGCGATGTTTTTGCCCCTGTGACGAAGTTGAAACAGAAGCTGCCGTCGCTTTAGGCGAACTTCATTTTGGTCAACCTCATCTTGATCATGGGGCTTTAGAGGAGTCAAATCGGTAATCGACACTTTTTTTAATGGCTCCTTAATTAAGAAGAATGGCGCTGAATTCCGAGCTTCTTCCGCAACCACAGATCCACTTTTTCATAATTTGTCTCCTTCTAATTCTATTAATTTATGTTCAAAACAGACGCAGCACCCATAGTGGGCATTCAATCCAGGTCAAACTGTTTTTGTTGACTGATCGCGCACCTCTCTGTCGGAGCTTCCCCGTTGCCTTAATCGCTCGAACTGCTTTTGCAAGGACTCGAGTTCCTCATCAGATAGGTCCTCCAAATCAATCAGTTCGTTGCGTGCTTCTTTTATTGATTTTATTAATTCATCCAATTTGAGTTGAACGACCTTTGATTCCCGGTTTTGGGTGTTCTGAATCAGAAAAACCATGAGGAATGTGACGATCGTGGTGCTAGTATTAATAATAAGCTGCCATGTGTCTGAGAAGCCAAAAAGCGGACCGCTAATTCCCCACAAAACGATGATCATGACGGCCGCAGAAAAAGTCCACGGTGAGCCGGCAAGCCTGGACGATCCTTCGGCAAATTTTCGGAACATGGAAGTATGGTTTTCAGTGTTTGAGCTCATTTGTCATCACTTCTTGAGATGCCACTTGCCGTTCGATTTTTCGTATTTCTTCTTCACCGCGGCCCAGGCCACCTTATGCGCAGTTTCTTCTCGAGACGCATCTCCGCGACGCTCCTCTGGGTCTTTGTATTCCTTGTGAGCGCTGTTATACGCCTCTTTATAAATTTCCTGGGCGCCTTTGGGCAGGTTTTCCTTAACGCTGTCCGGCAAATCGCTTATTTTGTCATATGGCACTGTTCTTTCCATTCTGAACGAAAAAGGGCCGTCCAATCATGAATTGCATCGCGTGACACTAGACAGCCAGCCGGCATATTTCCTACGCGGTAGGGGCGTGATTCATCACGCCCCTTTATTGGGCGCAATTAATTGGGCCCCTACCGGAGATGTGCCGCCGGTTGGCGCACATTAATTATCTTAATACGCATTGGCATCACTCGGGCGCGATCATTTCTTTTCGCGCTCTCCCTCACCGCCAGGAGCCTTGGG